>Ga0315292_10001247_pt1 | contig 13434 bp, 12 predicted proteins | sample YL17G13_0_MG_FD_204029 | JGI IMG/M metagenome (GOLD analysis project Ga0315292, IMG submission 204029) | Sediment microbial communities from Yellowstone Lake, YNP, Wyoming, USA - YL17G13_0 | ecosystem: Environmental > Aquatic > Freshwater > Lake > Sediment | place: USA: Wyoming | collected... | reverse complement strand
CTCGGGCATCGGGCGGGCCGCCACCGGCCAGCTCCTCGACCTCGGGGCTGAGGTCCTCGTGGTCGGCCGGGACGAGGCGCGGACGACCAAGGCCGTGGCCGAGCTCGCGTTGGCCCACCCGGACGGCTCCGTCTCGGCCCACATCGCCGACCTGGGCGACCTCACTGCGGTCCGGGCCCTCGCCGATGCCCTGCTCGCCGTGGACGAGCCGTTCGACGCCATCGTCCACAACGCCGGGGCCCTACTGGCCGAGAAGACGATGACGGCCGACGGCTTGGAGACCACCCTCGCCGTCCATGTCGTCGCCCCGCACCTGCTGACCGAGCGCCTCACCCCGCTCCTCCGGGCACCCGCCCGGGTCGCCTGGGTCACCTCGGGCGGCATGTACAGCCAGGGCCTCGACGTGGACGACCTCGAGATGGACGCCGACCACTACAAGGGCACCGCGCAGTACGCCCGGGCCAAGCGAGCCCAGGTGGAGCTCCTCGGCCTCTGGGCCGAGCGCCTGGCCCCCACCGCCGTCGCCCACGCCATGCACCCCGGCTGGGCCGACACCCCCGGCGTCGAGAAGGCCCTGCCCACGTTCCGCAAGATCACCGGCCCTGCCCTGCGCAGTGCCGATCAGGGCGCCGACACCCTCGTCTGGCTCCTCTGGGCCGACGAGCCGGGCCAGACGAGCGGCAAGCTCTGGCTCGACCGGCGCCCCCGATCCACCGTGCACGTACCCGGCACCGGCACCGATGACGCCCAACGGGAACGCCTGTGGGCCTGGGTCGAGGACGCGGCCGCCGGCTGACTACTCCATCACCCGCAAGGTGGAGGGGATGTCCATCCGGCGGAGGCGGCGCAGGGTGAGGACCGGGGCCACGGCGACGGCCACGACACCGAAGAGGACCGCGGTGAGCAGGGTGGGGATCGACAGGGCGACCACCATGCCGATGTCGGGGAAGGTGGAGGCCAACAGGACCCGGAGCAACCACTCGAGCAGCAACCGACCGGCGACCACGCCCACGATTGTGCCCAGCACGCCGATGATCAGGCTCTCCACCACGCTCACCATGAGCACCCGGCCGGCGGGCAGCCCGTAGGCGAACATGGTGGCGTTCTCCCGGGCCCGCTCGTCCATGTTGATGGCCGTCGAGTTGAAGGCGATCAGCAGGGCCAGCAGGAGCACCGCCCCCTCGATGACGGCGAAGATGCTGACGAACTCCTCGATCCGGTCCCGTATCGCATCGCCCGCTGCGGTCACCGGCTCGACCGACACCACACCCGGCTCGGGGAACAGCCCCCGTTGCACCTCCTCAGGGCTCACCCCGGGGGCCGGGCTCACCCGCACGGTGTTGGTGACGCCTTCGAGGTTGAAGAGGTCGGCATGGCTGATGTCGACGTAGACGAGGAACCGGTAGGGGTTGGGGTGGACGGCCAGCACGGGCAGCTCGGACTCCACCAGCTGGTAGCCGACCAGGCCCTGACGCCGCGGGTGGCGAAGCACGACCGTGTCCCCCACCCCGACGCCCAGGTCATCGGCCGCCTTCTGGGCCAGGACGAGTCCGGGCCGATCGGTCGCCAGTTCGCCCGAGGACGCCGTCGGCCGCCAGAGCTCGCTGCCGAAGTCGGTCAGCCGGACCAGTACGTCGATCTCGCCCTCACCAGGGTCCAGGGTGCCCCCGAGAGCCAGCCCCGGCTCGGCATCCGCCAGCAGCGGTGACCCGGTGACCGCCCGGACGGCTTCGCCGTCGACCGGGGCGAAGTCCACGTCGACGGTCAGCTGTTCCGGGTGACCTCCGACGAACGCCTCCTCGCCGAGGTCGATGGTGGCGACGAACGAGTCGATCATCCCGATCACACCCACCAGCACGGCGATCGCCGCGCCGATCCCGAGCGCGGTCAGGATCGTGCGGCGAGGGCCGCGCACGACGTTGCGGACCGGCAGCATGGCGACCGTCGAGCCCGGAAGCGGCAGGCGGCGGACCAGCGGCGCCAGCCCACCGGAGACCGCCCGGTGCGAGGTCTGGATCGCCTCCACTGGAGCCACGCGGACCGCCCGACGCACCGGAAGGGCGGTGGCCGCGATCGGCAGGAGGAGCCCCAGGGCCGCGCCCCGGAGGAAGACGTCGGGCTGGAACTCGAACACCCACGAGGGCAGCGGGAAGAAGCCCCGCAGCAGATCGGCCATGAGGGTGTCGATCAACAGCCCGACCCCGACCCCGAAGACGGCGCCGAGCGCCGCCACCTGGACCCCGACGAGCAGGGGGCGGAGGGCGATGCGGGCGGGCGGGACCCCCAGGGCCATGCCGATGCCGATCTCCCGGCGCTGGGCCTCGACGATGCGGATCATGAGGTTGAACGCGGCGAAGGCCGCGCCCAGCAGGATGAGCAGGGCGAACACGTCGTAGGTGCGCTGGTCACCCTCGATGTCGTCGTAGAGCAGGCGCAGCACGCGGTCGTCCTCGCGGCGCGTGAGGGTGATCCCGACCTCGGGGAACCTCTCGGCCATGGCCGCCGTCACCCGCTCCTCCACGGCGCCGACCGGGGCGCCTTCGCGCAGGGTCAACGCCGCCTGGTTGGCCGCACCGGGCTGGTCCGAGAGCGCCTGCACCGTCTCGATGGGGGCGTACAGCACGGCGAAGTCGGCGAAGAGCCCTCCCCGGTCGTCGATCATGAAGAAGCGCTCGGGGGAGATCGCACTTCCCGCCACCTGCAACTCACGGCCACCGCTGATGCGGACCGTGCCCGTCGGGGCCAGGTCGTGGCGCTGGGTGAAGTGCTCGTCGAGGAGGACCACGTCACCTGCTGCGGCGTCGGCCGGCGTGAGCAGGCGGCCCTCGAGGGCATGCAGTCCGGCAACGTGCGGGGCCCCGCCGGACACATCGACGCCGACCAAGGTCCCGGGCACGAGGATCGTCTCGGCGTCGGTGGACGCGTCGACCTGGACCGGGGCCTCGAGCCGGACCTCGACCTCGTCCAGGTCCTCGCCGACTGACCGGGCCAACACCGTCTCGAGCTCGGCGGCCGGGACCGTCGAGCCCTCGGCCAGGTCGACCCGGAGGTCGTACATGTTCAGAGCGGCGTAGCTGGCGTCATAGGAGTCGTACCGCCACGCCGAGACACTCGTGAGGCCGGAGTACGTACCCGAGCCGATGGCGATGATGAGGGCGATGGCGGCGACCTGCAGCCAGCGGGCCCGCAGGTCGCGCCACGTCCAGCGCAGCAGGAGCACGTCGTCACCAGTGCAGCTCGTCGATGGCCACCTGCCCGCCCTCGGGTGGGCCGTCACCCACGATCCGCCCACTGCTCAGCTCGATGACGCGGTCAGCCACCCGGCTGATCTCGCGGTTGTGGGTGACGATGACCACGGTCACCCCGGTGTGGGACTGCTCGTGGAGCAGGCTGAGGATGGCTACACCCGTGCGGAAGTCCAGCTCCCCGGTCGGCTCGTCGGCCAGGAGGACCGGGTTGGCCGTCGCCAGGGCACGGGCGATGGCCACCCGCTGCTGCTCGCCCCCCGAGAGCTGGTGGGGGAAGTGGTCGAGCCGGTCCCCGAGCCCCACCCGCTCGAGCACCGCCTCGGCGCTCGGGGCATCGGGGCCGGGCTGGGCCACATCGACGGCGAACTGCACGTTCTCCCGTGCGGTGAGGGCCGGGAACAGGTTGAAGGTCTGGAAGACGAAGCTCACGGACCGCCGCCGGACCCGGAAGAGCTCCTTGCGGGGCGCGCCGGTGATCGTGGCGCCTGCCACCCGGACATCACCCTCCGTCGGCACGTCGAGGGCGCCGATCATGTTCAGCAGGGTCGTCTTGCCGCTCCCCGACGGCCCCAGCACGACGACGAACTCCCCGGCCTCGACGCTGAGGTCGACGTCCTGGAGGGCGGTGACGACGGTGTCACCCACCTCGTAGCGCCGAGCAACGCCCTGCATCTCGATGACGGCGATGACCCGACCTCCTCGTGTGGCGGTTCCAGCCTCGTGGACCCGACCCGCCGCCGCCAGTGACCAACGACCCCATTGGCCACCTCCCGTGGGCGCGTCCCGCAGGGCTCCCGGTCACCACACGTTGCGAAGTCGCACCGACCCGCAGGATGGCGGCGCCGGTCCGACGGAGTCAGACGAGTGTTACAGCCGCTCGATGATGGTGCCGGTGGCGAGGGCGCCGCCGCAGCACATGGAGACGAGGCCGAGCTGGCCGTCGGTGCGCTCCAGCTCGTGGAGGATGGTGGTGATCAGGCGGGCGCCGGTCGAGCCCACGGGGTGGCCGATGGCGATGGCCCCACCGTTGACGTTGACCTTGTCCCAGTCCGGCTCGTGCAGCTGGGCCCAGGACATCGCGACCGAGGCGAAGGCCTCGTTGACCTCGAAGAGGTCGATGTCGGCGATGGTCATGCCGGCCTTCTCCAGCACCCGGGTGGTGGCCGCCCGGGGGCCGTCGAGGTGGTAGTAGGGATCGTCGCCGACCAGTGCCTGGGCCACGATCCGGGCCCGCGGCTTCAGCCCTTCGGCCTTGGCCCGGTCCTCGTCCATCCAGAGCACGGCGGCGGCGCCGTCGGAGATCTGTGAGCTGTTGCCCGCCGTGTGGATGCCGTCGGGCATCACCGGCTTGAGCTTGCCGAGGCTCTCCTGGGTCGTCTCCCGCAGGCCCTGGTCCTTGCTGATGACCTGCTTCTCGCCGGTCCGCTGGCCGTCCTCACCCAGCACCGGGACCTCGATCGGGGCGACCTCACGGTCGAAACGGCCCTCGGCCCACGCCCGGGCGGCCTTGGCTTGCGACTCGGCGCCGAGCCAGTCGACGTCGTCCCGGGTGATGCCCCGGTTCTGGGCGATCCGCTCGGCGGCGCCGAACTGGTCGGGCATGTCCCAGGGGAAGTTGTCGGGCTTCGAGGAGCCGGGGCCGTTGTAGACGTTTGCCCCGAGGCCCACCCGGCTCATGGCCTCGACGCCGCACGAGATGCCGATGTCGATGGCGTCGACGGCGATCAGGTTGCTCACGAAGTGGCTCGCCTGCTGGGCCGAACCGCACTGGCAGTCGACGGTGGTGGCTGCGGTCTCGTACGGCAGGCCCGCGCTCAGCCAGGCATTGCGGGTGACGTTGGAGGCCTGCTCACCGGCCTGGGTGACACAGCCCCCGACGACCTGCTCGACGGCGCCGGGCTCGAGACCGGCCCGCTTGACGACCTCGACCTGAGCCGCGGCAAGAAGCTCGGCGGCGTGCAGGCCCGAGAGCCATCCGTTGCGCTTGCCGATCGGTGTACGGACGGCTTCGACGATGACAGGCTGACCCACGTGCTTCTCCCCGGATGGATGGCGGCGAACAGATTCTAGAATCTGTTCTAGTTTTCTCCCTACGTGAAGGACCACCGCCGGGGCGGCATGCCCTCGCCCTACCCGGCCGCCCTTGCCCGCCGGCTGCTGACGGTCCCCCTCACCTGGCTGCTCCTGCTCGGCACGGTGATCCTCCTCCCCCTCGCCGCCCCGGCCGCCGCCGTCACCGACCTGGCGCTCCGCCGGCGCGGATGGCCCACGGTGCGCATGGTCGCCTTCGTGATCACGGCCCTGTGGATCGAGGTCAGCGCTCACCCGCGGATCCTCTGGTCCTGGATCAGCCGTCCATTCGACCCGCTGAGCTGGACCGAGCGGAACCACGAGCTCATGCACTGGTGGGCAGGGCGCCTGATCCGTGGGGCGGAACGGGTCGTCGGGGTCCATTGGCACGTCGAGGTCCCCGACGACCTCGGGCCCGGACCGCTGCTGGGGTTCTCCCATCACGTCTCCATCGTCGACGCCATTGCCCCGGTCTTCATCCTCGGCAACGAGCGGGGGTGGTTCGTGCGCTACACACTCACCCGCGGCCTGCGGTTCGACCCCTGCCTCGACATCGTCGGCCACCGCATCCCCAACTACTTCGTGGCCCGGGGCGCGGCGGACAACACCAGGGAGTTGGCCAACCTGCGCACGCTGGTGACCGACATGGACACCGACGAGGTGGGCGTGATCTTCCCCGGCGGTGGCCTCTACACGCCGGGCGGGCTGGCCCGTGCCGTCGAGAAGCTGACCGAGCGGGGCTCGCCGCAGGCCGAGGCGGCTGCCCGCTACCGCCACGTGATGCCGCCCCGGCCCGGTGGCGTGAAGGCCTTCTTCGAGGGGGCCCCATCAGCCCACGTGCTGGTGATCGGCCATGTCGGATTCGAGCCGCTGGCCTCGATCAGGAGACTGTGGCGGGTCCTGCCGCTGGTCGACCCCGTCGAGGTGAAGGCGTGGCGCTACGACCGGTCCGAGGTCCCCGACGGTGAGGCGGAGCAGATGGCCTGGCTCTATGAGAAGTGGGCGGTGATGGACGACTGGATCGCCGAGCGACTCCGGACCCGTTCGGCCGGGGCGGCGGGTCCGTCGTGAACTACCTCGAGGTCTTCGGCGCCGCCGCCGTCGCCGTCACGGTCCTCATGCTCGGGACCTGGCTGCTCTCCCTCCCGCTGAAGAACGCCTCCATCGTGGACATCGTGTGGGGGGCGGGCTTCGTCCTCGTGGCCTGGGTCAGCTACGCCGTCGGCGAGGGCACCGAGAGCCGCCGGCTGCTGCTGGCCTGCATGGTCACCCTCTGGGGCGGCCGGCTGGCCATCTACCTCTTCATCCGCAACCACGGGAAGGGCGAGGACCCCCGCTACGTCGCCATGCGCAAGCGGCGGGGCGACCGGTTCGCCCTCCAGAGCCTGTGGCTGGTGTTCGGCCTGCAGGGGGTCCTGATGTGGATCGTCAGCCTGCCCGTCCAGGTCGGCTCGGTGGCCGACCAACCCGACTCGCTGGGCCCCGTCGAGATCGTCGGGATCATCCTCTACACCATCGGCGTCTACTTCGAGTCCATGGGCGACATGCAGCTGTCGCAGTTCAAGGCCGACCCGGACAACGCGGACAAGGTCATGGACCAGGGCCTCTGGCGCTACACCCGCCACCCCAACTACTTCGGCGACTTCTGTGTCTGGTGGGGCATCTGGATCGTGGCCGCGTCGACCGGCGTCGGGATCTACGCCGTCATCGGTCCCATCGTCATGACCTTCTTCCTGCTCCGGGTGTCCGGTGTGGCCATGCTCGAGCGCTCGATCGGCAAGCGCCGCCCCGGCTACGACGAGTACATGCGGAAGACGAACGCCTTCTTTCCTGCGCCACCACGACGCTGAGCCCGGGTCACCTCGACCGAGAGCGATGAACGGGGGTTCCCTACTCGAGGAGGCTGCGCAGCATCCCGGCGGTCTTCTCGTGGACCTGCAGGCGCTGGGTGAGAAGGTCGGCCGTGGCCTCGTCGTGGGCCCCCTCGACGACCGGGAACACCGAGCGGGCGGTGCGGGCCACCGCCTCCTGACCGGCGACCAGGCGGCGGACCATCCCGGTGGCGTCCGGGCGATCACCCTCCTCGTCGATCGAACCCGGCCATGCCCGCCCCGATGACGGCCACCTCGGTGTCGACGTCGGTCGCCATCGGACCACCATGGGCCACCGGCCCGGCGCCCGGCCAACCGGGCCGGCGAGCCCGCAGTGCCGCGCCGCTCTCCCCTACTCCCCCGGGATGGCGCTGAAGTCGGGGGGGCGCTTCTCGAGGAAGGCCGTGAGAGCCTCGAGGTTGGCGGGGCTGCCGGTCCTCTGGGAGAACTCGCGGTCCTCCCGGCGGCGGGCCGCGGCGATGGCTTCGGTGTGGGCCGCCCGGATGACCCGCTTGGTCCCGACCACGGACGAGATGGGCCAGACGGCGATCTGGGCGGCCAGGGCCAGGGCCTCGTCGACGAGGTCCGCGTCGGCCACCTTGCGAAGCGCCAGACCCGACGCCACCGCTTCGTCGGCGCTGATCCAGGCGCTGGTCAGGAGCGCGTGGGTGGCGGCCTGCCAGCCCATCATCGCCGGCAGCGTGTAGCTGGATGCCGCCTCGGGGACCACGCCCAGGGCCGTGAACGGGGGCCGGAAGCGGGCCGACTCGGCCACCAGGGTGAGGTCGCAGTGACCCACGAGGGTCAGGCCGAGGCCGACCCCGAGGCCATTGACGGCGGCGATCAGCGGCTTGGGGAAGCCGATCAGGGCATCCATGAAGCGGGGGAAGCCGTGGCCCACGCCGGACGCGTCGACGTCCTGGGCCAGGGTGGCCATCTCCCCGAGGTCCTGGCCCGCCGAGAAGGCCCGGCCCTCGCCGGTGAGCACGACGACGGCGATGGCCCCGTCAGCGGACGCGTCGTTGAGCGCCGTGGCCACCGCGTCGTAGAGCTCGGTGTCGAAGGCGTTCAGGGCCTCGGGCCGGTCGAGGGTGAGGAGCCGGACCCGGCCGTGGTCATCGGTGCGGAGCATCGGCTCGTCTTACCATCCGCCCATGGCACCGTCCGACGCCGACGACCTCCCCGGCATCGTCCGGCCCCGGGTCGAGCGGTGGCTGGCCGAGTCCGTCCCTGACAGCGGCGGCCCCTACGCCTTCCGGCTGGTGGCCGCCGGCGGATCGAACCTGACCTTCGAGCTGACCGATGCCGACGGGCGCCGTTGGGCTCTGCGCCGGCCGCCGGTCGGGCGGGCCTTGGCCACCGCCCACGACGTCGTCCGGGAGTGGGACGTGCTGTCGGCGCTCCACGACCACGACACGGGGGTGCCGGTGCCCGAACCGGTCGCCCTCTGCGAGGACGAGGCCGTCACCGGCGCGCCGTTCTACGTGATGGAGTTCGCCGAGGGGACGATCCTGCGCACGGCCGACGACGCCGAGCGCTTCGACCCTGCCGTGGCCCGAGCCGCCGGCGACTCGCTGCTGGAGATCCAGATCGCGCTCCACGCCGTCGACCCCGGAGCCGTGGGCCTCGGTGACCTCGGCCCGCCGACCGGCTACGTCGAACGGCAGCTGGAACGCTGGCGCCGCCAGTACGACGACGGCCGGGTCCGACGCGTCCACCTGTTGGAGGAACTGCACCACCGCCTGTCCCGCTCCGTGCCGCCCGCCGCCCCGAAGCCGGGGTTGCTCCACGGCGACTACCGGTTCGACAACGTGGTGATCGGCCCGGACGGGCAGGTGACCGCCGTCCTCGACTGGGAGCTGTGCACCCTCGGCGACCCGACGGCGGACGCGTGCTGGTCGCTGCAGTACTGGGCCGATCCCGACGACGAGGACACCTTCCTGACGTCGTCACCGACGACAGCCGCCGCCCTCCCCCGCCGACTGGAGATGATCGGGCGGTACGCCGCCCTCAGTGGTCGCCCCCTCGACGCGTGGCCGTGGTTCGAGGTCTTCGGCTGGTGGAAGATGGGCTGCATCGTCGAAGGCGTCCACGCCCGGCGCAGCAGGGGCCAGGCCGCCGGCGCCCCTTCCGGCCCCCTCGACTCGATCGCGGCGCGGGCCGACCGCTGCCTCCAGCTCGCCCAGGAGAAGGCTCGGGCCCTGGGCCTCTGATTCAGCCCTGGGGGTTCCGGTGAACGCCACGGCGCTCGAGGGCGGCGATCAGGCCCTCGCAGTCCGCCACGGTGACGGTGCAGCCGGGGTGGTTCATCAGGTTGCCCGGGACCAGGGCCCGCACCGGTTCGGCGAACAGGACGCAGACGCCCCGCTCGGTCGAGGTGCCGAAGGTGACCCCCTTGTCCTTGAACGAGCCCCGGGCCCCGATGGCCTTGAACCAGGCGTAGTCCTCGGTCAGGCAGGTTCCGGTGCAGTTGGCGATGGGCGTGTTCAGCTTCCACCCTCCGAAGCGCACGCGGTACTCGTCGTCGGTCACCGTGACCAGCGTGGTCTCCGGCGTGATGCCCCCGAGCCGCAGCAGCCGTGAGAAGCGGGGGGCGAACGCGAACTCGAACGTGTCGATGTCCGACCCGTGCGCCATCGCCCGAACCTACCCGCCCGGCGTCGGCGGGGTGACGGTGAAGCGGTTGACCCGGGGCCGGACGCCTTCGCTGATCGTCGTGTAGCCCTCGGGGGTGAACGCGACCGCCTCACCCTGGACCTCGATGCGGGTCGGGGCGTCGCAGGCCTCGTTCTCGGTCAGGGCCTCGGCCAACGACTGCTCGTCCTCACGGGGGAAGACGAGCAGGCCGGCATAGGTGCGCAGCGCCACCACCTGGCCGTCGTAGCCCACGTCGCCGCCCGTGGTGGCGTCCAGGGGCGTGTTCCCCACCGCCACCGTGCCCACCCGCTCGAGGGTGGCCTCGCCATCGGACCAGTCGGCTTCCTGCGCCTGGTACACCTCCGAGTCCCCGCCGAAGCGCTTGTGCACGATCACCAGGTCCTGGCTGACCGGGTCGACGAGCAGGGTCTCGGCGTCCCGGGGACCGTTCGGGTACTGCAGGGTGATCGTCTGGATGTCGGCGGCGGGGATCGTCACGTCACCACTCGGGGCAGGGTCCGGGACGGCGAGGTGGTGGACCACGATGTCGGGCCGGGCCCCGGCGTTGTCGCCGATGTCGCCGATGAACAACTCGCCCGCCGACGGCCCGGCACCGCTCATGTCCTCCCAGTCGAAGGCGTCGACCCCGTCGAGGTTCACCACCGCCACGGTCCCGCCCTCCTCGTCGAGCCGGAAGACCCGGGCCGTGTCGCCACTGTCGTTGTGGGCCCAGAGGCCGGAGTCGAGGCTGACCAGACCCGACAGCTCGTTCAGCTCCGGGTCAGCCACCCGGAGCCGACCCGGCACCGGCCGGGCCGCACACACCGCGGCGGCCAGCTCGTCAGGGGTCGGGGCCGGCATCGTCGTCGTGGCCTCGGTGGTCCCCACGGTGTCCCCGGCCGTCGACCCGCCGTCGTCGGCGCTCGAGCAGCCCACCACCAACAGCAGCAGCCCACCGACGAACATCGAACACCGCGTGATCGCTCCGCCCTTCACCCCCTCATCCTGACGCCTGCGATACTCGGGCGTGGACTTCGCCCTGACCGACGAACAGCTGGACCTGCGGGCCGAGCTGCGCCAGTACTTCCATGACCTGCTCACCCCGGAGCTGCAGGCCCAACTGTCAACCGACGAGATGGGCGGGCCCGTCTGGAAGCAGGCGGTCAAGCAGATCGCCGCCGACGGTTGGCTGGGCATCGGCTGGCCCAAGGAATACGGCGGCCAGGACCGCTCGCCCATCGAGCAGCTCATCTTCTTCGACGAGGCCCAGCGGGCCGAGGCCCCGGTGCCGATGCTGTCGATCAACACCGTCGGCCCGACGATCATGCGCTTCGGCACCCAGGACCAGAAGGACCGGTTCCTGCCCGGCATCCTCGCCGGCGACCTCAACTTCGCCATCGGCTACACCGAGCCCGGCTCCGGCACCGACCTGGCCTCGCTCAGGACCAAGGCGGTGCGGGACGGCGACGAGTACGTCGTGAACGGCCAGAAGATCTACACGTCCCTGGCCATGGCTGCCGACTACGTGTGGCTGGCCGCCCGCACCGACCCCGACGCCCCCCGCCACAAGGGCATCTCCATCTTCCTGATGCCGACCGACACGCCCGGCTTCACCGTCCAGCCGCTGAACATCATGGGCGGGGCCGACACCACGGCGACGTTCTACGAGGACGTCCGCATCCCCGTGGCCAACCGGGTCGGTGAGGAGAACGCGGGCTGGGGCCTGATCACCAGCCAGCTCAACTACGAACGGGTGGCCATCTGCAACGCCGGGCTCATCTGGCGCTATCTCGAAGAGGTCACCGACTGGGCCAAGGCGACGCCCACCGCCGACGGCGACCGGGTCATCGACGAGCAGTGGGTGCAGCTCGGCCTGGCCCGGGTCCGGGCCGCCGCCGAGGTCCTCCAGCTCATGAACTGGAAGGTGGCCTGGGGCCTGACCGTGGGCGATCTCAGCCCGGCCGACGCCTCGGCCACCAAGGTCTTCGGCACCCACCGCTACATCGAGTGCCTGGGGATCCTCATGGAGATCATGGGCCCGGCCTCCTACCTGCGGGCGGGCTCGCCCGACGCCCTGCTCCGGGGCCGGATGGAGCGCAGCTACCAGGGGATCCTGGTGCTGACCTTCGGCGGCGGGACCAACGAGATCCAGCGGGACATCATCGCCATGCTCGGCCTGGGCATGCCCCGGGCGCCGCGTTAGCCACGATGGCGCTCCCCTCCGCCCTCGACTTCGCCGGCCGACGGGTCGTGGTCACCGGGGCCGCCTCGGGCATCGGCGCCGCCACCGCCGAGCTTTTCGGCGGCCTCGGCGCCGACGTGGTCGGCCTCGATGTGGCCGACGGGTCGCTCGACCTCCGGTCTCCCGACGCGATCGACGCCGCAGTGGCCGCCCTGCAGGGCACACCGGTCTGGGCGTTGGTCAACTGTGCGGGGGTGCCCCAGACGGCGGGCGGGCGGATCGTCCTGGCGGTCAACTTCCTCGGGACCCGCTACCTGACCGAGGCGCTGCTGCGGCAGATCGTCGAGGGGGGCGCCGTGGCCAGCGTCGCCTCACTCGCCGGGCAGGGATGGCCCGAGCACCTCGACCTCCTCGGGGAGCTCCTGGCGACCCAGACGTTCGCGGACGGTGTGGCCTGGGTCGACACCCACGTCGACGCCATGGTCGACCCGTACTTCTTCTCCAAGGAGGCGGTGATCCTCTGGACGCGTCGCCGCGCCCGGACGCTGCGTCGGGACCACGGCGTCCGGATGAGCACGGTCAGCCCCGGCCCGGTGGACTCGCCGATGATGCCGTCGTTCCGGGAGGCCATGGACGAGGCCGTCCTCGAGTGGACGGCCCGCGAGGCCATCGGCCGCATGGCCCGGCCCGACGAGATGGCCCTGCCGCTCGTCTTCCTCTGCGCTCCGGGCGCCTCCTACGTGTCGGGGATCGACCTCATCGCCGACGCCGGCTTCACGACGGACCTGGACGAAGGCATGGTCGACTTCGAAGGCCTCGAAGGTTGAGCGAGCACGCGGTCGCGCTGGTCACCGGCGCGAGTCGGGGCATCGGCAAGGCCACAGCCGTGGCGCTCGCGGCCAAAGGCTTCGACGTCGCCCTCGGTGCCCGTACCGTCCACGAGGGCGACGGGCGGGACGACGCGCGGCCCGACGCCGATCCGCTGCCCGGGAGCCTGGAGGGGACCGCCGACGAGGTCGAAGCCCTCGGCGTGCGGGCGCTGCCCGTGCGCATGGACCTCCACGACCGGGCCTCCCTGCGCAACGGCGCGACCATCGTGGTCGACACCTGGGGCCGGATCGATGTGCTGGTCAACAACGCGGTCGACACCGGCCCCGGCTCGATGACCACGGTGGCCGACACCACCCTGGAGGACTACGAGCGCAAGTTGGAGGGCAACTTCCTGGCCCAGATGGTCCTCATCCAGGCGGTCCTCCCCCACCTGCTCGCGCAGAGCGAGGGGATCATCGTGGACATCACCTCCGCCGCCGGCATCACCGACCCACCCGCCCCCGCCGGCGAGGGGGGCTGGGGCCTGGCCTACGCCGCCTCCAAGGCCGCGTTCCACCGGGTCGCCGCCCATCTCGCCGTCGAGTTCGGACCACGA
>Ga0315292_10001245_pt1 | contig 13441 bp, 13 predicted proteins | sample YL17G13_0_MG_FD_204029 | JGI IMG/M metagenome (GOLD analysis project Ga0315292, IMG submission 204029) | Sediment microbial communities from Yellowstone Lake, YNP, Wyoming, USA - YL17G13_0 | ecosystem: Environmental > Aquatic > Freshwater > Lake > Sediment | place: USA: Wyoming | collected... | reverse complement strand
CGTGATGGGACGTAAGTTGTTGGTGATCTGACGAAACCCATTTTCCCAAAACGCGAGGCCCTTGATGCCCCTGGCGGGGAGGGCCGCGAGAAGTTCATTCCCGGTCGGGCCGTCCAGCACTTTATAGGCATGTTCCCGGTCTCGGAAAAGAAAGGGCAGGTCCACTACGAACATTTTGGGAACAAATCCCCCTACGGGACCCGTTGAGGTGACCACCAGATCGATGGTACCGAGCTGGAGACCTTCGACCATGTCTCGTTCGTTACCCAGCTGAGTTGAAGGATAAACATCGATTTTCACCTTGGCTTTCGTTCTATCGGCCACGAGTTCAGAGTATTTCATCGCTCCGAGATGATAGGGATGTTCTGGAGCCACGGCATGACCCAGCTTCAGGACAGTTGGTTTATCCTGACAGTTACCGGAAACGACCCAGAGTACTGTCGGGATGAAAAGGACCAGCATGATAACGATAGTAAATTCCCGTCTCAACATTTTCATCCTATCTTAGCGAAACTATTAGCAATATCATGGGATTAAACCGAGAAAGGGAGATGGTTTGCAGGTAATTATTTCTGCTCTATCCCACCCGATTTTTGAGAGATTTTAAGTATTTCGGTAAAGGTTGTCAATAAAAATATATTTTATTGATCGGTCTTGTCCAAAGCAGCTTTTTGATCAAAAAGGCCCTCGTAGAGGCCATGCCCCGAGGGGAGTAATTCCAGGCAGTGGATTCGCAAACCGCAGGTTGATCTCCGCCAAATCTTATTCCTGAACCTTTCTTTTCTTCCTTTATCGCCGGGTGTCGATTCCATATGTCGGCAAGTCAAGGTTCCACCATTTCTCCGGGTCCATGGGTTTGCCGTAGCCGAAGAATTTATCCGCAGCCACTAAGAGCCTGTTGAATAATGCAGTTTTCTTGATGACCGCCCGGACCAAAGAATGAAGGATTCCCCGCGGCTTGTTCCAGGGGCAGACGGGCAGACAGATTCCACAACCGCCGAGGGCACACTTCCGCTTATCAAATCTCCCGTAGGTAGCGTCATCGATTAGTTCCGTCAAGCTGCTCTTGTAACCGTTTTGCTCTTTCATGGGGTACCTCTGTGAAATTCCTGGCAAAGCTTTTCCAAAAAGATTATACCGCAGGTCGCCTGGGCGGGCTATCTTTTCTAGCAGGAAGGGGTTGAAGAAAATGAATGGGGGCTAAATTGCGGGCAATAGGCCGCGAAATGACTATTGAGTCGATGAAGATTTTTGCGCCTTTCTTCCTTGACTTCCCCTGAAAAATTCTATATAAACATCTGGTCTCCAAAAAAATCCAGGCTTTCCATAGATGGGAAGTGAGGAGTCGAAGAATCTCCATGGGAACGGAAAACGATCTTCCCAAGCTTCGCAACATTGATATGTTTCCGGCAGAAGTTTCGGGGCAGAAGGTGATCTGCCTGCGGGACCCTCTGAACCTTTCCGAGAAGGTCTTCTTCATTCCCTATCCCACCTTTTTTATCGTTCGCCTCTTTGATGGGCAGCACTCCATCGTGGACATTCAGACCGAATTCATGCGCCGGTTTGGAGAGCTTCTCTACCGGGAAAAAATCCAGGAGATCGTCGACCAATTCGACGAGCATTTCCTCCTGGACAGCGAACGATTCCGGCGATTGGAAAGGGAGATCATCGAGAACTTCAAGAATGCCCCCGTTAGGCCAATGGCGCTGGCAGGGGAGACCTACGAGGAGGACCCGGAAAAGATGCGGCAGACGATCGGGGCCTTTTTTGCCGAACCCGAAGGCCCCGGGTTGCCTGCCCGTTCAGATGGATCCGGCAACTTAATCGGGGCCATTGCTCCGCACATCGACTACCGCAGGGGGGGACCCTGCTACGCCTGGGCGCACAAGGCCATTCAGGAATCTTCCCAGGCTGATTTATTTATCATCCTGGGGACTGCGCACTCCGCAACCCAGCAACCTTTCGCCCTTACGCAGAAAGATTTTCAGACGCCCTGGGGCCCGGTGGAAACGGACCGCGCCTTCCTGGACGAGGTCAGAAACCTTTGTCCCATCGATTTTTATGAGGATGAATTCGTGCATAAGGCGGAGCACTCCATCGAACTGCAGCTCATCTTCCTGCGGGCGCTCCGCCCCCAAAAGAATTCCTTCCGAATTGTTCCGATTCTTTGCGGTTCTTTCCATGAAGCCATCCTCAAAGACATCAGCCCGATGGAATTGCCGGGAGTCGGTCCGTTCATTGAAGCCTTACAGACCGCCATGGCGAAGAGGCCCAAGAGGGTCTGCTTGCTGGCGAGCGCTGATTTAGCCCATGTTGGCGTGCGCTTTGGAGATGCCGAGGCGCCGAATCGCTTCACCCTCGAATCCATGGGTGAAGATGATCGGCGGCTGCTCGAATATGCCGAGCGGGTCGATGGTGAAGGGTTTTATAACTCCATTCGTCTGGAGAGGGACCGCCGCCGAATCTGCGGCTTTCCTCCGATCTATACCCTTCTTAAACTGGTCGATGCCCGGGAGGGGAAGCTTCTAAAATACGACCAGTCCATGGACCCGCCCACACAATCCGTCGTTACCTTCGCCAGTTTGGCCTTTTTTTCTTGAAGGGTACTCTGACCGCAAGGTAGGCTTGGCCGTTCTTTACACGGCAGAGCCAGTTTTTTGGACGTGAAAGGGTAAGAAACGGTCCCAGTTAGCCTCCCTCACCCTTTCCCTCTGCCCCGCAAACGGGGGAAAGGGTGAGGGTGAGGGGGAAATACAAAAAGGGGAACCCTGAACCAATCAAGATTGGGACCTTCGTTCAACCGGAAAGGGAAATCCCCGGGCGAATTTTGGGGAAAGGAGGGGAAGGAGCATGCAGAGGAAAATTTCCTTGGATTGGAGAATCATCATTCTCTCAGCGGCCTTAATTCTGTGCCTCTCGGTAGGCGGGTCGATTCTTTTACGGGAGTCTTCCAAAGCTTTCGGGGGAAACTTCGGGCCGCAGATGGGGCAACAGGGAGGAAAATACCAGATCGCCGGCTGTGATGGCAACTCGGCCTGGATCATCGACACGGCCATGGGAGATGTTTACCTGATCTATTCCAACGGGAAGTGGAAAGAAGTGGGGAGCATCATGGATGAGAAGAAACGGGTCAAAAAATGAGTGGTTGAATTACTGATGGGAGTTCCGACTGAGGAGAAGAGGCTCAAAGAGAAAGTTCAGTCCGTCTTTGAAAAACCTAACTAGTTTCCATCCGCAAACCCCCTCTCCCCTCGCGGGAGAGGGGCGGGGTGAGGGGGAATAGAAATGAAAAGGCTTTATATCCCCATCGTTATCACCCCCACCCTGACCCTCCCCCGTCAGAGGGGGAGGGGAATTCCTGGGCTTCCGGATGGACACTAACTACCGGTCTACGGGTACGACCCCCGACGACCTCGTCCGTCTGGTACTGCAAGCAGTCGGAAAGGCCAATTGAACGTCAAAAATTGAAAAGGAGGGTGACCAATGAGCGAGGGAATTTCGACCCAAGTTAGCGAGGAAGAATTTATCCTGCGGGCCATCAAGCGGCTACGCAAGCCGCCCTACCGGGGAATTCACAGCGTTTACAGCGGGTTTAACCAGGCCTTCAAGGAGCATTTCGGGAAGAACCCGGTGGAGGTCACTATAAAGCTGGCCGAAGAAGGAAAGATCGTCACGCGTCCGGTCCGGGGCGGGGTGATGATTTACCTCCCGGATGATGCGCCGAAGCCGAAAGAAAGTGTTCTGCAGAAAATCCTGGCTCCCGAGGAGGGTTCGTGAGGGGGGCGGGGGGGGATTTTGATCGGTCGCGGGTGGCCGATCGGCCGTGAAAAATGAGCCGGAAAATAATGGGCAAATCTTCAAACTGCTGGTAATTGAAAGGAGGGCGAGATGCGTAGGAGGTTTTTATTCGCAGGATTTGGAATGGCTTTGTTTTTGTGTGCCGCGCTGCCGGTGGCAGCTGCCGAATTTCCTTCCAAACCCGTAACTCTCATCGTTCCCTGGCCCCCAGGGGGCTCCACCGATGTTTGTCTGCGGGTTCTGGCCGAGACTACCGGCAAATATCTCGGACAACCGGTCGTGGTCGATAACAAGCCGGGCGGAGGAGGTACCGTGGGAGGGGCGACCATGGCGGCCACGGCCAAGCCTGACGGCTATACAGTCGCCCAGATCCCTATATCCGTCATCCGTTATCCATACATGATGAAGGTGAACTGGGACACTTTGAGGGATTTTACGTACATTATCCATCTCACGGGCTACACCTTCGGCGTGGTGGTAAAGGCCGATGCACCATGGAAGACCTGGAATGAGTTTATCGCTTACGCCAAAGCCAACCCGGGCAAGGTTACCTATGCGACGCCCGGTGCGGGGACATCCCTCCACATCACCATGGAAACAATCGCGATGGGACAGGGGATCAAATGGATTCAGGTACCCATGAAAGGAGGAGGGGAGACGACTCCGGCTGTCCTGGGCGGCCATGTTACGGCCACCGCAGATTCCACGGGTTGGGCGCCGCAGGTGGATGCCGGGGAACTTCGTCTCCTGGTCACCTGGGGGAATCAGCGCACCAAAAGGTGGCCCAACGTACCCACTTTGAAAGAGCTGGGATATGGCATCGTCTCCAACTCTCCTTTCGGCATCGCCGGCCCCAAAGGGATGGACCCCAAAGTGGTCAAGATTCTGCACGATGCTTTCAAGAAAGGAATGGAGGACCCGGCCATCCAGAAGGTGCTGGCACAATTCGATATGGAGCCCTTCTATAAGAATAGCGAAGATTACGGCAAATTTATGCAGCAACAGTGTGCGGAAGAGAAGATGATCCTGGAGAAGATGGGCCTCAAGAAAAATTAGCAGGCCGGGGGGGGATGAAAAACAGGGATTTGTTCAGTTCGCTTTTCTGGATGGTCATCGGGGCGGGCGTCAGTTATGGAGGGTATGACCTGGAGCTCGGGACGCTGCATGACCCGGGCTCCGGTTTTATCTTCTTCTGGGTGGGCCTGATCATGGTGGGGCTTTCCTTGAGCATATTCATCCGGGCCTTGAAGGAGAAAGGAAAGGCCGGGGAGATGAGGCTCATCTGGTCCGAGGTCCAGTGGAAGAAAATCGTCTCGGTCCTGGTGGCCCTTTTTCTCTACGGCTACTTTTTCCAGACCCTCGGGTTTATCCTGAGCGCGGCCCTGCTGCTCGTCTTTCTCTTTAAGGCCGTCGAGCCCCAAAGGTGGTCCGTGGCCATCCTGGGAGCGGTTGTATCCTCCCTGGTTGCTTACGTGGTATTTCAGGTTTGGCTCGGAAGCCAGCTTCCCAAGGGTCTTCTGGATATCGGGTAAAAATGGACTTGCTGAATTATCTGAATATCGGGTTTGGTGTTGCCCTGCAGCCCATCAACCTGTTTTACTGCTTCGTCGGAGTATTCATCGGCACGCTGATCGGGGTGCTGCCGGGCATCGGGCCGGTGGGCGCGATGTCCTTACTCCTTCCGACTACATTTAAGACAACGCCCGAAGCGGCCATCATCATGCTGGCCGGAATTTATTACGGAGCCATGTATGGAGGGTCCACGACTTCGATCCTGGTCAATATCCCCGGGGAGGCCGCGTCCGTGGTCACCTGTCTGGATGGCTATCAGATGGCCCGGCAGGGGAGGGCGGGTCCGGCCCTGGGCATCGCCGCTTTCGGATCTTTCATTGCCGGAACCTTATCGATCGTCGGTCTGATGGTTTTGGCTCCCCCGCTGTCTCGGTTCGCCCTGAAGTTTGGTCCGCCCGAGTATTTCACCCTGATGATTCTCGGTTTGACGATCCTGATTTACCTGGCGCACGGGTCCATGCCCAAAGCTTTGATCATGGCCACTTTCGGGATTGTCCTGGGGCTGATTGGCATGGATTCCATCAACGCCCGCCCCCGCCTGACCTTCGACCGCATGGAACTGATGGACGGGGTCGGCCTGGTCCCCATCGTCATGGGCCTTTTCGGGATCTCGGAGGTCTTACTGAACATTGAGCAGAAGATCCGCCGGGATATTTTCCAGACCAAGATCAAAGGCCTTCTGCCCACTGCCAAAGACTGGCGGGACAGCGCAGGACCGATTGCCAGGGGATCGGTGTTAGGATTCTTCCTGGGTATTCTTCCGGGTGGTGGGGCGGTGATCTCCTCCTTCATCTCCTACGCCGTGGAAAAGAGGGTATCCAAGCACCCGGAGCGCTTTGGCAAAGGGGCCATCGAAGGGGTGGCCGCCCCGGAAGCGGCCAATAACGCGGCCACGGGCGGGGCCTTTATTCCGTTGATGACCATGGGTATTCCGCCCAACGTGATCATGGCCATGCTGCTGGGGGCTTTCATGATCCACGGGGTGCAGCCCGGGCCATTGATGATGAAGCAAAATCCAGGGCTCTTCTGGGGTGTGATTGCCAGTATGTATATCGGCAACGGCATGTTGCTGATTTTGAACCTGCCCCTGATCGGCATGTGGGTGAAGGTGTTGAAGGTTCCCTACCGGATTCTCTTTCCCCTGATCCTGCTCTTCTGCCTGATCGGCGTCTACAGTGTGAGCAACGCGGTCTTTGACATTTACATCATGGTTGTCTTCGGCATCGTGGGCTACCTGATGAAAAAGTTTGAATATGAAGGCGCACCATTGGTCCTGGCTTTTGTCCTCGGCCCTCTTCTGGAAAATAACCTGCGCAAATCCCTGATCATGTCCCAGGGGGATTTCTCGATCTTCTTTCTTCGGCCCTTATCCGCGGCCTCTTTGATCATCGCCATTTTTCTATTGATTTCTCCCCTAATTCCCTGGATGGGAAAAAAGCGACACGAGATCCCCAAGGAGGAGCTTTCGTAAGGACCCGGAAGCGGAGAGACCGGGAAGGGTGCAGGGAAACCCGTGATCTTCGGCAGAACCATCGGCATTTAAAGGTCTTGCCAAAGGTATTTCCCCTGGGCGATAGGCCTGACGGAATCAGCGAGTGAGGATCTTTCGAAAAGGCGGGCGTATCCGTTCTACGATTTAACCTCCGCTTCTCACCTGGAGTATCCGGAGGCTGTGTTACGTAAGCTTCAGAGGAGGAGCTCAAACCAAGATAAGCACCTGTCGCTCATTATGAAAGAAAGGAGGAAGAAAAATGGAAAAGGGCCATCTTTTTGGGTCCGGTCATCGCCATCTATTTCTGCGGCGACTTTTACCACCCTCTTTATAGGATCCCCAACCATTACAATACGGGGAGACTTGAGGGAACCCAAAAAGTCACAGAAAGGCCGTTGATTAAGCGAAAAGATTATGGCTTTCGTCATCCGGGGGATTTCACGCTAAAAATGATCCCGGGTTTAGGCGACCATTTAAGAAAACAATCCATACTTACTAATGAGGCCAAAATTGTCTAGACATGGATTTCATCTTTAAATCATCCTGGATTCCGGCTTCCGCCGGAATGACGACAAAGAACCGTGCCTTTCTAATGTTCGTCTCTCCGGCGAAAGCCGGAGTCCAGTTCGAGGCTTTAAAAAGGAAAGGTCCTCCAACCAATGATGTTTAGACTATTATGGACTCATTAGTATAATAACAGTTATTTTGATGTCAAGGGGGAAGAGGCACTTCCTTCCTCGTTTTAGGAGGGAGCCAGCCCAACCCTCAATGACCTTGACAAAAGGAAAGCCTTTCAATAGTATCGATTATTATCGGCCAATATGGGTGAAGGGAAATAAAAAGAAAGGAGGATAGGGCCATGAAAAAGAGGGATGGGGAGTTGCTGACTCCAAAAAGGGAAGGGCTGAAGAGAAGGGAAGTGATGAAGGCGGGGCTGGCAGGGGCAGCCACTATCGGCCTGATCGGTCTTACGAAGAAGTCTTTTGCCCAAACGCCTCAGTTTAAATTCCGGCTGCAATCGTTTCTGGGGCCCGGTTGGAAGGAATGGGAGGAAATGCTTCCCCGGTATGCCAAACGAATCAAGGAAATGTCTGGCGGGCGGATTGAGATCACTCTTTATCCTCCGGCCGCATTGGTGCCCACCTTTGAATTGCTCGACGGGGTGGGCCGAAGAGTGGTAGAGATGGGCTATGGAGCCCAACTTTACTGGAAAGGTTTTTTCCCCTTTACGGAATGGACCTGGGGTATCCCCTTTGCATTTGACGTGGTCGATCATTACGATTACCTTTGGTGGGAGGCAGGACTAACATCCTTGGTCCGCGAGGCCTTTGCCACCAAGAACGTTTTCTTTATCGCCCCCATTTACTCCGATGAATGGGGCTCCACGATCTGCCGCAAACCCATTCGTACTTTGAAGGACTTTAAAGGTTTAAAGATTCGGAGCGGTGGGATCGGGGCTGAAATCTGGAAAGCCTACGGTGCCGGGATTGCCCGTCTTCCGGGCGAGGAACTCTACACGGGAATCTCCACCGGGGTCATCGATGGGGCGAACTGGGGATCTCCCTATGGAAATATAGCCACGAAACTCCACGAAGTGGCCAAACATTACACCCTTCCTTCTCTCATCCAGTACGATATGGAAGATATGTTCATCAACATGGATGCCTGGAAATCCCTGCCCAAAGACCTGCAGGAATCCTTCATCCTGGCGACCCGCGTCTTCGCCCTCGAACGCGCCTCCTACTCAACGATCCTCAGCTGCCAGGCCCTTGAAACCATGAGAAAGGCCGGGGTTACGATTTATAACCTCCCCAAGGAGGATGTGGAGCAGATGAAGAAGCTAACTTGGGATTTGCTTGCCAAGATGGCCGGGAAGGATGATTATACCCAGCGGGCCCTCAAGATCATCCGGGATACGATGAAGATTGTGGATATGAGACCGCGGCTGATCCGAGGGTAAATCAATAAAAAAAGGGGGAGGCGTGGAGCCCCCCCCTTTTTTCGAGGTGGAACCAAAGCATGCTAACGCCATTTCTAAATTTTGTCGATCGGGTGAATGAGTGGGTGGGCCGGATCGTTAGCATCTGGATGCTCCCCTTGATTCTCCTGATGTCCTTTGAAGTTTTTATGAGGTACATTCTCCAAGCCCCTACGGAATGGGGCACCGAAATGGTGACCTTTATCTATGCTGCGTATGTTCTTTTGGGAGGGGGATATACGCTCCTCTATGGAGATCATGTCAATATTAACGTCATTTATAATCGCCTATCCACTCGCAGAAAAGCTTTTTTTGATGTAATCACCGGCACGGTTTTCTTTCTGTATAGCTGGATCCTGTTCTGGGAAGGATCGAAGTTTGCCTGGGATGCCATCATACGGAACCGCCACACCGGAACGGACTGGAACCCACCCTTCTATCCCATCTTGATTACCTTGCCCATTGGCGCCTTCCTCATTCTCATCCAGGGTGCCGCGAAATTCATTCGCGATCTCAATACGGCGGTCACGGGAAAGGAGAGGGCGAAATGAGTATTGAATACCTTACCCTTCTGGTTTTCGGCCTATTTCTGGTTTTCCTGGCCATGGGCCTCCCGGTTGTTTTCGGCCTGGGAGGGACGGCGGTCATTGCTACGTATTTCCTCTGGGGCCCCCAGGCATTACATATGGTGGCGAGCCGAACCTTTACAAACGCAAACAGCTTTGTCCTCTTGGCCATCCCCATGTTTATCTTTATGGGTTGTATGCTCGAGAAATCCGGCATGGCCAAAGATCTATATACGATGATGTACAAATGGATGGGGCCTATACGGGGTGGCCTGGCCATAGGGACGGTGACGATTTGCGCCATCTTCGCGGCCATGGTGGGGATCACGGGCGCGGCTACGGTTTCCATGGGCTTGGTCGCGCTTCCATCTATGCTGAAACACAATTATAACAAGCAGATTGCCCTCGGCTGCGTCTCGGCGGGTGGGGCTCTGGGGGTTCTCATTCCTCCCAGCGTCCTGATGATCATCCTCGGGCTTTATACCAATACCTCCATCGGAGGCCTTTATGCCGGAGGCATAATGCCGGGCATTTTGCTTGCGGTCATGTTTAACATTTACATATTCGTGGCTTGTTTAATTAAACCGGAGTGGGGGCCCGCCCTGCCTCCGGAAGAAAGGGCCACCTGGAAAGAAAAGTTCATTGCCTTAAGAGCCGTCATCCTCCCCATCGTGCTCATTGTGGGGATCCTGGGGAGTATCTTTATGGGGGCCGCCACACCCAGCGAGGCGGCTGCCTTGGGAGCAGTGGGCAGTATTTTATGCGCTGCCGTGTATCGGACATTGAATTGGCCGACCTTGCGGGAGGCCTGTCATGTTACCCTGCGGTTGAGCTGCATGGTCATGTGGATCATCTTTGGTGCTTCCGTTTTTACGGCTTTGTACACGGCCATTGGCGCCCATGATCTGACCCGGCAATTGTTATCCTACCTTCCCGGGGGGCGCTGGGGGGTCGTGATCGGAATGCAGGCCATGTGGATGATCATGGGGTGCTTTCTGGATCCAAATGGCATCATTATGATAACGGCGCCCATTTTTTTCCCCCTTATCAACTCCCTGGGCTTTGATCCAGTATGGTTCGGAGTCCTTTTTGTGGTGAATATGGAAATGGGTTATCTCACTCCGCCTTTTGGGTTTAATTTATTCTATATGCAAGCCATCGCCCCCAAAGGGGTGGTCATGACCGACATTTATAAATCCATCATCCCCTTTGTGATGATACAGGCAGCGGGCTTGGTTCTATGTATGATTTTTCCCGAAATCATCATGTGGCTTCCTAAAATTTTAGTTCGTTGATCGCTTTTAGAAACTTATGAGGGAAGGGGATTGAAATATCTTCTGAATCCCCTCATTTGAAGATTTTGAGTTATGGTGAGGAGAACCTAAAGATGCGATTGAATCATGAATTTATGGTCCAGCTGTACCGAACCATGCTTTTGATCCGCAGGTTCGAGGAAAAGGCGATGGAGCTGAAAGCGCGGCAGATAATTCCCGGGCTGCTCCACCTCTACATCGGGGAAGAGGCGGTGGCCACCGGGGTGTGCGCCAACCTCCGTCAGGACGATTACATTTCCAGCACCCACCGGGGCCATGGCCACTGCATCGCCAAAGGAGGAGACATATCCCTGATGATGGCCGAATTGTTAGGGCGGGAAAAGGGTTATTGCCATGGCAAAGGTGGGTCCATGCACATTGCCGACATTGACCTGGGCATCCTGGGTGCCAATGGGATTGTAGCCGCAGGTATGCCCATTTCTGGGGGGGCGGCCCTGTCGATCAAGATGCGCGGCAAAGATCAGGTGGTAGCCTGCTTTTTTGGAGACGGGGGGTCAAACCAGGGGGCTTTCCATGAAAGCCTGAACCTGGCGGCCCTCTGGAAGCTTCCGGTCATCTATGTCTGTGAGAACAACCAATACGCCATTTCGGTGGCTCAGAGTCGATCTTGTTCCATCCGGGATATATACCTCCGGAGAGACGCTTATGGAATCGAAGGATGTATGGTGGATGGCAATGATGTGCTCGCCGTTTACCAGGCAGCGAAAGAGGCAGTGGACCGGGCCAGGCGGGGGGAAGGTCCGACCTTAATCGAATGCAAAACTTACCGCTGGAGGGGCCATTATGAGGGAGAGGCGGACCGGACCTATACCTATCGTTCCAAGCAGGAGATCGAAGAATGGATGGAACGGTGCCCCATCAAAAAATTCCAGAAAGTACTGTTGGATCAGAGGATCATCAGTCAAGAAGGAATGAATCAGATGGACCAGGAAATTCAAAGGGATCTGCAAAATGCTGTGGAGTTTGCCCAAAATTGTCCATTTCCCGATCCCTTAGATGCCCTGAAGGATCTCTATTGCGAGGAGTAAAAACCATGCGCGAGATTTCTTTTTCCAGTGCCTTAGTCGAAGCCCTCAAGGAAGAGATGCGGCGGGATGAACGGGTCTTTGTCCTGGGGGAAGATGTGGGTCGATTCGGCATGATCTATGTGGCCAAACCGGAACTGTGGAGGGAGTTTGGCGATGAGCGAGTCCGGGACACACCGATTTCCGAAAACGCCATCATTGGATTCGCTCTGGGGGCAGCCATCACGGGGATGCGGCCCGTGGCGGATATTATGTTCTGTGATCTTTTGACCTTAGCCATGGAACAGATCGTCAACCAAGTGGCCAAGGTTCGTTATATGTTTGGCGGGAAGATTAAAGTCCCCTTGGTGATTCGCACCTCCTTGGGAGGCTTACGCCTGGCAGCAGCCCAGCACTCTCAGCATCTGGAGGCTTGGTTCCCTCATGTTCCCGGGCTCAAAGTGGTGGTTCCTTCCACGCCCTATGATGCCAAGGGGCTGCTCAAGACGGCCATCCGGGATGATAATCCGGTCATCTTTTTTGAGCACCAACAGCTGATGCCTAGCACTGGGCCCGTCCCGGACGAAGAATACTTGATCCCCCTGGGAAAGGCAGATATCAAAAGAGAGGGGAAAGACATTACGGTGATCTCTTATTCGCTCATGGTCCATAGAGTCTTAAAAGCGGCCCGTGAGCTGGCTAAGCAGGGGATCGAAGCCGAGGTGATTGACCTTCGAACCTTAAACCCCCTGGACAAAGAAGCCATCCTAACCTCAGTGGAAAAAACTGGGCGGCTTTTGATCGTTCATCAAGCCTGCACCACCTGTGGTTTTGGGGCCGAGATTGCGGCTATGGTGGCCGAGAAAGGGTTTGACCTGCTTACAGCCCCGATCCATCGCCTGGGAGCATTAGATGTTCCCGTGCCCTACAGCCCCGTGCTGGAAAATTTTGTCGTCCCGAATGAACAAAAGATCGCCGAAAAAATTTTAAGCATCGTAAGCCAATAAAGAATCGCCAGGAGCCATTAGGAGAAGTCACCATGGCTGTGGAAGTGATCATTCCATCCTTGGGTGAAGTCGTTGAAGATGTAACCATTCTAAATTGGTTTAAATCCGAAGGAGACCGGGTGCAGAAGGGGGAACCTCTGCTGGAGGTTGAATCCGAAAAAGTCACCACGGAGATCCCATCACCTGCCTCGGGAATTCTGGGAAAAATCCTCTATCCGAAAGGGGCAAAAGTAGGTATTACGAAAATAGTGGCTATCATTGTAGCGGAAGGAGAAACGTTGCCGGAGGAATATCGGGTAACCCCTCCCGGCTTAACCGCTCGGGCCATTCCCCCTTCGGCGGGAGCGCCGCTTGAGGCAGAAAAAAGAATGGATCGCATTCGGGTAGCTCCCCTGGCGCGGAAGATCGCGGAAAAGGAAGGGATTGACCTCTCTCTGGTGAAGCCGACGGGTCCTCATGGGACGATCATGAAAAAAGATGTGGAGGCATATCTGGCTTCTATCCAGCAACAAAAAGAAGAGAAGAAGGAACTGGAAATCCCAGTTAACGGGAAGGTTACCGGAGCGGAAATGGTTCCGACTGCTCTTCGGCCGATCCCGGGGCAAAAAGTCCCGTTGAGCACGATGCGGAAAACCATTGCCAGGCGCATGGTGAAAAGCGCGTTCAACGCTCCTCATCTGTGCCTTTTCA
>Ga0315292_10001242_pt1 | contig 13447 bp, 9 predicted proteins | sample YL17G13_0_MG_FD_204029 | JGI IMG/M metagenome (GOLD analysis project Ga0315292, IMG submission 204029) | Sediment microbial communities from Yellowstone Lake, YNP, Wyoming, USA - YL17G13_0 | ecosystem: Environmental > Aquatic > Freshwater > Lake > Sediment | place: USA: Wyoming | collected... | reverse complement strand
GCGGGTGCGCCCGGGCGAGCGGATGCCGGTGGACGGTGTCGTCGTCGAGGGTCGCGGCGCCGTCGACGAGTCCATGGTCACCGGCGAATCGCTGCCGGTCGAAAAGTCGCCGGGGGACGCAGTCATCGGGGGCACGCTGAATGGGCAGGGATCGCTGGTCCTGCGGGCCGCGCACGTCGGTTCGGAGACGGTGCTCTCGCGCATCGTGCAGGCGGTGGCCGAGGCGCAGCGCAGTCGCGCGCCGGTGCAGGGACTTGCCGACCGCGTGTCCGCGTGGTTCGTCCCGACCGTTATCGCGGTCGCGATCGCAGCCGCGCTGGCCTGGGCCTGGGTCGGGCCGGAGCCGCGGCTCGCGAACGCGCTGCTCGTCGCCGTCAGCACGCTGATCGTGGCCTGCCCCTGCGCGCTCGGGCTCGCCACTCCGATGTCCATGACCGTGGCGATGGGTCGCGGTGCCCAGGCGGGCGTGCTGTTCCGCGACGCCGGGGCGCTGCAGGTGCTGGAGGACATCGACACCGTGGTGCTCGACAAGACCGGTACGCTCACGGCCGGGCGCCCGGAGGTCGTAAGCATCCTGCCGGTGGACGACATCGCCGAGTCCGAGCTGCTCCGCTACGCGGCCAGCCTCGAGCAGGCGAGCGAGCACCCGCTCGCCTCGGCGATCGTGCGCGCGGCGCAGGCGAGGGGATTGCGGCTCGGCCGCACCTACGGTTTCGAGGCGAGGCCCGGCGCCGGCGCGACGGGCGTCGTGCAGATGCGCCGGGTCGCGGTGGGCAACGCCCGGCTGATGGCGGACGCGGGCGTGGACGTCGGTGCGCTCGAGCACGAGGCCGATCGCCTGCGGGAGCTCGGCCAGACGACGGTGTTCATCGCGGTGGACTCGGTGGCGATCGGCATCGTCGGCATCGCGGACCCGCTCAAGGCCGAGGCCTGGGAGGCCGTGCAGGACTTCAAGCGCCAGGGCCTGCGCGTCGTGCTGCTGTCGGGCGACCACGAGGCGTCGGTGCGGGCCGTCGCGCAGATGCTCGCCATCGACGAGATCCACGCCGGCGTGATGCCCGACGGCAAGGCCGAGGTCGTGCGCCGCCTGCGCGGCCTCGGGCGCAAGGTCGCGATGGTGGGCGACGGGGTCAACGACGCGCCTGCGCTCGCGGAAGCCGACGTGGGCATCGCGATGGGAACCGGCACGGACATCGCGAAGCAGACGGCCGGGGTGACGCTCATGAGCGGCGACCTTCGCGCGGTGGGGCGTGCGCTCCGGCTTTCCGAGGCGACGATGTCGAACGTGCGCCAGAACCTGCTGTTCGCCTTTGGCTACAATTTGATCGGCATACCGCTCGCCGCCGGTGCACTCTATCCGCTCACCGGCATGCTGCTCGCGCCGGCCGCCGCCGCGGCCGCGATGTCGCTGAGTTCGGTGAGCGTGATCGCGAACGCGCTGCGGCTGGGCCGGACCAGGATCTGAGGCGCGCCGGCGGCGCGGGACCTGCCCGCCTGCGTTGCAGCAGGGGCACATGGAGAACAGGAAAGTGACACGTACTCTCTCGAGCGACCCGCGCCGCGACGGCTATCGCATGCCCGGCGAATTCGAGCCGCACGCCGGCTGCTGGATGCTGTGGCCCGAACGCCCGGACAACTGGCGCCTCGGCGCCAAGCCGGCGCAGCAGGCATTCGCCGCGGTGGCCACGGCGATCGCCGGCAGCGAGCCCGTCTCCGTCGGTGCATCGGCGGCGCAGTACGATAATGCCCGCCGCAGGCTGCCGGTCGAAGTGCGGGTGGTCGAGCTCTCGAGCGACGACGCGTGGATGCGCGACGTCGGCCCCACGTTCGTGGTGAACGGACGCGGCGGGTTGCGCGGCGTGGACTGGATGTTCAACGCCTGGGGCGGCCTCGACGGCGGCATCTACTTCCCCTGGGACCGGGACGAGGCCGTCGCTCAGAAGGTGCTCGAGATCGAGGGTTGCAACCGGTACCGCGCGCCGTTCGTGCTCGAGGGAGGGTCGATCCACGTGGACGGGCAGGGCACGCTGATCACCACCGAGGAGTGCCTGCTCAATCGCAACCGCAACGCCCACCTCTCGCGAGGCGAGATCGAGCGGCTGCTGATGCGCTACCTCGGCGTCGAGACCATCGTCTGGCTGGGCAAGGGCGTGCACCTCGACGAGACCGACGGGCACGTGGACAACCTCTGCGCGTTCGTGCGGCCCGGCGAGGTCGTGCTCACCTGGACCGACGACCGGCGCGATCCGCAGTACGAGGTCTCCCGCGACGCCTGGGAACGGCTCATGCAGGTGCGCGACGCCCGCGGGCGGCGATTCAAGGTGCACAAGCTCTCCCAGCCGGGACCGCTCCACATGACGAAGGCCGAGGCCGAGGGCATCGATGCGGCGGAGGGTTCCCAGCCGCGCGAGGCCGGATCGAGGCTTGCGGGCTCCTACGTCAACTTCTACCTGGGCAACCGCCGGGTGGTCGTGCCGCTGCTCGACCCGAAGCGCGATGGAGCGGCGCTCCGCAAGCTCAAGTCCCTGTTTCCGAAGCGCGAGGTCGTCGGAGTCCCCGGGCGCGAGATCCTGCTCGGCGGCGGCAACGTTCATTGCATCACGCAGCAGGTGCCGAAGTGTTGCACGAAGTCCTGAGCGGGAGGCGGCTGACGAAGCTCGAGTACGAGCACGAGCTTCCGAAGCTGCAGGACCACCTGCTCGATGCGCAGTTCGAGCTGCGCAAGAACCGGGCGCGGGCGGTGGCCATGATCGTCACCGGCATTCCGGGCGCCGGCCGCAGCGAGGTCGTGAACGAGCTGCTCGGGTGGCTCGATCCCAAGTTCGTTACGGTCCACGGCTTCCGGGAGCCGGACGAGGTCGAACGGCAGCGGCCGCCGCTGTGGCGGTACTGGCGGGCCATGCCGCCGCGTGGCCGCATCGCGATCCTGCACGCCGGCTGGTACGGGGAATTCCTGCGTGAATCCGTCCTCGACCCGAAACGTCCCGCGGCCTTGGTGCGACGCGAAGTCGAGCGCATCCGGTCGCTCGAGCGGATGCTGGTGGCGGACGGGGTTGCGATCGTAAGGGTGCACCTGCACGTCGGCCCCGAACTTCAGCGCAGGCGGTTGAGGAAGCTCCGGGAGGACAAGAGTACGCGCTGGCGCGTGACGCCCGAGGACCTCTGGCTGGCACGGCATTACCGTCGCGTCGAGCAGGTGCTGGAGCACTGCCTCGTGGCGACCGAGCAGCCGGCCGCTCCCTGGCACCTCGTCGACGGCACGGACCGGCAGCACCGGGCGCTCGAAGTGGGCCGAGTGCTGCTGGCGGGAATTGAAGGGCGGATACGCCGCGCCGCAGGCCCTGCGGGGCCTCGGGTCGTGGCCGCGCTGCGACGCACGGCGACGTCGGTGAAGCTGGCAGCGGGGCATCGCGGGCCGTCGGTTGCCGAGGAGGATTACGAGCACGAGCTCGAGCGGCTGCAGGGCCGTCTCGCGCTCCGGTCACGGCGACGCAAATTCGCAAAGCACTCGGTCGTCGTCGCGTTCGAAGGCATGGACGCGGCGGGCAAGGGCGGAGCCATCCGCCGCATCACCGCAGCGCTCGACGCCCGGCAGTACCGTGTGGTGCCGATCTCCGCGCCGTCGGTCGAGGAACTCGCGCGTCCCTACCTGTGGCGCTTCTGGCAGCAGCTGCCGCCGCGCGGCAACTACACGATTTTCGACCGCTCCTGGTACGGACGCGTGCTCGTCGAGCGGGTCAGGGAGTACGCGGCGCGGCCCGACTGGCAGCGCGCGTACGGGGAAATCAACGAGTTCGAACGGCAGCTCACGGAGCACCGCGTCGTCGTCGCAAAGTTCTGGATGTCGGTCAGCCCCGAAGAGCAGCTGGCGCGCTTCAAGGAGCGCGACCGCAATCCGCTCAAGCGCTTCAAGGTAGATCCAGAGGACTGGAGCAACCGCAAGCTGTCGGCAGCCTACGGGCGCGCCGCCCGCGACATGATTGCGCTCACGAGCACGAGGCACGCGCCGTGGTACGTCATTCCCGCGGACGACAAGCGATACGCACGGCTGCTCGTCCTGCGGCGTCTCTGCGAGCAGGTCGAGTCGGTGCTCGATTAGAACCAGACCGAGAAGAAGACGCGCAGTACATCCGCGCTGAAGTGATACAGCGGTTCCGTGCCCACGGAGTCACCCTTGAGGGCGTCACGGAAGTCCGCGTAGTCGTAGAGCGCGTGGTCGTAGAACACGTTCACGGTCGAGCGCTCGATCCCGCCCCAATTCAGTGCAGGCAGGCGCCAGGTCGCGCCGACCGTGACCATCTGGCTCTGGAACGTGCTCAATTCCTTGTCGCGTCCCAGGAAATTCTGAGAGTTCGCGTATGGGAACAGGTCGGAATAGAAGTCGGCCGCGGTCTGGTCGTACCAGCGGTAGTTGGCCTCCAGGATCCACCGATCGCCGAGCGGATGCGTGTAGCCGAGACGCAGGGTGTTCCCGACGACGCCCCACGAGTCCGTGTAGAAGCGGTACATGCCATGCACGGCCGCTCGATACCACAGGAAATAGTCCGCGGTGACGGATGCGCCGGTGCTGGTGCGCGTATGCGGATAGACCTCCGGCTCCCAGGAGAAACCGTCGCCGGCATCAGGGTCCGCGTACCGCGCGGAGCGGTACGGGTTGTTGAGATAGCCTTCGTCCGTGATGGTCTCGACCTCGAGGCCCATCATCAGCGCGGGAGTGATGATCTGGGAGACGCTAAGGCGGTAACTCCAGCGATCTACGGGTTCCTTGAAGTCCGGGTCGCTGTTGTTTCGCACTTCGTCCCACGCCCGGCTGAAGCCGAACGACACCGTCGTCAGGTCGCCGAACATGTCCTGGCTCAGGTCGAAGCTCGCGGTGTTCGCGGTGTAGTCGTTTTCCTCGCTGTTCGTGTAGCCGACGGAGTACTGGGTCTTGCCGTGCAGCATGTCGACGGCGAGGCTCGCCTGGCGGCGCGTTTCCTTGTACGGACTCGCCTGTGTGAGCACGTCGATCGACGCGCTCGAGACCATGTCCACGTAGTAATTGGCCGCAACCGAGAAGTTCTCGCCGAACTTCTTGCGCACCAGCAGGGACGGCCCGTCGACCGTCACGCCGCCGCCGTCGTACCGGTGGTAAAGCGCGTCGGCACGATCCTCCGGCAGCACGGCCGCGTCCGCGGGCGCGAGCGATGCCAGTGCCAGCGGCAGCGTGAGCAGCGAGGTGACGTCGTTTCGAGTGCGCATGATGAGTCGCTCAGTTGCAGCCGCAACCGCCTCCGTGCCCGCCGAGCGCGCCACGCGCGCCCTCGCGTGCCTCGTAGACGTGGTCGATGTAGGCCTGCGAAACGGGGTCGCGGTCGGCCGCCATGATCAGGTCGGCGAAGTTCTGTCGCTCATAGGGCTTGACCCAGGGATCGACGCTGCCGCAGCCGCCCAGGCCGGCGAGAACGAGAAGCATGGCGTGTCGCGCGGATATCACGAGTGTTACTCCTTCACGAGGCTGCGGACCATGTCGGCGTACTTGGCCTCGTCGCCGGGCTTGTAGCCGCGATGCACGTACCGCACGTTCCCGGATCGGTCGATGAATACCGTGCTCGGCATGCCGACGACGCCGAAGGATTCGGCGACGGTGTTCTGCCGGTCGAAGAGAATCGGGAAGCTCACCGGGACCTTGGTCAGCCAGGCCTGGGCCTCCGTGCTGTCCGGCTCGACGTTGATTCCGACCAGCGTGAAGCCGAGCGGCTCGTACTTCGCCTGGATCTGCTGCAGCAGCGGCATCTCCTGCCGGCACGGGCCGCACCAGGTCGCCCAGAAATTGATCATCACGACCTGGCCCTTGAGTTCGCTCAGGCTGAGATTGCCTCCGTCGCGGGCGGGCAGCGTGAATTCCGGGGTGGCGGCGCGTGCGCCGGTCGCCACGGCAAGGAAAACAACGGCGGCTGCGAGGGATCGTATGGGGCGCATGAAGGGCTCCACTGTCAGAAGAATGCCGTGAGGCTGAAGCTGATCTGCAGGTTCTGCGTGAGCTTGTCCTTGCCGAGCAGGTCGCTGTTGAAAAACTGGTCGCGGGCGTCGAGGTGCGCCGCGAGCCAGTCCGTCACAAGCAGGCGGAATCCCGCTCCCGGGGTCACCGTGAAGTGATCGTCGCCGCCGAAATTGGTGCTGCCGACCCCCAGGGTCAGGTAGACGGCGCTCGGCATCGCGCCACGACCGCCGAAGAACACCTCACCCGGCAGTGCGTTCCAGCCCACCGCGAGGTCGTAGTACGTGTACTGGCGCTCGCCGTCGGTGAGCAGCTGCGCGGAGCCGCTCAGGTCCTCGTAGCTCGTCGTCCCGGCCTTGGCCGATCCGATCGTGGCCTCGGCAAACACGTCTTCGGTGAAGTGGTAGGCGAAGCGGCCGCCGTAGAGCAGGCTCGAGCCGAAGTCCTCGATGCTGATCGTGCCGATGAACAGGCCCGCCTCGAAGTTCTCGGCGTCGATCGCGGGCGCCTTGACCTCGCGTCGCGCCACCCGCGGTTCGACGACCTGGGGCGTCTCCGCCGGCGCACCGACGGCGTCCTGCGCGTGCGCCGCGAGCGGTGCTGCGGGGGCGCCGACGAGGATCGCGGCGTTCAGAAGAAATGCGTGAAGCCGACGGTCCATTCGCTGATGACCTCGTTGTCGTTGGTGTCCATGAAGATCACGAACTGGCGGTACTCGGCCTGGAGCAGGAACCGGTCGCTGAGAAATCCGCGAAGACCGGCGCCGGCATAGGCGGTCGAGTTGGTGCGATCGCTGGTCTGGACCAGCGTCGCGTTCGGCTCCACGTAGACGACCCCGCCACCGATCGAAACGAACGGCGACACTCGCCACTCGGGCATGAAGATGTGCCCGATGCCCGCGGTGCCGAGCCAGCCGGTCGAGTATTCACCGAGCAACTGGGAGACATCTGCGCGAACGAACAGCGACTCGGTGAGGGCATACGACCCGGTGACGGCCACCGTGTCGGCGCCATCGAAGTCGCCGGCGCCGACGCCGACTTCCCAGCGGTGCGCGACGCGGGCGTCCGGAGCGGGGCCGGGTAGCCGCACTTCGGCGCCGTCCGGAGTGAGCGTCCTCTCGAGCTGCTTACGGTTCACCCACCCCTCGCGATCCCGATCCGTTCGAACTTTGACCCAGTCCGTCCGCTGGCGCAGCAGCACCACGCTGGCGCCGCGCTCCACCACCTGGGTCACGGGGAAGCCGCGCCCGGGTCCGCTGTGCAGGTCGATGTACGGGTCCTGCACCTCAACGGTCTCGGCGGTCGCCGCACCGGCCCCGAACGGGACCAGCGATGCGAGCAGGAACGTGACTGTGATCAGGAATGGGTGCATCGACTCAATTGACCGGCGCGGTAAACGGGTCATTGAAATACTGCGCACCTTCGTCGACCCATTCTGAGACGAGCCTCAACTCCGCAGCGTTCAGACGCCCTGCGTGGGTGTGTCCCGGTGCGAATATTGAGAAGAAGGTCTCAAAAGGTGCGTTCGCGCCAGGAGCGTTCGCGTTGCCCGCTTGAAGAGGCGGGGCCACGGGCACCGGCGCGAACTGCGGGACGCCGGTGACCGGATCCACGCCCACCTGCACCTGGCGGTCCTGCAGCACGCCGCCCACCAGCTCCTGCTCGTTGTCCGTGGCCAGCAGCTCGCGGTAGGCGTTGAACTGGTCCGGCTCGTCGGCGGACGCGCCGTCGGTCAGCTCGAGCTGGCCGGGCGGCACCTGCACGACGCCAGCCCCGGAGCGGTTGGAGTGGCACCGCGTGCAGGTGTCGTCGCTGAGCACCGTCACGCCGTCCGCCGCAAGCGTCACGCGCGGCTTGCCCCACAGCGGGTGTATGTGCCGCTCATAGTGGATCGTGATGCGGCAGCCCGCCTGCCACGTGGTCACGCAGTCCGGCGAGGTCGGCGCCGCCGTCGCGAGGTCGGAGTACCTGTACGCGAACGACGCGTCCGGCGCACGCCGGGCCGGGTCGGTCCAGACGTCGTCGAATACGACGTTGGTGCTCGGCTTGAGGGCGGCGCAGTCGGTCTGGCAGCTGATGCGCGCGCGCACCTGCGCCATCGTCTCGCCGAAGTCCGCAAAGAATGCCGGGTTGGTGTTGGGGAACGGCAGGCCGGTGGTCGTGGCACCGGCGTAAGCGGCGTCGAACAGGCCGCTGCGGCCGTGCGACAGGCCGCTGCCCGGGTCGTGGCAGCCGTTGCACTTGAGTTCTTCCCCGGCGCGCACCTGCAGCCAGTTGTTGTGCCGCGGGCCGATGCGTCGGCCGTTCGAGTCCAGGATCGAGATTGCAAAGGCGACGTTGGCCGGCACCTTCACCCGGACCGAGCCGTCCGGCTCGATCGTTGTGTAGCCCAGCAATTCGCGCATGCCGAATGCCGAGGTGACCCCGAAAGCGCTGCCGCGGAAGTCGCGTACGTCGCGATCCGGCAGGCTGACGGCCTTCTCGATGCGCAGGAATCTTGCGGGGCGTTGTGCGGCGGTAGTGCGCAGCGGGTCCGCCGCGGCCGCGATGCCGCCAGGCGCCGTATCCACGCCGTCCACGTCGTACACGCTGCGGATGTCCAGTATCCCGACGCTCTCCGTCGCGAGATCGGAATCGAAGTCGACTCCAGCCACACGGTCGAGCAGCACCGGCGGCAGCGGGACCGGCTGCAGCGCGACGATGTCGGTATACATGACGCCCTCGACGGGACTCGCCACGGGCAACTGCGTCCGGGTGGAGGGGTCGTACATCCAGATTCCGTAGAGCGGCGGAGCGGGCGTCGCCCCGGGAGCCGCGAGGCGATCGGCCGTGCAGGGAACGATCTTCGTTCCCTCGAGCAGCCGGCACTGTGTCCAGCTCACCAGCAGGCGACCGGTACCGTCGCGCAGCGGAAAAGCCGATTGGTAGCGGCCGCCGGGAGAAGGCCCCGGGATCGTCTGTACGACGTTGATCGTGGCCGGCCTCTGCGCCGGGCCCGACAGGACGCCGACATTCGGCGCGGTCGGCTGCGTGTTCTCGACGTAGGTCGGTACGTCGACGTCGAGCAGTTCACCGCCCCGCTCGGGGGCGACCATCGGCTGCGCGCGGACCAGCAGGTGGCCGCCGCTGATCGGGCGCGGGTCGAGGAACTGGAGCTCGGAATCATCCGTTCCGGTCAGGTGGCTGTGGGCCCCGTAGAGGAGTTCCAGGCCCGTGCCGTCGGGTCGCATGGTGTAGATGCTCAATTCGTCGTGGCCCGGCGCACCGTCCCAGCGGGTGAAGACGATGCGGCCGTCGTCCAGCACCGCGGGGTCGAGGTCGTGGCTCTGGTTGAACGAGATCTGGTGGACGTCGCCGCCGTCAGCCGCCATGACGTGCAGCACGAACGCGGGCTCCCGGCGGTTCTCGTCCTGCGCTTCGAACTGCGGCTTGCCCTCGTCGAGCAGGATGGCCTTCGACTGGCGCTGCCGGGTCGAGCTGAACACGATTCGGCCATCGGGGAGGTAGTGCGGCGCCACGTCGTTGCCCTCGCGAGCCGTGGTGTCCGATCCGACCACGCGGTGCAGCTGGCGGCTGGCCACCATGTATTCCCAGATCTCCCAGGTTGGCTGCTGGTCTGGATCCGCTCCGTCGACGAGCGGCCGGTGCAGGGCGAACACGAGCTTCATCCCGTCGTATGACGGCTCGACGTCACGCACGTCACCCTTGCCCTGGGTCACCTCCGCGGTGACGTTGCGCTCGGTCGCCGACGGCGAGGCGCGATCGCGAACGTAAAGGTCGGCGCCCGGTTCGAAGTCGAGGAGCTCGCGCGCATCGACGCTGGCGGCGTTGCCGGTCGGCACCGGCATCTTTACGTAGGCAATCGGGAAGTCGAGCACGATCGGGTCCGGGCCCTGGCCGCTGCCCGGGCCTGCGCCGCCGCTGCCGCAGCCGGCAACGGCGATCGCGACGAGTGCAGGCGCGAATCGACCGCGCCACCAACGGGCCTGGGCGAGATCCCGGGAGACAGCGAGCATCGTGAGGTACCTCGGCAGATGAATGCGAGTGCGGCACACGCGCCGCTGGAGGGTCACTTTTTCTCATAAGCAGCCGGAAGCACCACCTGCGGGCTGCGATTGTGTGAGGGACCACTCAATGTCGAACACGTCGCTTGGCGTTCGCCGCGCCAGCACCCACATTCGCGCCCAACGACTGGATGTTCCGGTCGGGGGGGAGGATCTGAATGCGCCTCAGGACGCTCGCACGGTATGGTCTCGCCAGGCTTCGCGTGACCGCCATGACTGCGTGCGCGGTGCTGGTCGCGCTGCAGCCCGCAACGGTACTGGCGGATTCGCGCACCCAGGCGAAGCGACTGCACGACCGACTGGCAGGCGTGCCGCCCAGCGAGTCTGTGCTCGCCTCGATGGCAGGCGACATTGCCGCGGGTCGCCCGACCAACGCCGCCTTCACGGCCATGCAGGACCGTGCCTTCTACGACGTGACCCTGAAGAACTTTGCGATGCCGTGGACGAACGAAGAGCAGACGGTGCTCGCGCCGCTGAACGACTACGTCGCGACCGTGATCGGGATGGTGCGGGACGACGTGCCGTTCGACCACGTCCTGTACGACGACATTCTCTACGTCGGCAGCGGCGTCCCCGGCGTGCCTGCGTACTCGCCGGCGAACAACGACCACTACGCGGCGCTCGAGTCGCAGGGCGTGAGCCTGAAGGACACGCTGGTGCGGACGACCCAGTCGTCCCTCAACGGCCTGCCTCCGGGCGCGACCGCAGGCGTCATGACATCGCGTGCCGCCGCGGAGGCGTTTTTCATCGCCGGGACCAACCGGGCGATGTTCCGCTTCACCCTGATCAACCATCTGTGCACGGACCTGGAGCAGGTGTCGGATACGACCCGCCCGCCCGACCGCGTGCGCCAGGACGTCAGCCGCAGTCCGGGTGGGGACAGCCGCCTGTTTCTCAACAACTGCATCGGCTGCCACAGCGCAATGGACCCGATGGTCCAGGCCTTCGCCTACCACGACTGGGACGAGTCCGCCGGACGGCTGGTCTACACGGCGGGCGTGGTGCGCCCGAAGTACTTTCACAATGACGACACGTTCCCACCGGGCTACTCGACGCCTGACGACCAGTGGGACAACTACTGGCGCAACGGCCGCAACTCCCTGCTCGGCTGGGACTCGTCGCTGCCCGGCAGCGGCCAGGGCGCGAAGTCGCTGGGTCTCGAACTCGCGCACACCGACGCGTTCGCCGGGTGCCAGGTGAAGAAGGTGTTTCGCACCGTCTGCTTCCGCGACCCGAGCGACGTGCAGGACCGGGCGAAGATCCAGACGATGGTCGGTTCGTTCAAGTCGAGCGGCTACCAGCTGAAGCGAGTGTTCGCCGAGGCTGCGACCTATTGCATGGGTGACTAGGGGACGCCATGAACACCACGACCTTGCGAACCTGGACGATCCGCGTCGCTGCCATCGGCGCCGCCACGCTGCTGCTCGGCGGCTGCGGCGGTGGCGCCAAGACGGTCGAAAACCCCGTCACCTCCGGCGGTACGCCGGCCGCGTACAGCGGCCCGCCGCCGTCCACGGCCGACGTGCAGGCCTTCAAGATCAACGTCTGGGACAACCTCAAGGCCAGCAATCGTTGCGGCAAGTGCCACGTGAGTGGCGGGCAGGCGCCGCAGTTCGTGCGTCAGGACGACATCAACCTCGCCTACGCGGCCGCAAACGGGGTCGTCACGCTCTCCTCGCCGCGCGACTCACGCATGGTGCAGAAGGTCGCCGGGGGCCACAACTGCTGGCTCGCCAGCGCCGCCGCCTGCGCCGACATCCTGACCACCTGGATCACCAACTGGGCCGGCGATGCGGCTGGGGGCGGCACGCAGGGCGTGGTGCTCAAGGCTCCGGTGATCAAGGACCCGGGCGCCAGCAAGGCATTCCCGGTCTCGCCCGCGCTTTTTTCGACGACCGTGTATCCGGTCGTGCAGGAATACTGCTCGCGCTGTCATGCCTCGACCGCGGCGAGCCCGCAGTCGCCGTACTTCGCCTCGGCGGATGTGGACGAGGCCTACGCGGCGGTGAAGGTCAAGATCGACCTCGACCAGCCTGACCAGTCGCGACTGGTGCTCCGTCTGCGCAACGAGTTCCACAACTGCTGGAGCGACTGCGCCGCCAACGCCACCGAAATGGAATCCGCAATCCGCGCCTTCGCGAACCAGGTCGCGACCACGCAGGTGGATGCGTCCCTGGTGCTCTCGAAGGCCCTCGGGATGTACGACGGCACGGTTGCGAGCGGCGGCAACCGCTACAAGTCGAACCTGATCGGATTCTGGGAATTCAAGACCGGCCAGGGCAACGTTGCCTACGACACCAGCGGCGTGGATCCCGCGTTGAACCTCACCCTGTCCGGCGACGTGACCTGGGTCGGAGGCTGGGGCATCAACGTCCGCAGCGGCAAGGCCCAGGGATCGACGACTTCCAGCCGCAAGCTGCACGACCTCATCGCGGCGACCGGCGAGTACACGATCGAGGCGTGGGTCGCACCGGGCAACGTCGCGCAGGAGGATGCGCGCATCGTTTCGTACTCGGGCGGCACGACGATGCGCAACTTCATGCTCGGGCAGACGCTATACAGCTATGACTTCTACAATCGCTCGAGCAGGACCGACCAGGGCGGCGACCCGAAGCTGACGACCGCTGCCGCAGACGAAGACCTGCAGGCGACCCTGCAGCACGTCGTCGCGACCTACGACCCCGTGAACGGGCGTCGGATCTACGTGAACGGCGAGTACACCGGCGACGCCGACCCGGCGGCCGGTGGAAACATCGCCGACTGGGACGATACGTTTGCGTTCGTGCTCGGCAACGAAGTCTCGGGCGACCGGCAGTTCCAGGGGGTCTTCCGCCTGGTGGCCGTGTACAACCGCGCGTTGACACAGCCGCAGGTCGCGACGAACTTCCAGGCCGGCGTCGGCGAGAAGTACTACCTGCTGTTCTCGGTGAGCCACCTGGTGGATGTGCCGCAGGCATACCTCATGTTCGAGGTGAGCCAGTTCGACAGCTACAGCTACCTGTTCGACAAGCCGACGTTCATCAGCCTCGACCCGGCGGCCCGTCCCGGCACCATCCCCATCGCGGGCATGCGCATCGGCGAGAACGGTGCCGAACCGGACGTCGGCCAGGCGTACCGGACGCTTGATACGAACGTGACGGACTCGGAGTACGGGCCGCTCGGCCAGCGGCTTTCGTCGATCGGCACGATCATCGCCCTGCAGAAGGGGCCGGACTCCGACGAGTTCTTCCTGACTTTCGACGTGCTCGGCTCCCACACCAACGTCCGGCTCGACCCGGTGCCGCTCGCTCCGGCGCCACCGCCAGACGTGCGCCGTCCCGCCGACATCGGCCTCAGAGTGTTCGACCGGATCAACGCGACCATGTCCAAGCTGACCGGCGTGAGCGCGCAGACTCCGGCCGTGC
>Ga0315292_10001238_pt1 | contig 13457 bp, 12 predicted proteins | sample YL17G13_0_MG_FD_204029 | JGI IMG/M metagenome (GOLD analysis project Ga0315292, IMG submission 204029) | Sediment microbial communities from Yellowstone Lake, YNP, Wyoming, USA - YL17G13_0 | ecosystem: Environmental > Aquatic > Freshwater > Lake > Sediment | place: USA: Wyoming | collected... | reverse complement strand
TGAGGACGACGGCTGGCTGATCAACTCGGTCTACGACTCGGCCGCCGATCGCACCGACGTGTGTGTGCTCGACGCCCACGATGTCGCGGCCGGCCCGATCGCCCGGGTGCACCTCCCGTTTCGGATGCCGTTCGGATTCCACGCCAACTGGTTCGGCGCCACCGACTGAGCCTGACGTCCGACCTCGACGGGCGAGAGCCGCGCCGGTGGCATCCCCCGAAACGCAGGGACTCCCGTTAGGTTGCCGCCGTGCCCTCCGACCGACCGATCTCGCCGCCTGTGTCACGACGCGACGCCTGGTCGGCGCAGGTCGGCCGGCTGATCATCGCGATCCGAGAGGGCGACGATGCCATGGTGGAAGACGCAGTCCTCCAACTCAGCCAGAAGCGTCGCTACCTCGCCCCGCTGGCCTTCGTGGTCGGCGCTTTCGCCATGCTCTTCGAGGGCCTCAAGTTGCTGTTCTCCAACTGGCGATTGACCCTGGTGCAGTTGCTGCCGGCCATGTGGATCTGGGTCGCCATGCTCGACTTCAAGGTCCATGTCCTGCGCGGACGAGCATTTCGCCTGATAGAGGGACCGATCCTGATCCCCGTCATCCTCGTCATCGCCGCCATCACCGCGGCAAGTTTCTTTCTCAACGCGGTGTTCGCCTTCGCCATCGCCAAGCCCGGTCCCCCTCTGATCCGCCCGGCGTTCACTGAGGCCTGGGGCCATGCCCGAGTCGTGCTCGGCTGGGGATTCGCCGTCGGTATCGCCCTCGGCCTGTCGACCATGGTGTTCGATCGCTGGGGCGAGTGGTGGTTCGCCGTGTCGCTCAGCATCGTCATCGCGGTGATGATGTTCCTCTACGTGGCCCTGCCGTCGCGGCTCATCGGCTTGAAGACGACCCACTCCAGGGCCGACGGCTTCAAGGCCACCGTGGTGGGCGGCACCATCGGGGCGATCATCTGCTCGCCCCCGTACATCATCGGGCGAATCGGCATCCTGATGCTGGGATCGAGCGTGTTGTTCATCCCCGGGCTGTTCGTGCTGACGTTCGGGATCGTCCTTCAGGTCGGCGCGACCAGTTCGGTGAAGGCCATCAAGATGAGCGCCAAGCTCGTCTCGAGCCGGCAACTCGAGCCGAGTACACCTAGCGGCTGAGAGCCGCCGGTGTCCCGGGCGTTCCGGCAGGCGGGCCACGTCCTGGTACAGGTCGTACATGCGGGCGGCGCTGCGGTCGAGGGTGAGCCGCGCCTCAACAACGCCCGGTCGAGGGTGAGCCGCGCCTCGAACAACGCCCGGTCGAGGTCGCCGGTTGCATTGCCCACACGACCAGCGATCGCCGCCACCACGCCGGAGCGCTCGCGAGCCAACCCGGCGACCGCCTCGACGAGATGCACATGGCCCTTCTGGAACTCCCGGCGGCCCACCGCCAGGATCAGCTCGCGATCGTCGCCCACCCCGAGCTGCCGACGCACCCGGGCCCGACGAGCGGAATCGCGTCGACCCAGGGCGTGACCGGTCGCCGAGTCGATCTCGCGTGGCAGCCACAGGGTCCACGGCGCCACGTTCGGATCCTCATGTCGGACCAGGTCGTACGGTGTGTTCACCAGGCTGCTCAGCACCGGGACGCCGGTTCTCGCGGCCGCCTACGCCGAGATGGTTGATGACGAACAGCACGCGCCCGCGTGACGAGATCGCCGAATCGCCAGCCGTCGGCCTCCCCACCTGGCCGCGCCCCGCCCGGCTCGACTCGGTACCGGTGACACGAAGGTCGGCCGATCGTCCGACGATGATCTCGGAGCGGCCGACCGGCCGAGCCTCGTCGCCGGACTCGAACAGATCGATGGCGACGAGCATGCTGTCAACGGTGGCGTCGATCGTCGACGCCCGGTTGTAGGCGGGAATGACGATCGAGAACGTCGGTCGGTCGGCGAACCGACCCGGTCACGCTCACACTCGCGGCAGTGGCTTCGACTTCCTCACGTGTCATGGACGATCCACTCGGCGTCGACCTGCACCGCCGAGGCCCGCATGACCCCGATCGGCGCCCGTCCCAGCCCGGCGCCGATCACCGAGAACGACCCGGCCGGTTGCCAGGGCAGCCGCGTGTGGCGGTCGGCGCTGTTGAACTGCAACCACAAGTAGTACCGCCCAGCCGCTAGGGGCAGGTGCGGGACGGTGCAGGTCATGTGGGTCGATCCCTCGGCGAGAGCCAGAGGCTCGGTCACGAGGAACACCGGGCTCGCGGTGCCCTCGCTGACACCGATGCACAACTCGCCCTCGATGGGCCGGGGGCTCTCGAGCACCAGATCGACCAGGATGGCGTCCTGGCTCCGGGGCATCCGTCCGTCGCGGCCGGTGATCTCGGCCTTGATGACCTGGATGGCTCCCTGACGAAAGACCGCATCGCCTGCGGTCTCGTCGATCCACTCGTGGTACAGATCGTCGAGCCAAGTGCGATAGGCGCCGACGGCGGTGCGAGCATCGGTGTCGCTCATGATGACACCGTCCTTCAGCCACACTCCCCGCCGGCAGACCGACTCGATGGCCGCGAGATCGTGGGAGACGAGCACCAGAGAGGTGCCCTGGGCCAGCAGGTCTCGTATCCGGTCGAGGCATCGTTGCTGAAAGAAGGCATCGCCCACGGCCAGCGCCTCGTCGACGAGAAGGATGTCGGGCTCGAGGAAGGCGGCGACACTGAACCCCAGTCGCAGGCCCATCCCACTCGAGTAGTACTTCACCTGACGATCGACCGCGTCCTCCAACATCGCGAAGTGGACGATGTCGTCGAAGCGGGCGCTGATCTCGGAGCGGGAGAGGCCCAGGAGACCGCCATAGAGATGGATGTTCTCGCGGCCGGTGAGATCGGTGTGCAGACCAGCCCGAACTTCGAGCAAGGCACCTACGCGCCCACACACGGCGAGCGATCCGGCATAGGGGTACATCACGCCGGTGAGGATCTTGAGCAGGGTCGACTTGCCCGATCCGTTCGAGCCGATGAGGCCCACCGCATCGCCTGGATCGAGATGCAGGTTGACGTCCCGCAGCACCCACCGGTACTTCTCCGGCGACCGCGAGCGACGGGCCGCGCGCCCGAACGTCGAGAGGCGATCGCGCAACGCTCGCGCCGCCTTGTCGGAATGGAAACGCTTCCAGAGATGCTCGACGTCGATCGAACCGACGGAGGGCTGCGAACTAGGCGACATCGGCGAAACCCGTCTCGAGACGACGGAAGAGTTGCAGGCCCGCTACGAGCAGCACCATCGTCGTCAGCGTGCCCAGGCCCAACAGTCCCCAATCAGGAGCGTGGCCGTAGAGCACGGTCTGGCGATAGGAGTCGATGATCGGGGCCAGGGGATTCACGAGCGAGTACCACGGCCGCCAGTTCGGAGGTATCGCGTCGAGCCCGTACACGATCGGCGTGGCGAAGAGGCCAAGTTGCAGCAAGAGCGGCAGCGCGTGCCGCAGGTCGCGCATGTACACCGTGGTCGCCGACACGATGAGGGTGACGGCGATGGTGAACAGCACCTGCACGCCGAGAGGGACGATCGCCAGAGGCGTGGTGAACTTCGGAGCGAAACCGCTGATCGCGAACAGGACTATGAGCACGAGCCCGGCGATGAAGCTGTTGACCGCGGCAACCGTGATACTCGACAGGGGGAACACCTCTCGCGGGCACTTCAGCTTGTTGACGAGCGTCATCTGCGTGACGAGCGACATGCCGCCCGAGGTGACCGACTGGGAGAAGAAGTTCCAGGGAACGAGCCCGATGTAGGTGAACAGCGCGTACGGCACGCCGCCCGTGTCGACCGTGGCCACGCGTTGGATGAAGACGGTGAACACGATCATCAACGTGATCGGGGCGAGCAGCGCCCAGGCAACGCCGAGCGCTGCCTGCTTGTAGAAGGCTCGGAGCTCCCGCTCGGCGAGGGTGCGCACGAGGGCTCGAGCGCGCCAGACTTCGCCCGGGGCCTGGCGCAGCTGGGCCCGCCGCTTGAACCTCAGCTCGGGGGCAGGGCCGTCGGGGACGAGAGGGGCACCGGCGGACGAGGTCATGGGAGGTGGAGTGCGGGCGGCATGCACCGGTGAGTGTACGAGGCGTGGTTCGGCCGAGCCGACACCCGGGCACGCTGGCCCGGGCACCTCGACACCCGAGCGATCGACGGTGGCGCTCGGGTTTGCAACGATCCGTGCGCTCCGGCGTCTGGCCCGCGATGCCGATGTCGTCGTAGAAGTCATGGTCGTAGGGCGACCGCCCGTCGGGCTGCATGCCGGCATCTCGTTCGACGGCTCTGTCGTCACGCTCGGGCATCGCCGGGAACCCCACCTGCGCACGGTTCACCACCTGGATCGTGGCTCGGTGGGGAGCGGGGCGGGTCCGCTCGGGTCGCGGCCGGCCGCCGGGGGTCGAAAGTGGCGGTCAGATTCCCGGTATTGCGGGGATCCTGCCGGCGGCGATCTCGGCGACGAGCTGCTGGTGGTCGAGCTCGTTCTGGTCGGCATAGCTTCGACCAAATCGGACGAGTGCCTCGTCGAACGTGGCCGCCGCACCCAGGTAGGAGCCGATGGCGATCGGGTCACCCGATCGGGCGTGAGCACTGGCCAGGACCCAGCCGCACAGTTGCCCGTAGACCTCGAGCATGACCGGCTCCATGTTGTCGATGTCGGCCGACGCCTTCCAGTCCCACAGCTGACGCATGTAGTAGTCGTGGGTACGACCATCGATCCCGTCGACGCGCTGCCAGCCGAGGAAGATGTCGCTGGCCGACTGCATGAGCTGCTGTCCCTCCACGACGCGCTGACCGTGGTTGTCGAATTCGCTGGCCGTCAGGTGCGGCTCGAGCACCGACGCCTCGGCCTCTTTGACCTGCAGAAAGAGCGGGTCGTTGTCGTCTCGGCCCACCATGAGGGCCACCCACGATCGGGTGCCGACGCTGCCGACGCCGACGACCTTGCGGGCCAGGTCGACAAATCGATACCCGGCGAGGAGGCGGCGGCGATCACCGTTGAGCGTCTCGCCGTAGGAGCTCAGCGCCAGGCCGATCCGGTCGTGCACCCCCTGAGCGTCAGTACCCGAGTACAACTCCTGGTAAGGGACGAGCAGCGGTGGGTCGCTGGCGAACCGGAGTTCACCATCGACGAACCGGGTGAGCTTGGCCTTGGCCTTCAGCCGGTCCTTGGAACCGGCTTTGTCGACCGTGCGCCGAAAGCGCTTGATCGCGGCGCCGCCGAGCTCCGGGCCCCAGGTGCGAAGGATCGAGTCCATGTCGAGTCGGGCGTACCAGATGTCGAGGTTCGTCATGAGCGCGAACGATCGAATGGTCTCGCGGTAGGACCGCATGGCCTCGGCCACGACCTTGGCCCGCACGGTCTCGTCGAAGCCACGGGCGCGTGCGGCGATCTCGAGGCTGGCGGCGAGTCGCTTGACGTCCCACTCGAAGGGCCCCGGCAACGTCTCGTCGAAGTCGTTCACATCGAAGATCAGGGAGCGCTCGGGCGACGCGAACCCCCCGAAGTTGGCGAGGTGGGCGTCGCCACACAACTGCACATCGAGACCCGAGTGCGGGCTCGACGCCAGGTCCGCCGCCATCACCGCCGCCGCCCCCCGAAAGAACGCAAAGGCCGACGCCGCCATGCGGCCGTGGCGGATCGGCACCAGGTCCTCGACACGCGTCGTCGCCTGCTGGCGAAGAATGTCGATGGGGTCGGGCCGACTCGCAGCCGGCGCCCAGTCGCCGTGGCTCGAGCGGGTCACCCGCGCTCGCGCAACCTTGCCTCGCCGGGCGCGCGCCTTGTCGTTGGACTCTTCGAGTTGCCCGGGCTGGGTCGAGATCGATGACTGGGACATCAGGTTCTCCTGCGCTTCGTAGGTCGGGCCCACGGCGGGGCGGCTCGGCCCACGTTACGCTCGCTGAGCAGGCTCCCGGGTTCCCCCCCACCAGAGCAGAAGCGAGGCACAGCCATGGCGCGCATCGACGGTGGCGAGGTTCTGGTCCGGGCCCTGCAGGCCGAAGGCCTCGAGACCATCTTCTCGATATCCGACATCGCCTCGAGTCCGTTGCTACGCAGCGCCGAGGTCGCCGGTATCCGCCACATCGGCCCCCGCCACGAGAGCGCCGCCACGCACATGGCCGATGCCTGGGCGCGCAGCACCGGTCGCATGGCCGCGGTCGTCGGCGCCGCCGGGCCGGGCGTGGCCAACATGGTTCCCGGCCTCATGTGTGCCTGGATGGAGGGTGTGCCTGTGCTGGCGATCGGCACGCAGCGGGTGCGTCGCTCCACCCATGCCCTGCGACGAGGGCGCTTCCAGTTCGGCCCGCAGATCGAGGTGGTCGCCCCGGTGACCAAGTTCGCCGCCACCGTCGAGGAGGCCCGTCGACTGCCCGAGTTCGTGCGCGAGGCCTATCGCCGGGCGCTGAGCGGTCGGCCGGGGCCGGTGTTCCTCGAGATCCCCGCCGACGTGCTGTTGGAGATGGTCGACGAAGACGAGTTCGACATCTCGACACCCGACACGTACCGATTCGCACCCGGCGCGCCCGACGCCGCCGCGCTGGCGGCAGCCGCCGACCTGTTGGTCGGCGCCGAGTTCCCCGTCGTCCTGGCCGGCCACGGCATACACCGGGGAGACGCCTCCGCCGAACTGCTCGCCGTCGCCGAGCACCTCGGCGCGCTCGTCATGACCACGCCCGGAGCGCGCGGCGCGTTCCCCGAGGACCATCCGCTCTCGATCGGCATGACGTTTCCGTGGGGGACGCCCGCCCACCTCGACTCGGATGTGGTGCTCGCCGTGGGCACCCAACTCGGCGAGACCGTGCAGTACCTCTCGCCACCGGGCTGGTCAGGCCCACCGCACCAGCGGCTCGTCCACCTCGACGGCGATGCCACCCAGATCGGCGTCAACCGCAGCACCGACGTCGCCCTGGTCGGTGACGGCAGAGCGGGTCTGGCCGCGCTGCTCGAGGTGCTGCGGTCGCGCCGCGACGCCCGTGGGCCCGGTGATGCGGCGGCGAGCTATGCCAAGGAGTACCGCGACTTCCGGGCGCTGTTGCTCGACTCCTACGCGACGATCGATACCAGCCCCGTGCACCCGGGTCGACTGGCGGTCGAAGTCGCCCGGTGGCTACCCGACGACGCCATCTTGTGCGTCGACGGCGGCGATACCGGGTTGTGGGCGCACCTGGCCACCACCCACCGACGCCCACGCTCGCTGCTGTGGACCGGCCACTACGGCCACCTCGGCACGGGCCTGCCCTACGCCATCGGCGCCAAGCTCGCCCACCCGGACCGACCGGTTGTGCTGCTGAGCGGCGATGGGGCATTCGGCTTCAACCTTCAGGAGCTCGAGACCGCGAGCCGCGAGGGGGTGAACGTGGTGTCGATCATCAACTGCGACAACGCGTGGGGCATGGAGGCGGTGCACATGCGCAAGGTGGCGGGCACGACCGTCGGCGTCAAGCTCTCCGAGGCGCGCTACGACCTGGTGGCGCAAGGCCTGGGGTGCCACGGCGAGCTCGTCGAGCGCACCGAGGACCTCCTCCCTGCCCTGGAGCGGGCGATCGCCGCCAACCGACCGGCGGTGGTGCAGGTGCTCGTCGATCCCGACGAGAACGAGAACCCGCCCGGCCTCGACGACTTCGCCGCCATGTACAGCGCCGACAACACCTGAGGCGGGATCGATGGCCGACACCGCGGTGATCACCGGAGGCGCCGGCGGGCTCGGCCTGGCCTTCACCGCCGCCCTCGCCGCTCTCGGCTACCGGGTCATCCCGGTCGACCTGGCCGGCACCGACCGGGTGCTCGACGTCACCGACCCCGCCGCATGCCGCGCTCTCGCCGACGAGGTCCGCCCCGCACTGTGGATCAACAATGCCGGGCTCACCGGCGCCGGCGACCTGCTCGACGGCAGTGATGATCACATCGAGCGGATGGTGCAGGTGAATCTGCTGGGCGTGATCCACGGCACCCGAGCGGCGGCGACGACCATGCTGGCCGACGGGCGCGGGCGCATCCTCAACGTGGCCTCGCTCGCCGGATGGGCGCCCGTGCCGCACCTCGCCGTCTACACAGCGACCAAGCACGGCGTGCGGGCCTTCAGCGTGGCCGCCGCCGCCGAGCTGCGAGCCACGCCCGTGCGGGTCTGCTGCCTGTTGCCCGACGGTATCCGCACGCCGATGGTCGACATCGACGACCCGAAGCACCTGATGTCGTTCACGGGCCGACGACTACTCGAGGCCGACACGGTGGCCCAGGCCGGTCTCGAGCTGCTCGCGTCCGATCGGGTGCTGGCCTCGGTGCCGCACCGGCGGGGCGGCACCGTTCGGCTCCTCGGCCTGTTCCCCTCCCTCTCGTTCCGGCTGCAGGGCACCATCGAGCGCCGCGCCCGACGCAACCAGCAGCGGGCCGCGTCAGAACGGCGACAGTGATGGTGATGGGCCCCCGTACGGTCCTCATCACCGGTGCCGCCGGGTTCATGGGTCGGGCGCTGTGCACCCGCTATCGGGCCGAAGGTTGGAACGTGCTCGGGGTCGACCGCCAGAGCGACGCCGGCGCGCAGATCGCGGGCGGGGACATCTCGACCCGGGGCCCGTGGCAGGATCGCTTCGACGGCGTCGACCTCGTCGTGCACACCGCCGCGCTCGTCTCGAACACGACACCACGCGACGAGGCGTGGCAGGTCAACGTGGCCGGAACCAGGAATGTCGTCGAGGCGGCCGCCGCCGCCCGGGTGCAACGTCTCGTGCACGTGTCGTCGGTGGCCGTGTACTCCCACGACCGACCCGATCATGTCGACGAGCAGTGGCCGGTGCGGCCCGGCGGCGACGTGTACGGCGACACCAAGATCGGCGCCGAGCAGGTCGTGTGGCAGGCGCACGCCGCCGGCGAGGTGAGCGCCACGGTGGTGCGGCCGGGTGATGTGTACGGGCCGGGGTCCAGACCGTGGACCATCATCCCCATACAGATGCTCGCGGCGGGCCGGGTCGTGCTGCCCGCGAACGGCCGGGGCACGTTCAACGCCATCTACATCGACGACCTGATCGACGCCCTGGTGATCGCCGCCGACCACGACGCCGCCGTTGGGCAGGTGTTCAACCTGACGGGCGGCCATCCGTGCGAGACCCGCGAGTTCTTCGCCTACTACTGCCACATGCTGGGCATCCGGCCACCGCGGGTCGCCCCGACGGCAGTCGCGGTCGCGGTGGCCGCCGCCGTGGGCACCGCATCGCGCGCCGTAGGTCGCCCGAGCGAGGCGAACGCCGCCACCATGCGCATGCTGTCGGCCGCCGGCGACGTGTCGATCGAGAAGGCCCGGCGGCTGCTCGGCTGGGAGCCGGGCGTCGATCTCGACGAGGGCATGCGCCGGACCGAGGCCTGGTTGCGGGCCGAGGGCCACCTCTGATCGATCGACGTGAGCACCGGAATCACCCGGCACCGCGCCTTCAGTCGCGGGCGAACTCGCGGATCACCCGTCCGGGGCGCGCCCCGGTGTTGTCGCCGTGCTCGGTCACGACCTGACCGTTCACGAGGGTCGAGGCGTAGCCGTCGGCCCCCACGCAGAAACGTCCCTTGCCACCGGGGAAGTCGTTGACGTAGGTCGGGTAGCCGGGCACCAGGCGGTCCAGGCCGAACACGTTGATATCGGCATAGCGGCCGACCTCGAGGGTGCCGCGGTCGACCAGCCCGAGCACCGCCGCGGCCTTGGCGGTGAGCCGGTGCACGGCGTCGGGGAGCGTGACGATGCCGCGGTCACGGCACCAGTGGGCCAGGTAGTGGGTGGGCGCGTCGGCGTCGCAGATCTGCCCGGCGTGGGCGCCCGCGTCGCCGGCCCCCGGATACACGCTGTCGAGCTGCAGGAGCCCGGCGAGCCCCTCGGTGTTGCGGTGGAAGAACCACACGTTGAACAGCTCGCGTCCTTCGCTCTCGATGAGACGGTCGATGACGACCTCGATCGGATGCACCCCGGCGGCCGCCGCCAGATCGGCCAGCGACGGCCCACCTTCGATGCCGTAGTCGGGGGTGTCGCCGTTACCGAGCGGATGGATGAACTGCGGGTCGTACCACAGGCCTTTGCTCTGCCCTTCGGCGATGAGTGCGGCGCGCGTCGTATCGTCGCGCAGTGCGGCGACTCGATCGGCGAGCGTCGGAAGGGTCATGAGCTGGCGCCAGACCGTGCCGGCGACGGGCGGCACCTGGGCCAGACCCATCAGCGTGCCGCTCGGCCGGGTCATGGCGATCTCGGTGATGCGCCCGGAATGCGCCCGGGTGTGGGTCAGGAAGCGGTCCCACCCTTCGGCTGTGTCGATGCCGCTGGTGGCGTCGTTGCCGGGCCCACCGGTGAACAGCACGTCGCCGGCCCGCTCGGCCATGGCCCGCAGGAGTTGGAACTCGTGGCCGGCCCGGGTGTCGAAGTCGAGCACCGCCTGGAACAGGCCGCCACCCGCCTCGTTCATGCCGTCGGCGATGGCCAGGTACTCGTCGATCTCGGCGTAGGTGCCGGGCACCTTGCGACCGTCGGGCACGACATGGCCCAGCAGCCGCGACGTCGAGAAGCCGACGGCGCCGCCGGCCACCGACTCCGCGACGATGTCACGCATCCGAGCAAGCTCGTCGACGGTCGGCACCTCGTCGGTGAGGGACCGCTCCCCCATCACGTGGTACCGCGCGGCGCAGTGGCCCACCATGCCGACCACGTTGAGGGCCGGGGCCAGGCGCTGCAACGAGTCGAGGTACTCGGGATAGGTCTCCCAGTCCCACGGCAGGCCCTCGAGGATGGCCTCGCGGGGAATGTCCTCGACGCTCTCCATCATCTCGGCCAGGTAGGCGCGATCTTCGGGTGCCACCGGCGCGAAGGTCACCCCGCAGTTGCCGATCAGCGCCGTCGTCACCCCGTGCCACGAGCTCGATGTCATCATCGGGTCCCACCCGATCTGGGCATCGAGGTGGGTGTGGAGGTCGACGAACCCGGGCGTCACCGTGAGCCCGGCGGCGTCGATCTCGTTGCGGGCTTCGGCGGCGGCGAGATCGCCGATGGCGGTGATGCGGTCACCGTCGACGGCGACATCGACGCGGCGACCCTCAGAACCGGTCCCGTCGATGACGGTGCCGTTGCGGATGATCAGGTCATGGCTCATGGCCCGGTGAAGAGCGAGCCCGAGGCTCGATGGTCACTCGTGGGCTCGGTCACCCGGTCGGCCCGACGGTTCTTGACCTCGGCCCGGGCCACGACCTGATGGTGCACCTCGTCGGGTCCGTCGGCGAGGCGCAACGTGCGCTGGCTGTGCCACATGTCGGCCAGCGGGTACCACTGCGAGATGCCCGCGGCGCCGTGCATCTGGATGGCCTCGTTGATGATGTCGCAGCACTTCTCGGGCACCATCGCCTTGACGGCGCTGACCCACACTCGGGCCTCGGCGTTGCCGAGCGTGTCCATCGCCTTGGCGGCGCGCAGCACCATCAACCGCATCGCCTCCACCTCGATGCGGGCCCGGGACACGACTTCCATGTTCTTGCCCAGGTTGATCAGCCGCTTGCCGAACCCCTCGCGGCTGAGGCCACGATCGACCATCATCTCGATCGCCCGCTCGGCCGCGCCGATCGAGCGCATGCAGTGATGGATCCGTCCCGGGCCGAGCCGCATCTGGGAGATCTCGAAGCCTCGCCCCTCGCCGAGCAGGAGGTTGTCCCGGGGCACGCGCACCTCGTGGAACCGGATGTGCATGTGGCCATGCGGTGCGTCGTCGGCGCCGAACACGTGCATGGGCCCGACGATCTCGACGCCGGGCGTGCCGGTGGGCACGAGGATCTGCGACTGCTGCTTGTACGTGTCGGCTTCTGAGTTGGTGCGCACCATCGTGATCAGGATCTTGCAGCGGGGATCTCCGGCGCCGGAGATGTAGAACTTCTCGCCCGTGATCACCCACTCGTCGCCATCGAGCACCGCGGCGGTCTGGATCTGCCGGGCGTCCGAGCTCATCACCCCGGGCTCGGTCATGGCGAACGCCGAGCGGATCTCGCCGCGCAGCAGCGGCTCGAGCCAGTCCCGCTTCTGCTCGGGTGTGCCCACCCGCTCGAGCACCTCCATGTTGCCGGTGTCGGGCGCCGAGCAGTTCAGGCACTCCGACGCCAACCGGTTCTTGCCCAGCTCGTTGGCGATATAGGCGTAGTCGAGGTTGCTCAGGCCCTGACCGGTCTCGGCATCGGGAAGGAAGAAGTTCCACAGACCGGCCTCGCGCGCCTTGGCCTTGGCGCCCTCGAGCAGTTCGAGTTGCCCGTCGCCCCAGCTCCAACGTTCGGCGCGACCCTCACCGAGACGATGGAACTCCTCGGTGATCGGCTCGACTTCGTCCCGGATGAACGCGAGCACGGCGTCGTACAACGGACGGACCCCTTCGGACATCCGAAGGTCGAGGTCGTCCATGCTGGCCATCTTGAGTGCTCCGCCAACCATGCCGGCTCCGTTTCGTCGAGGGTCGTCGGGTGAAGTGAAGCAGACGCGATCGACGGAGGCGAAGGAGGGTCGATGGACCGTGACCCGACTTCCGGGCGCGACGCGACCTCGGACCCAATGACGATCTCCCCATGGTCCCGCCGAGCGGTATTCTCAGCCGGCGATCTCGGCCTGCCAGGTGACGATCTCGTCGAGCGTCATGGCGCTCTGGCTCACCAGGGTGAACGCCCCACGCGCACCGATCGCCATCTCGGATTTCGCCACCGACTCGACGTCCGGGTAGGTGACGATGCTGAACAGCACGCTGTCGGTCCACAGCACCCACTGCCCCTCGATCACGCCGCCGTACTTGGCGACCAGCTCGAGCGCCGCGACCTGCTCGGCCAGGCGCTCGTCCGGGTTCATGCCACCCCATGCGGGGGTGAAGGTGAGCTTGGATGCAATTCGATAAGCCATGTGATCCTCATTCGTCGTGGTGGATCGCTCGATCGTCGCGCCGCGCCTGCCGCTGGACAACCAGCAATGTCGTTCTGACAAGGCGGTCACGCGGGACAGAGGTCGATCTCGCCATTGACGACCGCTCACACGTGGGGGAAGGGATGATCGACTGAACGGTCGAAGTAGCGAAGCGTCTCATCCGGCCCGATCAGTGCACAACGCGAGAGGCAGAGCGCCTTGTCACCCGCACGAGCAGGATGTTCTTGTCGGCTCCTCACAGGCGCTCGACGGTGAGGGGCGCCGGCAGATGGGCTGATAAGTGCTGGATGTCTTGCTCGTCTGACGTGATCACCACCGCATGCTGTGCGGACGCCACGATGACCAGGTGGGCATCGACAACGTCGGACGTGTTCGAGTCGCCGAGCAACGCCCCGACGTCATGGGCTTGGTCGGGGGCAAACGCCATGATCTCGCAACCACGAAGGAGTCGACGCAGCTGGACCTGTCGCCCCGACCGACTCGCCTGAGCGACAACTGGGGCGGTGGTGATCGGAGCCATGCCAAGCTCCAGGCGAACTCGATGTTCGGC
>Ga0315292_10001234_pt1 | contig 13481 bp, 14 predicted proteins | sample YL17G13_0_MG_FD_204029 | JGI IMG/M metagenome (GOLD analysis project Ga0315292, IMG submission 204029) | Sediment microbial communities from Yellowstone Lake, YNP, Wyoming, USA - YL17G13_0 | ecosystem: Environmental > Aquatic > Freshwater > Lake > Sediment | place: USA: Wyoming | collected... | reverse complement strand
AGCGCCGCTTCCCGCCGGCCGAGGTTTTCTCTTTCCCGTAGCCTCTCCTTCCGAGGCCACCCGAGTTCGATGAGACTACACAGCACGACAGCCGGCGCATCGCGCGCCACGCAAACTCGCTCGCGCCGCTTGCTGTTTTGTAGTGAGAAAACCGTGAAGTCTGCGTATGATTATGTTGTCGGGCTCAGCTGCTCCGCCCGAGAATGCGCAGCGAGCGTAGTCAGGCCAACGCCTCATCCAGAGGGCTGCATCGCTTCAGGCCCTCCACGAGGTCTCTTTGCGGCTGCAACTCGGTTCCCCCTCCCGGGACCCCTTAGGAGGTTCAGCGATATGAAGGCTACTCGGTTGCTCATCGCGTTGCTCCTGCTCGCTACTGTGGTCGGCAACGCCGACGCGCAGTACAAGCGTCTTTCTTGGGACGGTTGCAATCCTCAGGTCCCGGACAAGACGTACAACCCGGTTCTCTCTCCCCAGAATTACGTGTTGGTCGTCTCGGCGATCGGTCTCACCCAGCCGCTGATCGGCCACGACTCGAAGGTCTTCATCGGCCCCGGCCTCCCGGACGCGTGGCGGTTCGACGACCTCGGTTGCCAGACGAGCAGCGGGCTCATGATTTCGAGCGCTGGCATGACCAAGGCCGGGTGCCCGCCTCTGACGGGCGGCACCCCTCTGGAGATCACGGCGTTCCAGTATGACACTGAAGCCATGAACGCCCAGATTCGTCTCGCCATCGCCTATGACACGCTGGTTCCGGATCCGGCGCAGCGCTACGCCCTGTGGGTGCTCACCTTCGATCACCAGTATTCGGTGCCGGGCGCCGGCGCGCCCGGACTGACCTGCGGCGGCGTGGAGAAGGGCCTGCTGTTCGATGTGTCCACCGACCTCGCGCTGTTCAGCGGCGCGATTCAGCGGCCGCAGACGCAGCCCGGCGATCAGCAGGTGACCTGGAACGGCGGGCCGTTCGTCCCGACCGTGCCGGCTACTTGGGGCAAGGTGAAGGGTCTGTATCGCTAGTCGTCAGGCTGGAGAGCACTTTGGAACCGGGGGTGGCGGAAACGCCGCCCCCGGTTCTTTGCTGCCCGGCGGTTCGCGGAAACGCCGCCCCCGGTTTCTTCTTGCCCGGTGGGCGGCGTGGCGAGGAAAGGATTGGAGGCGGCAACCGGATTTGAACCGGTGAATAACGGTTTTGCAGACCGTCGCCTTAGCCACTTGGCTATGCCGCCTTGCGGGCCAGACTCTAGCGGCGCCGCACCCCCTCGTGCAAGTGGGCCGCCGGCCTAGCGCAGAGCCGCCTGCCGCAGCGGTTCCAGCACCTCGCTGCGGATCCAGTAGATGTCCTCGTAGGGGAAGAGCCGGATGCGCAGCAACTGGCGCCGTCCGGGATCGGCCACTTGCGCCTCCAGCGCCTCGTAGCCGGGCAACACCCTTGCGTAGTCCCGCCCCGGGTAGCGCGTGCTCGTGAAGAACAGGTACTGGCCGTCGGGAGAGGCGCTCGGGCAGTAGTCGGTGCGCGGCGAGTTCACGCCGGCGCCCATCGCCACGGCCCGCGTCCACGAGCCGTCCGCGCGCCGGAAGCTCACGAACAGGTCGTTGCGGCGGCCGAACAGCAGGTAGCTGCCGTCGCGGGCGACGAAGGCGTTGTACTCGCCGTCGGCGGTGTTCACCGAGTCCCCGAGGTTCTCGGGCTCGGCAAAGCCGCCGGGCGCGGGCCGGGCGCGCCAGATGTCCTCGCCGCCGCGCCCGCTGTCGCGCTCGGCCGTGAAGTACAGCGTCCCGTCGGCGGTGAGCGACGGGTAGAACTCCTCCTTGTCGCTGTTGATCGGGGAGCCCGGGTGCCGCGGCTCGCCCCAGCCGCCGGGCGTCTGCTCCACGAACCAGATGTCGAAGTCCTTCTTCGGCTCGCCGCTGCCGCCCGCGGGGCGGTTCGAGGCGAAGTAAAGCCGCTTCCCGTCCGGCGCGATGCACGGCTCGAGGTCGGTGTAGCGGCCGGAGAACGGCGCCAGGCGCGGTGGCGACCAGTGGCCCCCCTCCTGCCGCGTGAAGGCGATGACGGAGAACCAGTCGGCGAAGGTGTTCCCGCCCTGGATCGAGAAGTAGATCTCCTGGCCGTCCGGCGAGAAGGTGATGTCGCGCTCGCAGAGATCCGTGGAGAGGAAGTCGGGCGCGAAGAGCGCGGGCTCGGAGCCCGGCGGCATCTGGCCGAGGTAGTCGCCGCTCGGGGCCGGCGGGGCGGCGCCCGCGGCGGGAGCGAACGCCAGAGCAGTGAGCAATGGAAGCCCAATCGACAGTCGGCGCGCCACGATCGGCGAAAGCATGACGATCCCTCCTCGGCGGGCCCGGGACGAGGCGCCCCGGACCCCGATCCTACCCCTCGATGCGCCGCAACCCGCACTCCCGCGCCGCCCGCACCGCCTCCGCCTGCTCCGCCACGGTGATTCGGCGGGACAGCTCCGGGTGCTCGTGGGCGCGGAAGCACGGCCGGTACTGATCCATGATATTCACGTAGGTATCCCGCGACAGCTCGTCGGCGAGGAATCGCATCGCCTCATTCGTCCCCGCTAGCCCGCCCGGCAGCACCAGGTGGCGGACCAGCAGGCCCCGCACGGCGATCCCCGACGGGTCGACCACCAGGTCCCCCACCTGCCGGTGCATCTCGCGCAGCGCCGCCCTGGCGATCGTCGGATAGTCCGGCGCCTCTGAATAGCGGGCCGCGTTATCCCGGTCTATGTATTTGAAGTCCGGCAGGTAGATGTCTACCACGCCGTCCAGCAGCCGCAAGGTGTCGACGTCGTCGTAAGCGCTCGTGTTGTACGCGATGGGCAAACTCAGCCCCCGCTCGGCGGCCAGCACCAGCGCATCCAGGATCTGCGGCACCTGGTGCGACGGCGTCACCCAGTTGATGTTGTGGCAGCCCTGCGCCTGCAACTCGAGCATCATCCCCGCCAGCTCCGCCGCGGCGACCTCGCGGCCCTCGCGCATCTGGCTGATGTCGTAGTTCTGGCAGAACACACAGCGCAGGTTGCAGCCCGCGAAGAAGACCGCCCCCGAGCCGTGCCGGCCGGAGAGCGGCGCCTCCTCGCCGTGATGCGCACCGTGGCCGGCGACCAGCGCGCCGGCGCCCACCCGGCAGGTGCCCAGCTCTCCTCCCCCGCGGTCCACGCCGCAGTGCCGGGGGCAGACCCGGCAGGGGCTCTGCCGCGCGCGGGCCCCCGCCGCCCGCGCCGCCAGCTCGCCACGGCCGCGCAGATCCAGATACCCTGGCCGGGTCAAGTCGCTCTCAGACGGTGGCCGGCTCCGCGGGCAGCGTGCCCAGCGCCAGGATGAAGCCCACGAGGAAGAGCAGGTCGAGAGTCGCGAACGGGATGTACATCGCGGGAATCGTACCGAAGATCAGGTGCCCGAAGACGACCCCCGCGAAAGCGATCTTCATCAGCGCGCCCAGCTTGATGATGTCCCGGTTGCGCACCGGGTCGCGCGCCACCAGCCAGAAGCCGACCCCGAAGATGAAGATCAGCGCCGCCGACAGGTGCACGTAGCCGGCGTGGTTGGGCAGCTCGACGCCGAACATCGCGTAGAGCGTCTTGTAGGCGAGGAAGTACGCGGCGCCGAGCACCAGGTCGTAGATCGCGGCGACGACGAACAGCGGGCGGATCCATGCACGCACCATGGCGGTCTCCCTGCGCGGCTCCCGGGCCACCGGCACCGCTGCCCGGCGGGCCCGCTGCCGCGAGCCCGCTGACACTAGGCCGGCCCCAGCGGCGTGTAAAGCGCGGCCCCGGCCACCGGCCTGGTGCGCGCGCCGCCGCTTGGGTATCCTGCCGCCCCGTGCAACCGGGAGCTGCCGGCCGTCACCGATCGTGCGGACCGGGCGACCGCGACCCCCAACCCTCGAGGAGAATCCGATGTTCGCTCGCACTCTGGCCGCCGCCCTGGGCCTTCTGCTCGCCGCCTCCGCTCCCGCGTTCGGAGCGGACCCCGACACGCTCGCGCCCGGGCCCTGGAAGTGGGGCTCCAAGGTGGGCGTCAGCGTCACCCAGAGCGCCTACACCAGCAACTGGTCGGGGGGCGACCGCGGGTCGATGGCCTGGGTGCTCAACGGGGATGTCTCGGCGGAGCGCCAGTTCACCCGCCAGTACCGACACAAGGACCGGCTCGCGCTGTCGTACGGCCAGACCTCCCAGCAGGTGCCGTCCGACGGCGACCCGGCCCGGCTGGTCTGGGACGAGCCGATCAAGTCGAGCGACCTGATCCTCTTCGAGCACGTCAGCCTGTTCACGCTGCAGAAGTACCTCGACCCCTACTTCGGCTTCCATCTCGATTCGCAGTTCCGCGACCTCAGCAACCCGATCGGCGAGATCAACTTCAACCCGATCAAGCTCAAGGAGACGGCCGGCTTCGCCCGCGTCTTCGAGAAGACCGAGAAGTCCGAGTTCGTCTCGCGCCTCGGCTTCGGCTTCCGGCAGACCTTCGGCAAGAGCTTCGTGGACCCGGCGACCAAGGAGAAGGAGAGCTTCTCGTCGAACGACGGCGGCTTCGAGTGGCAGACCACGATGAAGCGGCCCCTCCTGCAGGAGCGCGTGCTCTATGAGGGCGGGTTGCTGGTGTTCGCGCCGCTGTTCTACTCGAAGTCGGACGCCCTCCAGCAGTTCGACGATCTCAACCTGCTCAGCGACGATGTCGCCGGCTACTGGAAGGTCCCGGACGTCAACTTCATCAACAGCTTCACGACCAACGTCACCAAGGTCATCACGGTGAACCTGCTGCTGCACTTCGTCTACGACCAGTTCGACACCAAGGCGAACGTGGACGCCGCCGTGGCCAGCGGGACGCCGGACGAGATCGCGCGCAACATCCGCAAGGCCGGCCAGTTCAAGCAGGTGCTGTCGCTGGGACTGACCTACAACCTCTTCTAGGCGGGATGCTGCCGGCGCCGGGCGCGGGGCGCGCCGCCCGGCGCCCGACATCGGGGCTAGCGGGCCAGAATCTTGTCCACCGCCCGCTTGGCCATCTGCGCCGCCGCGCTCTGCAGGGTGGAGCCGTCGTCGGTGGCATTGGCGGCGGCCACGATGTCGCCGGTGCGGGTGGCGACCAGGCGGAAAGCACAGTCGATCTGGTACGGAGGGATGGCTCCGTCGGTGAGGCTGGAGCCGGTCACCGCGCCGATCAGCAGGGCGTCGGCGCCGGTCTCCTCGCGCACCCGGGCCAGCAACGCCGGCTCGAGGAGGTCGCGCTCGACCCACACGCGGCCGTTGTCGCCCAGCTCGACCGCGGCCAGCTCGACCACCCGCGCGTAGGGCACCAGCCGGAAGCCGCGCTTGAGCAGCGCCGCTTCCAGCGCCCGCGTGGCCACCGCACCCGAGTGCTCCAGGTCCCCGCCGTCGGCCAGGTCGCAGACGGCGATCGTGCGGACGGACGCGATGGGCACGGCGGGCGACAGAGCCACGTCTGCCCCCGGGGCGTAGCAACCGGTCAGACCGAGCGACATCAGCGGAAGCACCGCCCGCTTCACTGCCCAGTCAAGCATACGCATCGTCCACCCCTCCTTCGACCCCGCCACCCGGCGCTTGCATAGACCGCGCCGGACGCGGGCGGCCATCCGCGCCGAGGCTCCGGCCGCGAAAGCGACGCCGGTGCGCCAGCGATGGAGCCGCCACGAGGTTCGGCCGGCCGGCGCGGCGTGGCGGGCGGGCCCCGGCTGTGGCGGCCCAGCCGCTGGGAGGTGGGAAGCGAGGGCGAATGACCGGGGCGATCCGATTTCGCCCCCGGTCCCGAAACCCGGCTGGCCGCCCTGCGTATGCAGCCCAGAAAGCGACCCGATCGGCACGGCTGGGCGCGTCACTTCCGGTGGCGCCGGCCGGCCGGCGTCGTTTTCTCAGTGGAGGTGGGCTGGATGGAACTCCTGGTGCTCGCGGTCCTGTTCGGGGTCGGGCTCTTGGCCCTCGGAATCATCTCGGCCGTCGTGGGGCTGCTCTGGTTCGTCTTCACCCTGCCGTTCCGGATCCTCGGCTGGGTCCTTCACGGCGTGCTCCTCCTGCTGGCCCTGCCCTTCATCGTGATCGCCGCCCTGGCCTGCGGGCTGGTCTTCCTGCTGCCCCTCGGGCCCCTGCTCCTGCTCGCGCTCGGCGTCTGGGCCCTGGTCAAGTGGCTGCGCCGGCCCTCCGCGGTGGCGGGGCGTTAGACAGACCTGGCTAATCCACGGCGACGGCCATCGAGACCGTCTCGCTGCCGATCTCCAGGCGGCCGTTCCACGCGCCGGACTCGGCGAACTCCACGCGGCCGCGGAATCGCGCCCGCCCCGCCTGCCGCAGGATGGCCTCGGTCCGTACGGCGAAGCCGGCCGCCGCCTGAGGCTTCTCGAAGGTCAGCCGCGGCAGCGCTATCGGCTCGCCGGCCGCCGGCCCCACCACGTCCACGATGATGGTGTTCGCGCCCTCGTGCAGGCGACCTGACGGCGCCCACAGGCGCGCGGCGCCGTGCGGGATAGCCTGCGTGGCCACGATATCCCAGGTCTCGCTATCGCAGCCGGCGGATAGAACCAAGAGGGCGACGGCGCCGAGCACCGCCAGGCCTCGTGCCCGCCCGGGCGTCTGGTGCGCTGCCGGCCGCCCGTAGCGGCGCCGTGGCCGTTCCGGGCCCGAGGTTCGCTGTTCTTTCATCCGTCCGCCCCCCTTTCACCGCCGCATAAGATAGCCCAAAATCCCGATGGCCCGGTACGCGAACCGCGCTTACTCTGGAACGGGCCGAAGTGGGCCCGCTCGGGGACACCGGCACCGCCGGGCCCGCCCTCGCGCCACGGAGGCTTGCGGATCAGGATGACCGAGAAGAACGTCTACCGGCTGAAGCTCCTCGGCGGCGTCGTCTCCCTGGTGCTCGGCGCCGCCATCATGGCGGTGAAGTTCTGGGGCTACGCCATGACCGGCTCCACGGCGGTCCTCTCGGACGCCATGGAGAGCATCGTCAACGTGGTGGCCGCCGGCTTCGCCCTCTGGGTCCTGACCTTCGCCGCGCGCCCCGCCGACCGCAACCACCCCTACGGGCACGGCAAGATGGAGTTCGTCTCCGCCGTCTTCGAGGGCGGGCTCATCACCTTCGCCGCCGCCCTGATCATCTACGAAGCGGCGCGCAGCCTCATCCGCGGCCCCGACGTGCACCAGATCGACATCGGACTGGCGGTGGTGGCCGGCGCCGGGGTGGCCAACGCCGCGCTCGGGATGTTCCTGATCCGCCTCGGCCGCAAGACGCAGTCCATCACCCTGGCGGCCGACGGCCAGCACGTGCTGAGCGACTTCTGGACGAGCGCCGGCGTGGTCGCCGGCCTGGCGCTGGTGCGCTGGACCGGCGTCGTGTGGCTCGACCCCGTGGTCGCCATCCTGGTGGCGCTCAATCTCGCCTGGACGGGCGTCCGCCTGATGCGGCGCGCCGGCGGCGGCCTGGTGGATGAAGAAGATCCGCAGCTCATCCGGCACCTGGTCGAGGCCTTCGAGCGCACGGCCCACCCGGGCATCATCCGCCTCCATCACCTGCGCGCCATCCGCGCCGGGAGCACCGTGCACGTCGATGCCCACCTCGTGGTTCCCGAGTACTGGGCGGTGGACAGGGCGGACCAGATCGTCGAGGAGTTCCAGGAGAAGATGGCGGCCGGGCTGCCCGTCAAGGGCGAAGTCATCTTCCACACCGACCCGTGCCACCGCCTCTACTGCCCGGTCTGCGACGTGGACGGCTGCCCCGTGCGCCGGACGCCGTTCGCCGGACGCGATCCGCTCACCGCCGAGGAGGCCGTCCAGCCCGACCCGCCCCGCACGTTCCTCGAGCCGATCGGCCGGGACCAGCCAGCCGGCGCCGGAGCCCGAGCCCGCAAGGGGAGCTGAGTCCGCGCCACCGTCCATGGAGCCCCCCGCCCTGTCGTTCCGGCGCGTCGCCAAGGTCTTCGACCAGGCGCGTGGCCACTCGCTCACCGCCTTGCACGACGTCAGCTTCGATCTGCCGGCGGGCGGCAAGGTCGCCATCATGGGGCGCAGCGGCAGCGGCAAGTCCACGCTGCTCCACCTCGCCGCGGGCATCGAGACCCCGACCGCCGGCGAAGTGCTGGTGCTGGGGCGCGACTTCGCCCGGCTGACCGAGGGTGAGCGCACGCGGGCGCGCCGCGACCACATCGGGCTGGTCTTCCAGTTCTTCTACCTGCTCCCCCACCTGAGCGTGCGCGAGAACGTCGTGCTGCCGGCGTGGATCGCGGGCGACCGCGCCGCCGAGTCGGAGGCGCGGGCCCGCGAGCTGCTCGAGCGGGTCGGGCTGGCGGCGCGGCGCGACGACCCGGTGGCCAAGCTCTCGGGCGGCGAGATGCAGCGCGTCGCGCTCTGTCGCGCCCTGCTCAAGCGCCCGCGCCTGCTGCTGGCCGACGAGCCGACCGGCAATCTCGACGACGAGAACGGCCGCCTCGTCATGGAGCTGCTGCTGCGGCTGGTGGACGACGAGGGCAGCTCGCTGCTCTACGTCACCCACAGCCCGGAGATGGCGGCACTGGCTGACCGGACGTGGCGCCTGCACAGCGGCATCCTCGAGCCGTCATGAGCGGGCGCCCTGGCCGGCGGGCGCCGGGGGCCGGCCCGCCGTGATCCGCTACCTCGCCCGCACGCTGGCCGCGCGCGTGCGCGCCGGCCGGGCGCTCTTCGGGCTCACGCTCCTCGGCGTGGCCCTGGGCGTCGCGTCCGTCCTCTCCATCCAGATCCTCAACCGCAACGCGCTGGGCTCCTTCGCCGGCACCGTGAAGGCGGTCAGCGGCGAGGCCGACCTGAGCGTGCTGGGGCGCGGGCCGACGCTCGATGAGACGCTCTACCCGCGGATCCTGGCCGTGCCCGGCGTGGCCGGCGCCTGGCCGGTGCACCGCGTCAACGTGGCGGTCAGCGGCCGGCGCGATTCCTATCTCGAGATCGTCGGGCTCGACCTGTTCGCGCCGGTGCGCGTGCCGTGGCAGGGCCGTCGGGACGCGCAGCCCGGCGGCGAGGCACGCGGCGCCGGCGTGGCGCCCGACTTCACCCGCGCCCTCACGGTGCCGGGCTGGGTGGCGGTGACCCCGGCGCTCGCCGCCGAGCGCGGCTGGCAGGTCGGCGACCGCGTGGCGGTCACCAGCGGCAGCCGGCGCGCCGCACTGGTGATCGGCGCGCTCGTGGATTTCCAGCGCGTCAGCCCGCTGGCCAGCCGGCGCCTGGCCGTGATGGACATCGCCCAGAGCCAGGCGCTGTTCGGCGCCGATGGCGCGATCACGCAGCTCGATGTGCGCCTGGCCGCCGGCGCCGACCGCGGTGCCGTGGCGGCGCGGCTCGAGCGCGCCCTCGGGGCGTCCGTGCAAATCGTGACTCCCGAGCAGCGCGAGGCCCAGGCGGCCGGGCTGCTCGCGGCCTTCCGCCTCAACCTCACGGCGCTCAGCCTCATCAGCCTCTTCGTCGGCGCCTTCCTGGTCTACGAGAGCACGCTGGCGGCCCTCGTGCGGCGGCGCGCGGAGTTCGGCCTCCTGCGCTCGCTCGGCGCCGGCCGCGTCCAGATCCTCGGACTCGTGCTGGCAGAGGTCGGGATCCTGGGCGTGCTCGGCGTGGCCCTGGGCTTGCCCCTGGGCTACTGGGTGGCCAAGGCCAACGTGCACACGGTGAGCGCCACGCTCTCGAACCTCTACCTGCTCGAGGAGATCGAGTCGCTGTCACTGCCGCCACTGATCTACCTGGTGGCCGCCCTGGTCGGCATCGGGGGCGCGCTGGCCGGCGCCCTCCATCCCGCCCTCGAGATGAGCCGCCGCGACACGCGCGCGCTGCTCGCCGCCTTCACCCTGCACGAGCGCATCGAGGCCTCGGCGGCCCGCCTGGCCCTGGCAGGCGTCGCCACCCTGGCGGTCGCCGGCGCGTGGTACGCCGGGTTCGCGCGCGGCTGGCGGCCGGCGGGCTTCGGGCTCGGCCTGGCCGTGCTGGTGGCCGTGCCGCTGTGCGCGCCGCTGGCCATCCAGTGGCTCACCGCCCGGCTGCGCGTGCGCCGCCTCGGCCTGACCTACGGGCTCAAGAGCGTCGGCGCGCGCCTGCAGACGACCGCTTTCGCCGTGGCCGCCCTGGGCGTGGCGGTGAGCATGCTGTTCGGGATCACGCTGCTCATCGGCAGCTTCCGCCGCACGGTCCAGACCTGGATCGGCGCCACCGCCCAGGCCGACATCTACGTGAGCCCCGAGTCTTGGGCCCGCGGCCGCGCCGGGGCCACCACCGACCCGGCCCTGGTGGCGGCGCTCGCGGCGCACCCGGGCGTGCGCACCAGCGACCGGCTGCGGCAGCTCTTCGTGACCGTCGGCGAGCGGCGCATCCCGCTCGGCGGCCTCGACGCCTCGCTCCCCGGCGGCGAGGGGCGCCTGGTGCTGCAGCGGGGCGCGGCGCGCACCGCGTTTCGCCGCCTGCGCGACGAGGGTGCGGTGCTCATCGGCGAACCGCTGGCCCGCAAGACCGGACTGGGCGTGGGTGACAGCCTCGTGGTCTTCGGCCCGCGCGGCCGCGCCGCGCTGCCCATCGCCGGCGTGTATGCCGACTTCACGACCGAAGCGGGCACGGCGACCATGGATCTGGCGCAGATGACCCGCGTCTTCGGCCCGGGCCCGGTGAACAACGTGGCGCTCTACCTCGAGTCCGGCCGCGACGTCGAGGCCACCGTGGACGAGCTGCGCGCGCGCTTCGCCGACGCCCCCCTGCGCATCCGCAGCAACCGCGCCCTGCGCGAGGAGATCCTGCTCATCTTCGACCAGACCTTCGCGGTCACGCGGCTGCTGCAGGCCATGAGCCTGCTGATCGCGGTCTGCGGCGTGGCGCTCACCCTCCTGGTGCTGGCGCGCGAGCGCGTCTCGGAGCTGGCGCTCTACCGCGCCCTGGGGGCGCAGCGCCGCCAGATCTTTCGCGTCTTCGTCGGCAAGGGTCTGGGCATGAGCGCGCTGGGGCTGGTCCTGGGGGCGGCCGGCGGCGTCGGGCTGGCGCTGGTGCTCGTCTTCCTCATCAACCCCGCCTATTTCGGGTGGACGATCCAGATGCACTGGCCGTGGGGCGCGCTGGCCGGGCAGGCGGCCACCATCCTGGCCGCGGCGGTTCTGGCCAGCCTCTACCCCGCGCTGCGCGCCAGCCGCACGCCGGCCACGGAGCTGACGCGAGATGATCTCTAGAGAGGCGCTCGGGACCCGGGCGGCCGCCGCGGCAGTCGGCTTGGCCGCCGCGCTCGCGATGGCTGCCACCGCCGCCGACCGCTGGCTTCCCGCCCGGGCGGACTACGCGTGGTCGTTCCCCCGCGACCACTGGGCGCACCCCGGCTACCGCACCGAGTGGTGGTACTTCACCGGTTTCCTCGAGAGCCCCGGCCCGCCGCCGCGGCGCTTCGGCTACCAGTTCACTTTCTTCCGCGTCGGCCTGGCGCCCGACAGCGCGCGCGGCAGCGCGGCCTGGGCGGCACGCAACCTCGTCATGGGGCACGCCGCCATCGGCGACTTCGCGCGCCGCGAGCACCGCTTCAGCGAGGTGCTCTACCGCGAGGTGCCGATGCTGGGGGCGTTCGGGACCCACCCCGATCCGCGCATCGCCGCCAGCCGCTCACCCGCCGGCACCGACGGCGAGTGGACGCTCACCTGGAACGGCAAGGGCTTCGATCTGGCGGCCGCCGACTCGGCGCGGCGCCTGGCCCTGCGGCTCACCACCACCCCGCAGCGGCCGCTCGTCTTCCAGGGCCCCGGAGGCCTCAGCGCCAAGGGACGCGCCCCCGGCGAGGCCAGCCAGTACTACAGCTTCACGCGCCTGGCCACCGAAGGCACGCTCGCGCTCGACGGGCGCACCTGGCGCGTGCGCGGGCGCAGCTGGATGGACCGCGAGTTCGGCTCCAACCAGCTGGCCCCCGGCCAGGTGGGCTGGGACTGGTTCAGCCTGGCGCTCGACGACGGGCGCGATCTCATGCTGTACCTGCTGCGGCGCGCCGACGGCAGCGTGGACCATCGCAGCGCCACGCTCGTGGGCGCCGACGGCGAGCCGCGCTACCTGGCGAGCGCCGACTGGAGCGTGCGGGCCACGGCGACCTGGAAGAGCCCGGCCACGGGTGCCGTCTATCCCTCCCGCTGGCTCGTCGAGATCCCCGGCGCGCGGCTGCGCCTGGAGATCGAGCCGGTCATGCCCGACCAGGAGAACCGCAGCGCGCTGACTGGCGGGCTGTTCTACTGGGAAGGCGCCGTCACGGCCCGCGCGGTCGCGCCCCCCGCCGTCACGGCCCGTGCGGCCGGCGCCGGCGCCGAGCTGGGCCGCGGCTACGTCGAGCTCACCGGCTACGGCAAGGGCAACCGGCCGCCGCTCTGAGGCCTCTCCTTGACGCCTGCTTGCCCGCCCGGCTCTCGACACCCGGCGCGGGATGCGACATCATGGGCGGCGCCGTATTCGATCGCGTCCCTCATCCCGCCGGCTGCGGGCGCCTCGCCTTCCGCCCGGTCCCCGGCCGCCACGCAAGGAGGTCAAACCCGATGAAGATCCTGAGCGCGTTCCTGAACGAGCGCTTCCCGGCGCCGGCAGCGCAAGCCCACTGCGACGGCCCGTGCGGCGTGTACGACCCGGCCTCGGCGCGTGTCGCCGCCGAGGCCGTGCTCTCGATGACCCGCAAGATCCTCGCCCTCAAGCACCCGTCGCACGACGACGAGAAGGCCCACCTCGCCTACCAGAATACGCTGGCCCGCTTCATCGCCATCAAGGAGGAGCAGGCGCACCTCGCCAAGACGGAGCTGCTCGTGCTGTGGACGGACTACTTCAAGCCCGAGCATCTGGCCGGCGCCCCCCACCTGCACGAGACCTTCTGGAAGGCCGCCAAGTTGTGCTCCGCCGTCAAGGTGGAAGTGAGCGAGGAGAAGGCGCTGGCGCTGATGGAGGCGATCAAGGAGATCCACGGGATCTTCTGGAAGACCAAGCAGCGCGAGGTGGCGTGGTACACGGCTTCGTAGCCCGGGCTCTGCCCGAGCTGGCCCTCTGGGCCGTGGGGCGGCGCGCGCGCTTCCGCGTGCACGGGGACAGCATGTCCCCGGCGCTCGCCCCGGGCGACCAGATCCTGGTGGACCTCGGCGCCTACCGGCGCGCGCGGCCGCGGCCGGGCGAAGTCGTGCTGGCGCGCCACCCCTACCGGCGCGACGTGCGCCTGGTGAAGCGCGTGGCGAGCGTGGCCGCCGACGGCGGCTGCGAGCTGGCCGGCGACAACCCGGATGCCAGCACCGACAGCCGCGGCTTCGGCGCGCTCCCCGGCGAGCTGGTGCTGGGGCGCGTGGTCCTCAGGTTGGGCTGAGCCGCAGGGCGCTCCGTCCCCGTGCGGCAGACCACCGCCGCGCCGTGAAAGGCGACTCCATGCTGCTCCCGATTGCCATCCTCGTGGCGGCCGTAACCACCGGGCCGGTCAACAACGCGCAGAAGCTCGATCCCACCGCCGAGCTGCGCTCGCTGGTCGAGGTGGAA
>Ga0315292_10001232_pt1 | contig 13492 bp, 14 predicted proteins | sample YL17G13_0_MG_FD_204029 | JGI IMG/M metagenome (GOLD analysis project Ga0315292, IMG submission 204029) | Sediment microbial communities from Yellowstone Lake, YNP, Wyoming, USA - YL17G13_0 | ecosystem: Environmental > Aquatic > Freshwater > Lake > Sediment | place: USA: Wyoming | collected... | reverse complement strand
AGGCTCGACTAACCCCTAACCCCTATCCCCTAACCCCTTTTCGCTACGGAGTTCGCATGCCTGATTCATACGACGTCATCGTGATCGGCGCCGGCCCGGCCGGTTATCCCTGCGCGATCCGCGCGGCGCAGAACAAGCTCAAGGTCGCCTGCATCGACGAGTGGAAAAACTACGACGGCACGTATGCATTCGGCGGCACCTGCCTCAATGCCGGCTGCATTCCGTCGAAGGCGCTGCTCGAATCGTCCGAGCTGTATCACCGCGCGCACTCGGAATTCGCGGCGCACGGCATTTCCGCGACGGGCCTCGCGTTCGACGTCGCCACGATGCAGAAGCGCAAGGCGGGCATCGTCAAGGCGTCCACCCAGGGTATCACCGGCTTGTTCAAGGCCGCGGGCGTCACGGCGCTGCAGGGCCACGGCAAGCTGCTGGCCGGCAACCGCGTCGAATACACCGCGGCCGACGGCAGCAAGCAGGAACTCATCGCGAAGCACGTCGTGCTCGCATCGGGTTCACAGCCGATGGCGCTCAAGTCGCTGCCCTTCGACGGCAAGCAGGTCGTCGACTCCTGGGGCGCACTCGAGTTCGCAGCGGTGCCGAAGCGCCTCGGCGTCATCGGTGCCGGCGTGATCGGTCTCGAACTCGGCAGTGTGTGGCGCCGTCTCGGCGCCGAAGTCGTCGTGCTCGAGGCAATGGAGCAGTTCCTCGCCATGGCTGACCAGGCCGTCGCCAAGGAAGCGCAGAAGCACTTCAAGAAGCAGGGCCTCGACATCCGCCTCGGCGCGAAGGTGAGCGGTGCCGACGTCAAGAAGGACGGCGTGACGCTCAAGTACACCGACGCCAGGGGCGAGCAGACGGTGACGGTCGACAAGGTCGTCGTAGCGATCGGCCGCCGGCCATTCACGGACGGCCTGCTCGGCGAAGGCACCGGCGTGAAACTCGACCAGCGCGGCTTCATCGAGGTGGACGACGAGTGCCACACGGGCGCCGGCAATGTCTGGGCCGTGGGTGACGTCGTGCGCGGCCCGATGCTGGCGCACAAGGGCAAGGAGGAGGGCGTCATGGTCGGCGACCTCATCGCGGGCCTGCACTCGGAAGTGAACTACAAGGCGGTGCCGTCGGTGATCTACACGGCGCCGGAAATCGCCTGGGTCGGCCAGACCGAAGAGCAGGTCAAGGCGAGTGGTCGCGACTACAAAGTCGGCTCGTTCCCGTTCATGGCGAGCGGTCGTGCCCGTGCGATGGAAGCGCCGGCGGGCTTCTGCAAGGTCATCGCCGCGAAGGACGACGACGAGATCCTCGGCGTACACATCATCGGCCCGATGGCCGGTGAATTGATCGCCGAAGCCGTGCTCGCAATGGAGTATTCGGCCAGCACCGAGGACCTGCAGCGCACGATGCATGCGCATCCGACGCTGAGCGAGGCGCTGCACGAGGCCGCGCTCGCGGCCGACAAACGGGCTATCGATTTTCCCAATCGCTGACACGCCGCTGCTGCTCCGGCTGCACCGCTGGTCCGGGCTCGCCATCGCGCTGGTCGTCTTGTGCGTCGGTTTCACCGGCGCCCTGACGACCTGGCAGCAGGAAATCGATGCCTGGCTGAACCCCGACCTGTTGCAGGTCGAGCCCGCTGCCGGCCCAGCGCAAGCGCTGGATCACCTGGTCGAAGTCGCCGTCGCGGTTCGACCCGGACTCGAGGTGACTGGCGTCCGCCTGCCGCAGTCGGCTGGCGAGTCGGTCGAGGTCAGCGTCTCGCCACGTGCGGCGAGGGTTTTCGCGGGCTGGTACGTGTACGTCGATCCGCACGACGCGCGCGTGCTCGGCTGGCGTCCCTTCGATCCTGATCCCTGGTCACGGCGCGGTATCGTCGCGTCGCTGTACGAATTCCATTACTCACTCGCCGCTTCACGTGCCGGCGTATGGACCGTCACCATTGCGGCTGGACTGTGGCTCGTCACGTCGCTGCTCGGCGTGTGGCTCGCCTGGCCCCGGTCCAAGCGCCGTTGGCGTCGTGCGCTGCGCGTCCGTCTGCATGGCAGCGCGGCACGCATCAACCGCGACCTGCACCGGAGCACAGGGCTCCTGACTGCCGCGTTCGTCGTGACCGTGCTCGCGACCGGGATCCTGCTGAACCTCGCCCCGCAAACCGCTGCGGTCGTGCAGCGGTTCTCGCCGCTCACGTCCGAACCCGCGCTTCGCGTTCGACCCATGACGAACGCAGATGCTGTTATCGGCTGGCAAAGGGCCATCGAAGCGGCGCGGCGGGCCCAGCCCGGAAGTGTGCCATTTGCCATCTATCTTGACGCGGCGCGCGACCTCTACGTCGTGCGGATGCGTGAGCCGGGCGCCATCCATCGGCGCGGACAGACGCGCGTCTATGTCGATGCGGGCAACTGTGTCGCTGCGAGCAACGCGACCGTGCTGGCGGTGTGGAATCCACGCCTGGGTTCGGCCGGTGACCGCTTCATGAGCTGGCAGAACCCGCTCCACAGCGGCTACGCGTTCGGTGGTGCAGGGCGGGCGCTCGTATTCCTGAGCGGGCTCGCAGCGGTGCTGTTCGTCATTACGGGCGTGCCGCTCTGGTACGCGAGGCGCCGCCGGCGAACGCGTCGCTGACGCAGCTCAATGCCGCCGGCGTGCCCTGATCACGCTCGGCAACGACGAGAAGCGGGCCAGCAGGCGACTCAGTTCCTCGAGGCCGTGAACTTTCACGGTCACATCCACAGACGCCGTGCTTTCCGCCGCGTCCGTCACCGTGTTCATCGCCTCGATGCTGATGTGCTCGTCCGCGAGCACGCCCGAAATGTCGCGCACGAGCCCGCGCCGGTCGTACGCATCGATCACGATGCCGACCGGGAAGGTGCGTTCGGCCGACGGCCGGCCCCAGTCCACGGTCAGCACGCGCTCGGGATTCACCTCGCGCAGCCGCAGGAGGTTGGAGCACGTGGCGCGATGGATGCTCACGCCCCGGCCGATCGTGATGTAGCCGAGGATTTCCTCGGGTGGCACGGGTCGGCAGCAGCGCGCGATCGTGCTGAGCAGGTCGCCGACGCCGTCGATGACCATGCCCGTCGAGGCGCCATCCGCTGACGGCTTGGTGAGCCTCGGGCCGCGCTGCACCTCCTGGTGCTCGTGCATCCGGCGGTGAATCGCCCCGGCGACCTGGGCCAGCGTGATGTCGCCCTCGCCGAGACCCTGGTAGAGCGCATCGGCATTCTCGAGGCCGAGGTCACCGAGGATTTCCGGCAACGGCGGGGCACGCACGCCGAGGCGATCCAGTTCGCGTTCGAGCATCTGGCGGCCCTGTTCACGGTTCTGGCTTTCGTCCTGCTTGCGGAACCAGCCACGGACTTTCGCGCGGCTGCGCGGCGACGCCAGGAAGCCGAGTTGCGGCAGCAGCCAGTCACGGCTCGGGTGCGGCTGCTTGGACGGAATGATTTCGACGGTGTCGCCGTTCGACAACTTGAAGTCGAGCGTGACCATGCGGCCGTTGACGCGGGCGCCGCGGCAGCGATGACCCAGGTTGGTGTGCACCTGGTAGGCGAAATCGAGCGGCGTTGCGCCCTTGGGCAGGTCCACGACCTCGCCCTTGGGGCTCAAGGCAAACACGCGGTCCTCGAACACTTCGGCCTGCAGTCCGGCGAGCAGGTCGGGCTCGGCGCCTTCCCGCTGCGCAGGCTCGAGCAGTTGGCGCAGCCAGACCATCTTCTGCTGGAAACTGGCCTCGACCTTGCGGCCTTCCTTGTATTGCCAGTGCGCCGCGACGCCGAGTTCGGCGTGCTCGTGCATCTCGCGCGTGCGGATCTGCACTTCGAGCGGCAGCCTGCCCGGCCCGCTGACCGCCGTGTGCAGCGAGCGGTAGTTGTTGCCCTTGGGCGTCGCGATGTAGTCGTCGAACTCGCCTGGAACGTAGCTCCAGAGGCCGTGCACGATGCCTAGCGCCGCATAGCACTCGGCGATCGTGTCGACCATGACGCGGACCGCGAGCACGTCCATGACCTGGTCGAACTGCAGCGACTTGCGCTGCATCTTGCGCCAGATGCTGTAGATGTGTTTTGGCCGGCCCGTGACTTCGCCGCGGATGCCGAGCTTGTCGAGCTCGCGGCACAGTTCGCGCTTCACGTCCTCGATGTATTGCTCGCGTTCGGCGCGCTTGGACTTGAGCCACCCGGCGATGCGCTTGTAATCCTCGGGTGCGCTGAAGCGGAAGGCCAGGTCCTCGAGCTCCCACTTGAACTGCCAGATGCCGAGGCGGTTGGCGAGCGGCGCGTAGATTTCCTGCGTTTCGAGCGCGGCCCGGCGCAGTTCGGCATCGGGTGCGGACTTCATTCCGCGCATGCGCACGAGTTGCAGCGCCAGGCGGATCAGGACCAGGCGGACGTCGGAGGCGAGCGCCAGCAGCAGCTTGCGCAGGCCCTCGGCCTGTTCGGGCTTCAAGTGCTGGCCCGGGTTCCATTCGGCCGGAATCCCGCTGTCGCCGACGCGCTCCAGGTCCCGCGCCAGCCGCAGCGCCGTTTCGCCGAAGAGTTCGAGCGCCCGTGGCTCGTCGATGAGCCCACCCTGGCGCAGGGGCACCAGCAGCGCCGTGAGGAGCACGTCGTCGTCCGCCTGCAATTGCGCGAGCGCCGCCATCAGTTCGACGCTGCGCAGGGTGTGCTCGTCGGGCGCGAGCGCGCTCACCGCCTCGAGCGCGGCGCGCAGCTTTGGTGTCAGCGAACGGATGTCGATTTCGGCGGGCTTCAATTCGGGGCGCTCGGCGGGGACTCGCGGGCGTGCGGTGCCCGGGCGAAAAACGCTATCATACGACGACCGATTTCCAGGCTCAGTGCCGGGTGGTTATTTGCCGAGAATCAACCGCGGCGGACGGCGCTGGACGCTCGCAGCGGGCGCGACCGGGACCGCCGGCGAGACGATTCGCATCCTCGGCATCGACCCGGGTTCGCTCGCGACCGGCTTCGGCATCATCGAATGGCAGGACGGCGACGCCCGCTACGTGGCGAGCGGAGCGATCCGCACGCGCGGCGAGGCGTTTCCGCCCCGGTTGCGTCAGATCTTCGACGGCGTGCAGGAACTCGTCCGGCAGTATGACCCGCAGGAAGTCGCCATCGAGCGCGTATTCATGCACCGCAATGCCGATAGCGCCCTGAAGCTGGGGCAGGCGCGGGGCGCGGCTATCTGCGGGGTGTTTGCGGGAACCGCGACCGTGTATGAATACGCGCCGCGTGAAGTGAAGCTCGCGATCGTCGGCCAGGGCGGCGCGCAGAAGGAACAAGTTCAGCTCATGGTGATGTCGCTGCTCAAACTGAAAGGCGAACTCGGCCCCGATGCCGCCGACGCGATCGGGCTCGCGCTGTGCCATGCCTACTCGCGCGGCGCGCGCCAGGCCGTCGATGCCTCCGTCGCGGCTCTCGGAGCCCAGCCGTGATCGGTTTCCTGCGCGGACGGCTCGCTGCGAAGCATCCGCCCGTGCTGCTGCTGGACGTCGGCGGCGTGGGCTATGAAATCGAGGCCCCGATGTCGACGTTCTACGGCCTGCCAGCCGTCGGCGCGGACATCATGCTGCACACGCACCTGGTCGTGCGCGAGGACGCCCACATCCTGTTCGGCTTCGGCACGGAACGCGAACGGAGCCTCTTCCGCGAACTCATCAAGATCTCCGGTGTCGGTCCGCGCATCGCGCTCGGCATCCTCTCCGGTGCCAGCGTGGACGAGTTCCACCGTTGCGTCGAAGCGCAGGACGCCGCCTCGCTCACCCGCATTCCGGGCGTTGGCCGCAAGACGGCGGAACGCCTGATCATCGAGATGCGCGATCGCCTGAAGGCGCTGGCCACGGGCCAGACGTTCGAGGTTCGCGGTCCCACCGGCACGGGGGCGACGGCGCCCAGCCCGCAGGCCGAAGCCTTCAGTGCGCTGGTCGCGCTGGGTTACAAGCCGCCGGAAGTCACGCGTCTGCTGCAGAAGGTCGATCCGTCCGTGACCACCACGGAAGAACTCATCCGCCACGCACTGCGCGCGACCAGCAAGTGATGCCGCAACGAGCCCCAACACGCCCCAGGACACACCCCAGGAAACACCTTTGACGATCGAACCCGACCGCGTCGTTTCCGCTGCCGGCCAGCGCGAGGAAGAGGTCTACGACCGCGCCGTGCGGCCAAAGACGCTCGCCGATTACGTCGGCCAGCCGGCGATGAAGGCGCAGATGGAAATCTTCATCGCCGCGGCCCGCAATCGCGGCGAGTCGCTCGATCACGTCCTGATCTTCGGCCCGCCGGGCCTGGGCAAGACGACGCTCGCGCACGTCATCGCCAACGAACTCGGCGTCGGCTTCAAGCAGACCTCGGGGCCGGTGCTCGAGCGCGCGGGTGACCTGGCGGCGCTGCTCACCAACCTGCAGCCCAACGAGATCCTGTTCGTCGACGAGATCCACCGCCTGAGCCCGGTGGTCGAGGAAATCCTCTACCCGGCGCTCGAAGACTTCCAGCTCGACATCATGATCGGCGAAGGCCCGGGCGCACGTTCGATCAAGATCGACCTGCCGCCGTTCACCCTCATCGGCGCCACGACCCGCGCGGGCCTGCTCACGTCGCCATTGCGCGATCGCTTCGGCATCGTGCAGCGGCTCGAGTTCTACGGCCACGACGATTTGCAGCGCATCGTGCAGCGGTCCGCCGGCATCCTCGGCGTACCGACCGACGTCGAAGGCGCGGCACAGATCGCGACCCGATCGCGCGGCACGCCCCGCATCGCCAACCGGCTGCTGCGACGGGTGCGTGATTTCGCCGAGGTCAAGGCGGGCGGACGCATCACGCAGGAAGTGGCGCGTGCCGCGCTCGACCTGCTCGACGTCGACCCGCAGGGTTTCGATCCGATGGACCGCCGGCTCATGCTCACGATCATCGAGAAGTTCGACGGCGGCCCGGTCGGCGTCGACAGCCTCGCCGCGGCGCTCGGCGAAGAGCGCGGCACGATCGAGGACGTGATCGAGCCGTTCCTGATCCAGCAGGGTTACATCATGCGTACCGCGCGTGGCCGCGTGGCCGCGCGCAACGCATACCTGCATTTCGGCCTGACGCCACCCGCCGTCGAGGCGCGGCCGGCGAGTCTCGGGCTGTTCGAAGGCTGACGAGGTGATCCAAGAATGATCGGTGAGCATTCCATCCTGGAGCTGCTGCTGCAGGCGAGCTTCATCGTGCAGCTGGTCATGCTGCTGCTCATCGGCGCGTCGGTGGCGTCCTGGGCGATCATCTTCAGCAAGCGCAAGTTGCTCAATGACGCGCGGCAGGCGGCGGACCGGTTCGAAGACGACTTCTGGTCGGGCGGCGACCTCGCGGCACTCTACAAGTCGCTCGAAGGCGGCACGCACACCGGCATGGCCGACATCTTCGTCTCGGGCTTTCGCGAGTTTTCGCGGTTGCGATCGCAGCTCGGGCTCGCTGGCGCGCAACTGCTCGACGCGAGCCGGCGTTCGATGAAGATCGCGCAGCTCAAGGAAACCGATCGCCTCGAGCAGAACCTGTCGACACTCGCGACGATCGGCTCGACCAGCCCGTACGTGGGTTTGTTCGGCACGGTGTGGGGCATCCTCACGGCGTTCCAGGCGCTCGGCAACGTGCAGCAGGCGACGCTCGCCACGGTGGCGCCCGCCATTGCCGAAGCGCTGATTGCCACGGCGATGGGCCTGTTCGCCGCGATTCCGGCCGTGATCGCCTACAACCGCTATGCGGACCGGGTGGGCCGGCTCGAACTGCGCTACGACATGTTCATGGAAGAGCTGTCCGCCATCCTGCAGCGCCACGCGGGCGGCGTGCAGGGCGGAGGAGACTGAGACGATGTCGCGCAGACGCGGCCGCAAGCTGATGGGTGAGATCAACGTCGTGCCGTACATCGACGTGATGCTCGTGCTGCTCATCATCTTCATGGTCACCGCGCCGATGCTGAGCCAGGGCATCAAGGTCGACCTGCCGCAGGCCGCGGCCGAGCCCATCGAGCCCGACGACCTCGAACCGCTGCTGCTGAGCGTCGACAGCGCGGGTGCGATGTACCTGAATCTCGGCGATCCCAAGCGGGCCCTGGACGACGTCAGGCTGCTCGAAGTGGCCAGCGCCGCGCTGCGCAGGGAACCCACGCGCCCCGTTCTGGTCAAGGCTGACAGGGCCGTGCCATACGGGCGCGTCGTGGAGGGCATGGTGCTGCTGCAGCGAGCGGGTGCAAAGAAGGTCGGATTCGTCACGGAGCCGTTGTCCGCCGAGCGCGGATCCGGGTCGCGCTGACCGATGGTTCGCGCCGCGAGCGGCAACCTGCGGCCTTGGATCGGGTCGGCCATCGTCCATGGGCTGGTCGTCGTCGCGCTCGCGGCTGCGGCCATTCAATGGCGCACGGATCCGCCACCGCCGCAGCTCGCGATCGAGGGCAGCGTCGTTCGTTATGAAGACCTGCCGCCGTCGGTGAAGACTGGCAAGCCGATCCGCGAGCCCGTGCCCGTACCACAGCCTGAACCAAAGCCTGAACCAAAGCCTGAACCAAAGCCCGAGCCGAAGGTCGCACCCAAGCCAGACCCGGCCGTGCTCGAACAGAAGGAGCGCGCGGCAGCAAAGGCCGAGGCCCAGGCCGAGGCCAGCGCAAAGAAAGCGAAGGATGCAGCGGCGCTTGCGGACAAGAAGCGCGCCGATGCGGATGAGAAGCGCAAACTCGAAGACGCGCGCAAGGAGGAGGCCGCCGCTGCGAAGCAGAAGCAGGCCGAGCAGGAAGCCACAGCGCGAACGGCCAAGGCCAAGGCCGCGCATGAGGCCGACCTGCGCCGTGCCCTCGAGGACGAGGAGGCCGGTGAAGCCCTCGCGCGTTCGGGTGTCATCGACGAGTATCGGACGCTGCTGATCCAGACCATCGAGCGCAACTGGAACCGGCCGCCCTCGGCGCGTGCCGGCCTCGAGTGCACGCTCTATGTAACGCAGGCGACCGGCGGCACGGTGCTCGACGTGAAGATCGGCGACTGCAACGGCGACCAGGCCGTGCGCGAATCCGTCGCCAATGCGGTGTATCGTTCCTCACCGCTGCCCGCGCCGCGCGATGCGCGTGCCTTCGAGCGCCGGCTGGTCATTGTTTTCAAGCCTACGGAGTGACGTGGAGATGACGTTTCAACGCGCCCAGGCGCGTCCCTCACGATTGAGTCCTGCCCGGGCACTGGCCTGGCTTTTCGTTCTCGCGGGCGCGTTCGCGACCAGCGCCCATGCGCAGCTTCGCCTCGACATCACGCAGGGCGTACGCGACGCGGTGCCCATCGCCGTGGTGCCGTTCGGCGGCCAGTCCGAGGGCGGTCCGAACGACGTCGCTGCGGTCATCGCCGGCGACCTGCAACTGAGCGGTCGTTTCGATCCGCTCGAGCGGCGCGATCTCGTCGCGCGTCCGACGCACGGTGCGCAGGTCCGGTTCGAGGACTGGCGCCTGCTCAAGTCCGATTTCCTCGTCATCGGCACGGTCGCGCCAGAGGCGAGCGGGCTTGCCGTCGAGTTCGAACTTTTCAACGTGCAGACCGGGCAGCAGTTGCTCACGAAGCGCCTGGTCACGAACGAGCGTGGCCTGCGCGCGACGGCGCACCGGATTGCCGACCTGATTTTCGAACGACTGACGGGCATTCCAGGAGCGTTTTCGACGCGTATCGCCTACGTCTCGGTCGATGGCCGGCCGCCGTCGCAGCGCTACCGCCTGATGGTTGCGGATGCCGATGGTTTTGGCCCGCGCATCGTCACCGAGTCGTCGGAACCCATCATGTCGCCGTCCTGGTCCCCGGACGGGCAGAACCTGGCGTACGTCTCGTTCGAAGGCAAGGCGTCGGCGATCTACGTGCAGCGGCTCGCGACGGGCGACCGCAGGCGCGTCTCCGCCCGGTCCGGCGTCAACGGCGCGCCAGCCTGGTCGCCCGATGGTCGCAAGCTGGCGTTGACGTTGTCGCGTGACGGCAATCTTGACCTGTACGTGCTGGACCTGGCGACGCAAGGCCTCACCCGGCTAACGTCCGACAGTGCGATCGACACCGAGCCGGAGTGGTCGCGCGATGGTGCGTCCATCTATTTCACGTCGGACCGGGCGGGCAATGCCCAGGTTTACCGCGTGGGCGTCGGCGGCGGCCAGGAGGCGCAGCGGCTGACCTTCACCAATGGCTACAACGCTCGTCCACGCCTGGCGCCGGACGGCGAGTCGATGGCGCTGGTCACGCTGGACCGGGGCGCTTATCGCATCGCGACCTACGATCTCAAGACGCGCAACGTGCACGTGCTGACGGATGGCCAGCAGGACGAGGCGCCGAGTTTCGCGCCGAACGGTGCGATCATCATCTACGCGACCCGTGCGGGTGCGAAGGGCACCCTGGCGATGGTCTCGGCCGACGGCCGGTTCCAGCAGCGGCTCAGCTCGGACACGGGCGACGTGCGCGAGCCGGTCTGGTCGCCGTTCCCGCCCGCACAGCGGTGAAGCGCGCTTCGACGCAAGGTATCATTCACAGAATTTGCCGGCCGCCACTGCGCAGCCACGACTATCCAGGAGTTCGATGACCATGAAATGGACCCACGCCGTAGCCCTCGCCTTGCTTGCCGTCGGCCTCGCGGGCTGTTCGAAGCCGAAGCAGGTGCAGCCGGAGACGACGACCCAGGCCCCGGTCGACAGCGGCGCGCAGACGAGCGGCCTCGGTAACACGACCGGCCCGGCCACGGGCACGACGGCGGGCGCGATGAGCGCCGCCCAGCAGCAGGCGCTTGCAGCGCTGCAGTCGCGCAAGATTGTCTACTTCGAGTTCGACAGCAGCGAGATTCGCTCCGACTACGTCAGCGTCGTCGCGGCGCACGCGGCGTACTTGACCAAGTTCCCTTCCGCGCGCGTGCGTCTCGAAGGTCACACCGACGAACGCGGTTCGCGCGAATACAACATCGGCCTCGGCGAACGGCGCGCGCAGACGGTGCGCAAGGCGCTGATGCTGCAGGGCGTCGCCGATTCGCAGATCACCACGGTCAGCTACGGCGAGGAGCGTCCTGCGGTCGAGGGTTCCGACGAATCCGCCTTCGCGCAGAACCGCCGCGTCGAAATCGTGCAGGTGCAGTGAGCCGATGAAAACCGTCTTGCGTGCCGCCTTCGTGGCGTCGGCCTTGCTGGCCGGCTCGCTGGTCCATGCGACGGCCAGCAACAAGGAACTCGAGTCGCGGGCGGACGCCGGCGACCAGCGTCTCGACACGCTCGAAAGCCGGGTCAACCAGTCGCTGCTCGACCTGCAGCAGCAGATCGAGAAATCGCAGCAGGAGCTGCGCACGCTGCGTGGCCAGATCGAGGAGGCCCGGCACGAGCTCGAGTCCCTGCAACAGCAGCAGCGTGACCTCTATGGCGACCTCGACCGGCGCCTGCTGGTGATGGAGAACGGCGCCGGCGGCGCACCCGTCGCGGCCGGTGGTGCCACCCAGGCGCCCGATGCGGTGTTTGCGGATGAATCGTCCGTGTACGGCGAAGCGTTTGCCGCGATGAAGGCGGGCCGCTACGAGGAAGCCGCGCGCGGCTTCCAGACGTATCTCGCGAAGTATCCGCGCGGCCCGCGCGCCGACAACGCCACGTACTGGCTCGGTGAAGCACAGTTCGTGCAGCAGCAATACGATGCGGCGCTGAAGTCGTTCCAGTCCGTCAGCGCCTTTCCGGAATCGAGGCGCCTGCCGGACGCGATGTACAAGGTCGCGCTCTGCCAGTACGAATTGAAGGCGTTCAAGAACGCGCGGGCGACGCTGAACAAGGTCATCTCGACCTACCCGGACGCCGATGCGGCCAGGCAGTCACAGGCCCAGATCGACAAGATGAACGCCGAGGGCCGGTGAGCCGGCTCAAGATCACCGAGACCTTCGTCTCGATCCAGGGCGAAGCCGACGCGGTTGGCTGGCCCACGCTCTTCATCCGCCTCACGGGTTGCCCTCTGCGTTGCGTCTACTGCGATACGCAGTATTCGTTCTACGGCGGCGAATGGCGCTCGCTCGACGAACTGCTCGTCATCGCGCGGGAAAGCGGCGTGCGCCACGTTTGCGTCACGGGTGGCGAGCCGCTGGCGCAGAAAGCGTGCGTCGAACTGCTGGCTGCGCTGTGTGACGAGGGCTTCTCGGTCTCGCTCGAGACGAGTGGCGCTCTCGACGTGGCGGTGGTCGACCCGCGCGTCAGCCGCGTCGTGGACCTGAAGACCCCTGGGTCCGGCGAAGTCGCACGCAACAGGCTCGGCAACCTCGATGTGCTGACGGCGCACGACCAGCTGAAGTTCGTGCTCTGTTCGCGCGCCGATTACGAATGGGCACGCGACCTGCTGCGGGAGCGCGCGCCGCCGTTGCCGGCGCAGGTGCTGTTCTCGCCCGTGTGGGGACAGGTCGAGCCGCGTGACCTCGCGGACTGGATCCTCGCCGATCGCCTGCCCGTGCGGCTGCAGGTGCAGCTGCACAAGTACCTCTGGGGCAACGAGCCGGGTCGCTGATGACGAAGCACGACATCGACACGCCCGGTGCCGGTAAACCGCGAGCAGCCATCGTGCTGGTCTCGGGCGGGCTCGATTCCGCCACTTGCCTGGCCATTGCACGCGCCGAGGGTTGCCGGTGCCACGCGCTCAGTTTCCAGTATGGCCAGCGCCATCACGCCGAATTGAACGCGGCCCGCAAGGTTGCGGCCCAGCTGGGCGCCGTCGAACATCGTGTCATGCAGATCGATCTCGGCGCATTCGGGGGCTCGGCCCTGACGGACGTGTCCATCGCCGTGCCCGAGGACGGGGCGAGCGGGGCAGCCATTCCGGTCACGTATGTGCCGGCGCGCAATACCGTCTTCCTCGCCTTTGCCCTGGCCTGGGCCGAAGTCCTGCAGGCGCACGACATCTTCATCGGCGTGAATGCCGTCGACTATTCCGGTTACCCCGACTGCCGTCCTGAATTCATCGATGCGTTTGCGCGCATGGCCAATCTCGCCACGCGCGAAGGCGTGGAGGGAAGGGAGCCGTTGCGGATCCGCACGCCCTTGATCGACCTGACCAAAGCCGAAATCATCCGCCGTGGCCTGGCGTTGGGCGTCGATTTCGGCACGACCGTTTCCTGCTACCAGGCCGATGAGCACGGCCGGGCCTGCGGCCGCTGCGACTCCTGTCGCCTGCGCCGGGCCGGATTCGAGGCTGCGGCTGCGTCCGATCCCACCGTCTATCGCTGATCGGCTATCATCCGCGGCTCGTCGTAGCGGGGCCGTTAGCTCAGCGGTAGAGCAGCTGGCTTTTAACCAGTTGGTCGATGGTTCGATCCCATCACGGCCCACCACCACGCGCGGTGCCAAGGGCACTGGTCGTGGACGCGGTGGTCTGCGGCGGCTCGTAACCGGTCCGCCTGAATGGGCGGACGGCTGGCCGCGGTCAAAATGGCGGGGCGACACCCTCCTTCTGGATCGGCTCCAGGCGAGCAGCGATCGTTTCGACGTGCCATGGCAACTGCAGTCATGGCACAAGTGT
>Ga0315292_10001229_pt1 | contig 13504 bp, 16 predicted proteins | sample YL17G13_0_MG_FD_204029 | JGI IMG/M metagenome (GOLD analysis project Ga0315292, IMG submission 204029) | Sediment microbial communities from Yellowstone Lake, YNP, Wyoming, USA - YL17G13_0 | ecosystem: Environmental > Aquatic > Freshwater > Lake > Sediment | place: USA: Wyoming | collected... | reverse complement strand
GCCCAGCTCGTCCAGAAGTTCGGGAAATACGGCGCCTTCGTCGCCTGCCCCGACTATCCCAAGTGCAAGTACATCAAGAAGGAGAACGTCGATACGGGGATCGACTGCCCGCTCGCCTGCGGCGGCAAGCTCCTGCGGCGAAAGACGCGCCGGGGGAAGCTCTTCTTCGGCTGCGGCAACTACCCGAAGTGCACCTTCGCCACCTGGGACGAGCCGATCAACCGGCCCTGCCCGCAGTGCGGGGAGAAGGTCCTGCTCAAAAAGAACCTCATCCGCGGCGACCCCTACATCTACTGCCGGAGCGAGAAGTGCGCGTTCAAGGAAGCGGCGCCCCGGGAGAAGATCTGGGAGAAGCCCGGGACGCCCGAGGAACCCGGGACACCCGGGGAGCCCGGTGGGCCCGATGAACAAGGAAATCTCTGAGTTCCTGTCTTTCCTCAGGTACGAGAAAAACGCTTCCCCCCACACGTTGGCCGCCTATGAACGCGACCTCCGGCAGGTCGCGGCCTACCTGAAAGAACGAGAGGTCCGCTGGGACAAGGCCGGCAACGTCCTGCTGCGCGGCTTCCTGGCCGAGCTCCACGAGAAAAAACGGAAAAAGTCGACCGTCGGCCGCAAGCTCGCCGCCCTGCGCTCCTTCTACGCTTTCTGCGTCCGGAAGAAATGGACCACGGAGAACCCGGCCAAGGTCCTGGCGACGCCCAAGCAGGAGAAGAAAGTCCCCTCTTTTCTCTCCGAGGACGAGACGGCCGCCCTCCTCGACCTGCCGCGGTCGGGGAAGCCCCTGGACCTGCGCGACAAGGCCATCCTCGAGCTCTTCTACGCCACGGGCATCCGGGTCAGCGAGCTCGTCGGCATCGAGACGGGCGACCTCCATTTCGGGGAACGTCTGGTCCGGGTCAGGGGCAAGGGCAAGAAGGAACGTATTGTCCCGTTCGGCCGGAAGGCCCGTGAGGCCCTCGAAGAATACTCCCAGGCGCGGCGGGGGCTGATCGATAAGGAGGGCGCCGAACCGGCCTTCTTCCTGAACTACCGAGGCGGGCGGCTGACGACGAGGTCTGTCCAGAGGATGGTCCACAAGTACATCCACAGGACGGCCGTCGCCCGGAAGATCAGCCCCCACTCCCTCCGCCATTCCTTCGCCTCCCACCTCCTCGGCCGGGGGGCGGACCTGCGCGTCATCCAGGAGCTCCTCGGACACGAGAGCCTCGCTACAACGCAGAAATACACGCACGTCGACCTCAAGCAGCTCCTCTCCGTTTACAAAAAAAGCCACCCGCGGTCCTGAAGAACGGGGACATGCCCCAATTTCTCCGAAATTGGGACGTGTCCCCCTTCTTTTTGCTTCGAAGACTCCGCGCCCCGGTGGCCGCCTGGCTTGCAAACTCGCGTTTCCCGGTGTCCTTCGGTTTGTCCACGAGTCTTAACGCGCCTGCTTAGGGCCTCTTCTTAACAGACATAAAACAAATAGATTACCCAACTGCCCCGGTTGGCACCACGGTTGCATTAGAGGCCGGTGAAAGGAGGTCACACCAATGACCACACAAAAAAACAAGGTTCTGGCGTTCGGGCTGGCCGCGGCGATCGTCGTCTTCTCCCTGGCCTCGGCCTACGCCCAGTCGGCCGCGCCGAAAGCGAAGATCAATATCAACACGGCCTCGGCTTCAGAGCTCGAAACGCTGCGTGGGGTCGGCCCTAAGATCGCCCAGAGGATCATCGATTTCCGGACCAAGAACGGGAATTTCAAGAAGGTCGAGGAGATCATGAAGGTCCAAGGGATCGGCGAGAAGGTCTTCGAAAATATCAGGGACCTGATCACGGTGGGAGGGGAAAGCGCGCCGAAATAGGGGGAGAGCTCCTCTTCTCCCTCTCCTATCGCCTGGCCGCGGCCCTGCCCGGACGTGCTCCGGGCGGGGCCTTTTTTTCGGCTTCGAGGAAGGCGCGAAGCTTGAGGATGGCCCGGCCGCGGTGGCTGACTACGTTCTTGACCTCGGGCGGAAGCTCGGCGAAGGTCCGGCGCAGGGGCGGGTAATAGAAAAGCGGGTCGTATCCGAATCCCGAGGATCCTTGCGGCGAGAGCCCGATCCTGCCGCGGACCTCGCCGCGGAATTCCCTGACGATGCGCCCCTTCCTGGCGAGGACCATGACGCAGACGAAGCGGGCCTTCCGCTCTTCCGCCGGAACTTCCCGGAGGAGACGGAGGACCTTCCGGTTGTTCTTTTCGTCGGACGGTTTCGGGCTCGAGAAGCGCGCCGAGCGGACCCCCGGCGCCCCGTCCAGGGCCTCGATCTCGAGGCCCGAGTCCTCGGCAACAGTCAGGCCCCCCCATTTCTGACTGTAAAAGAGGCACTTGGCCCGGGCGTTCGCAGAAAAAGTCTTCCCTCGTTCCCTGTGGGAGAGGCCTGGAAGGACATTTTCCAGCCCGATGATCTTAAGGGGAATGCCTTTCAGGGCACCGCGGATCTCCCGGACCTTCCCCGGGTTCTGGGTTGCCAGAAGGATGCGGCCGTCAGTCAATCTTCAGCTCTTCGATGTCGGCCAGCTCGAAGAGCCCCTGGTTGAACTCCTGTTCCTTTTCCTCGGAGGCCGAGAACGAGAATGCCAGAAGATAGGAGGACCCCTCCTGCTTCATGGTCAGCCGTTCGAGCCGGACGCCGTGGTGGAGGGCGAGCTTGCGCAGACTGGAGAGGATATAGGGGCGGGCCTTGGCCTTCATGTGGTAGTGGAACTGGGACTTGCGGAGGTAGGAATCCTCGATCTTGCGGAAGAGAAGAAGGGTCGTAATGGTCAGGGCGGTGAAGATAATCGCCGGCAGGTAATACCCGGCGCCGATGACCAGGCCAAGACCGGCGACGAGCCAGAGGGTCGAGGCGGTCGTCAGGCCGGCGATCGTCCCCCGGGCCTGGAAGATGGTCCCTGCTCCGAGAAAACCTACGCCGGTGATGACCCCGGCGGCCATGCGGACGAGCGTGTCGGCCGTGCCGCCCTTGGACTGGACGAGGAGCGTGGCCATGGTCATCATCATGGCCGAGGCCACGCAGACCAGGATGTTCGTCCGGAAACCGGCCGGTTTCTGGCTGGCCTCCCGTTCGAGTCCGATCAACCCTCCGAGAGCTATGGCCAGGACGAGCTTCAGGATGACTTCGATCGTTTCCATGGAATCTCCCACCCTCTTTTAGCATCGGCGTGTGAGGTTGTCAATCGCGGCGCGAATCTGGTAAAATGACCCAAAAATCAGGAGAGCCAACATGTCCGCTCTTATCAAGAAAGTCCACGCCAGGGAGATCTTGGATTCCCGCGGCAACCCCACCGTCGAAGTCGAAGTCACGCTCGAGGACGGCTCCCGGGGCCGCGCGGCCGTCCCGTCCGGCGCCTCGACCGGCATTTACGAGGCCCTCGAGCTCCGCGACGGCGAGATGGGCCGCTACCAGGGTAGGGGCGTCCTCAAGGCCGTCGAGCACGTCAATATCGACATCCGAGAGGTCGTTAAGGACCTCGACGCCCTCGACCAGGCCGGCGTCGACAGGGCCATGCTGACCCTTGACGGCACGGAGAACAAGAACAAGCTCGGCGCCAACGCTATCCTCGGGGTGAGCATGGCCGTGGCCCGGGCCGCGGCCGCGTCGGTCGGAATGCCGCTCTACCGTTACCTCGGCGGCGCCTCGGCCAATCTCCTCCCCGTACCGATGTTCAACATCCTCAACGGCGGCGTCCACGCCAACTGGCAGAGCACGGACCTCCAGGAGTTCATGATTGCCCCGGTCGGCGCGCCGAACTTCCGCGAAGCCCTGCGCTGGGGGGCGGAGACCTATCACGCCCTGAAGAGCGTCCTGAAGAGCGGCGGCTTCACGACGGGCGTCGGGGACGAAGGCGGTTTCGCGCCGGCCTTCAAGAAAAACTCGGACGCCGTGGAAACGATCCTGAGGGCCATCGAGAAGGCCGGTTATAAACCCGGCGAGCATATCGTCCTGGCCGTCGACGGAGCGACGAGCAGCATCTACGAGGACGGCGTCTACCACCTCAGGACCGAGAACAAGAAGGTGAAGGCGGACGAGATGGTCCGGATGTACGAGGACTGGGTCCGCAAGTATCCGCTCTTCGTTCTCGAAGACGGGCTGGCCGAGGACGATTGGGACGGCTGGAAGCTCCTGAACAAGACGCTCGGCGACAAGATCGAACTCGTCGGTGATGATATTTTCGTTACCAACGTCAAGCGCATCGCCCGGGGCATCGAGGAAAATGCCGCGAACGCCGTCCTGATCAAGTTGAACCAGATCGGGACGCTGACCGAGACCGTGGCGGCCATCGAGATGGCCCGTAAGGCCGGTTGGGGAGCCATGGTCTCCCACCGGAGCGGCGAGACGGTCGACAGCTTCATCGCCGACCTGACCGTGGCCATGGGTACCGGACATCTCAAGACGGGGGCCCCCTGCCGCGGCGAGCGGGTTGAGAAATATAACCAGCTCATGCGGATCGAAGAGGAGTTGGGCTCCAACGCCGTCTACGCCGGGCGAAAAGCCTTCGTCCGCTGAAGGGCCTCGTGGTGTCGTCTCCGTCCGCGCGGTGATACGTTCGCTACCACCAACCCATTATTTACTGGGTTGGTGACGCTCAGTATGAACCCTGCGCATATCCCCGGGCTTAAGGCCGGGGAGTCGAATGGGTTTATTCTTTACGCCTTCCCGGGCCGGATTCGATGGGAGGATTCCGCGTATCCGTCCCGTGAAGCCTAAATCACCGCTTTATGCTCCCTCCGACGATACCCCTCGGCCTGGGATCCTGCGGTCGTCTCCGGAGGGTGAAATATCTTAATAAATAACCAAAAAAACCACTTGACAGAGCCTCCCTGCCCATGTTAATAGACTTAGTCTATTGACTTAGTCAACTAAACAGGAGCGACGATGAGGCTATCGACCAAGGGCGAATACGCCAGCCGGGCCATGCTCGAGCTTTCCCTCCGGTACGCGGACGGCCCCATCCACAGCCGGGAGATCTCCAAGGCCCAGGAGATCCCCCAGGGGTTCCTCGAGCAGATCCTCCTGCTACTCAAGAGGGCGGGTTATCTCAAAAGCCGCAAGGGCCGGAACGGCGGTTACATTCTGGCCAAGCCGCCCGCAGCTATCAACGTGGCCGAGGTCATCCGGGTCATGGACGGTCCCCTCGCGCCGATCGATTGCGTCAGCGTTATGGCCCACGAGCCTTGCCCCATGGAGAAAACCTGCGGCTTGCGCTGGCTGTGGAAAGAAGTACGGGATTCGGTAGCCGGGATCCTGGAACGGACGACCTTCGCCGACCTTGTGGCCAGAAGTCACCGAAGACTGGGAGGCGAACGATGAAGCGAATAATCTTCTTATTGATCCTGTTTTTTCTCTTGACGGCCGTCCGTCCTGTCCGCGGGGATATATCGCTTGCTGTAGCGGCGGGACCGGCCCGAGAGAGCCTGTCGCTTTCCGGCGCGTGGGCCCTCTATCCCCTGGCCGTCCGCTGGCAGGAAGAATTCCTTAAAAGCCGTCCGGGGGTGAATGTCGACGTCCAGGCCGGCGGAGCGGGCAAGGGCATCGTCGACGCTCTTGCCGGAGTTGTGGACATCGGCATGGTCTCCCGCGAAATCCTCCCGGCCGAGGTCGAAAAGGGGGCCGTGGCCCTGGCTGTGGCCAAGGACGCCGTCGTAGCCACCGTGAACCGGAAGAACCCGTTCCTCGCCGATATTCTGCGGCGTGGGCTGCGAAGGGAAGAATTCCTCGGAATGTGGATCAAGAAGTCCATCGGAACGTGGGAGGAGGCCCTCGGCAAGAGCGGCCGAACCCCCATCCACCTCTTCACCCGTTCGGACGCCTGCGGCGCCGCGGAAACCTGGGCCGCCTATCTGGGCGGGCACCAGGAGGACCTGGCCGGAATAGGCGTCTACGGCGACCCGGGGCTGGCCGAGGCCGTCCGGCGCGACCCTCTGGGCATCGGCTTCAACAACGTGAATTTTGCTTATGATGCCAAGACCCTGAAGCCCATTGCTGGCCTCGAGATCTGCCCCGTCGACCTCGACGGCAACGGGACGATCGACCCCTCCGAGAAAATCTATGCGACACGCGACGACCTGACCCGGGCCATCGCGGCGAACGTCTATCCCTCGCCCCCGGCGCGAGAGCTCTATTTCGTGATCAAGGGGAAGCCGGGCCGCCCCCTCCTTGCGGAATTCCTCGAATGGGTCCTCACCGACGGCCAGAAATTCGTCGCCGAGATGGGCTACATCAGCCTCGCGCCGGAGCGGATCGCTTCCGGCTTGGCCGTCGTCCGAGGCGCGGCGAATAAAAAATGAGGCTTCTTAAGGACGCCCTGGCCCGGCGGGCGATGAGCTTCGTCGCCGCCCTGCCGGCCGTCCTCGTGCTCCTCATTGTCGTCGGGCTCTTCCTCAAGTCGAAGGCCATCCTCGGCGTCGAGCCCCTGTCGCGGCTTCTCTTCTCCTCCGCGTGGCATCCGCTCAAGGGGCAATTTGGGCTTCTGTCCTTCATCACGGGGACGGTCTGGGTGACCGTGACCGCCCTCGTCCTGGCCGTGCCGGTCTCGATCCTCGCGGCCATCTACCTCTCGGAGTACGCCCCCCGCTGGGTCCGCGAAAGCGCCAAGCCCGTCGTCGACCTTCTGGCCGGCCTTCCCTCTGTCGTCTACGGCGTCTGGGGCGTCATCCTGGTCGTGCCCTTCGTGGGCGGCGTCCTCGCCCCTCTCGCCGGCGTCTATTCCTCGGGCTACAGCATCCTCGCCGGCGGGATCGTCCTGGCCATCATGACCTTCCCGACGATCATCCACGTGACGCTGGAGGTCTTCGCCTCGGTCCCCAGGTCCCTTAGGGACGCGTCCCTTTCCCTAGGAGCGACGAAGTGGGAGACGACCCGGCACGTCGTCCTGAGGAAGGGCGCGCAGGGGATCCTGGCGGCGTCGGTCCTCGGCTTCTCCCGGGCCTTCGGGGAGACCATGGCCGTCCTCATGGTCGTCGGCAACGTCCCGGCCGTGCCCCGGTCGCTTTTCGACGCAGGCTACCCGCTGCCGGCGCTCATCGCCAACAACTACGGTGAGATGATGTCCGTCCCCCGTTACGACGCGGCCCTGATGACGGCCGCCCTCGTCCTCATGCTCATCGTCCTCTTTTTCAACGTCCTTGCCAGCCGCATCCTGGTCCGCGTCGAAAGGAAATTCCGGTGACCGGGATTCCGAACGGACATCTCGGGAAACGTAAGCGGACGGACCTCTTTTTCCGCGTCCTGACGACCGCCTCCGCCGCGGTCGTTCTCCTCTCTCTCCTCCTCATCCTCGGAACGATCCTATGGAAGTCCGTCCCCGCTTTGAGCCTGTCCATGCTGACGCACACGCCGAAGGGCGGCTTCTACCTGGGCAAGGAGGGCGGCATCCTGAACGCCATCCTGGGCTCTCTGTACCTCGGCGTCGGGGCGACGGTCCTGGCCTTTCTCTTGAGCCTTCCCCTCGCCCTTTATCTCAACCTCTACAAGGGCCGCACTTCGAAGACGGCCGTCTGGACGCGCTTCTTCCTGGATGTCCTCTGGGGGGTGCCGTCCATCGTCTACGGGGCCTTCGGGTTTGTCGTCATGCTGGCCCTGGGGCTTCGGGCCTCTCTTCTGGCCGGGATGCTGACCGTCGCCCTCCTCGAGTTCCCGATCATGTGCCGGGCCATCGACGAGGTCATGCGCCTTGTCCCCCTCGAGCTCAAGGAGGCCTCCGATTCGCTCGGCGCCACCCGCTTCGAGACGGCCTTCAAGGTCATGGTCAGGCAATGCGCCCCGGGCATCCTAACGGGCGTCCTGCTCGCTTTCGGCCGGGGCATCGGCGACGCCGCTTCGGTCCTGTTCACGGCCGGGTTCACCGACCGCATCCCGACCTCGCTCGCCGACCCGGCAGCGACCCTGCCCTTGGCCATCTTTTTCCAGCTGGGGACGCCGTTCCCCGAGGTCCAGCAGAGGGCTTACGCCTCGGCCGCGATCTTGACCCTGATCATCCTTCTCATCAGCCTGGCCGGCCGGGCGATGAGCCGAAAGGTCACCCGACATGTCGTCAAGTAAAGGACGGACACGCCCATGAACGGACCGGCGCCCATCAGCATCCGGAACCTGAGCGTCTATTATGGCGACCTCCAGGTCCTCAAGGACGTCAACCTGGACATCCCGGCCAAAAAGATCACGGTTATCATCGGGCCGTCCGGCTGCGGCAAGACGACCCTCCTCAAGTCGCTCAACCGCCTGCTAGATACGGCCGAGGGCGTCCGGATCCGCGGCGAGGTCGTCCTCGACGGAGAAAACATTTACGAGCCCCGGACCGAAGTCACCCGGATAAGGAAGAAGATGGGGCTGCTCTCCCAGAAACCCCAGGTCCTGCCCATGTCGATCTACGACAACGTCGCCTACGGCCCGCGGATCCACGGCCTCAAGTCGAAGAAGGACCTCGACCGCCGGGTCGAACACTACCTCAAGGTGGCCGGCCTCTGGGATGAAGTGAAGGACCGGCTCCGCGAACCGGCCTCCAGCCTCTCCGTCGGGCAACAGCAGCGCCTTTGCCTGGCCCGGGGCCTCGCGGTCGAGCCGGAGATCATCCTCGGCGACGAGCCGACATCGGCCCTCGACCCTCAGTCGAGCCAGAACGTCGAGCGGCGGCTGATCGAGCTCAAGCAGGAATACACCGTGGTCGTCGTCACCCACATCCTGCGCCAGGCCCGGCGCGTGGCCGACTATCTGGCTTTTCTCTACCTGGGAGAACTCGTCGAGCACGGTCCGGCGGCCGAAGTTTTCGCCAATCCCCAAGACCCGCGGACCCGGGCCTACCTCACCGGCGAGATCAGCTGACGCCTATCCTTTTCAAACCGGTCCGGAGCGAATCCCGGAGCGCGGCGATCTCGGTGAAGGCGGTGGCCCGGCCGGGAAAGGCGCGGCGCAAATAGCTGAAACGTAATCCATTACGGGTGTGCCGGTAGCGGAATTCAACCTCGGCGTGGCCGAAGAAGAGCATCATCATCGTCTCGGCCATTTTCGTCAGGGGCGGCCGGTCGATGTGGTGGAAACGGAACCGGGCCGTGACCCGTGTCCCTTTCCGCGGGGCGGATTCGAGGACCACCCTCCCGCCGCAGAATTCAGCCGTCTGGGCAAGGAGGGGCAGGCCAAGTCCCGTCCTTTTCCGCTTGGTCGTGAAGAATGGGTCGAGGGCCCGTTCTTTCTCCTCCAGCGACATGCCCTGGCCGTTGTCCGTCACCCGGAACGACAGGAGGTCCCGCCCAGCGTTCTCGTTGACCGTGATGAGGATCCGCGTCGCGCCGGCCGCGACCGCGTTCTCGACGATGTCGAGGAGGTGGAGAGAGAGGTCCTCCATCATGACGGGATGACCCTTCGGCCGTCTTCTCCCGCCAGGGCCTTGCGGATCTCCTCGAGGCTCGGAGAAGCGACGAGAAAATCGGTCGTGGCGCGGCCGATCTCATCAGGCTGATGGGCGTCCGAGAAACGGACCATGGGCAGGGGGTCGAACGGGCCGAGCGCCTCTCGGGCCTCGGCGATGGTCAGCCGGGGCGAGACCTCGACGGCCTCGAGACCGAGGCCGGGCGGGATGAAGCCGAGTTGGGAGATGATGCTGAAGGACTCTCGGTCGACGTGACAGGCGATGGCCAGGCCCCCGTGTCCGTGGATGAGGTCGACGGCCTCCTGGACGGAAAATCGCGTCGCCCCGAAGAGACAATGCGGGCTGAACCCCGTGACGTAATCCGCCGCGTCGACGATGACCTGGTCCTTGACGAATCTTTTTTTCGAGGGGACATCGGGAAGGTTCCGGTAGACCGTCGCCTGGAAAGGGCCGAGTTCGGTTCCGGGGTCGAACAGCCCGAGGATGTGGACCTCCTCGGCGGTCGTCATCTCCATCCCGGGCAGGACGGCGAGCTCTGTCCCCCGTGCAGCCTGGATGACGGCGGCGGAGTTCTCCGTCGTGTTGTGATCGGTGACGGCGATGATGTCGAGCCCGGCCGCCCGGGCCCGCTCGACGACCGCGCGCGGAGACATTGACAGCTCCCCGCACGGCGAGAGGCAGGTGTGGATGTGGAGGTCGGCCCGGAAACGCCGGAGCTCCATCAACTCCCCTTGAGCCCCATCCCGTAAAGCCTGCCCACGAGCTCGAACGCGCCGAGCCGGGTGCCGAGAACAGGCACCCCCTCTCTCTCCGCCTGCTGGAGGGTCTCGGCGGCCGGTTCCCGGCCGTTGACGAGGACGATCCCGGCCAATTCTTTGAGGACGGCCACGGCGACGATATTCGGGTGGACCTGCATGGTGACCCAGAGGTCGTCCTTGCGGCCGTGGCCGATGACGTCGCTCAGGAGGTCGCTCACGTATCCGCCGAGGACGGGCCGTTCGAGCGGGGTTCCGGTCGTATGGACCTTGAGCTCGAGGCGTGTCGCCAGGTCGGTGAGTGTCATCGCTTCTCCTTATTGACGAACGGGCAGTCGTCGAGGCGAGCCAGCCCGCGGACGATGTCGTCGGCCAGCGTCCGGCAGTCCGGCGCCCCGCAAGCTCCGCAATCTTTGCGCGGCAACTCTGTGAAGACCTTCTCCCGGCGCTGGGCCTTCTCGATGGCCCGGGCCGGGTCGGCGTCGAGCGGGTGCGATTCCACGGGTGTCAAGGGGTGGTCGAAAGACAGGAAATTTTTATGATAGAGTCGGCTGACGTCCTTTGGGTCGACGACCGCCCGCTCGCCCGCGGCGGCGACGAGCTGCAGGATACGGCTCTTCGCCAGGAAGCGATTCTCGACTTCGAGTGGCCCGCCGACGCAGCCGTCCGGGCAGACCGTACACTCGAGGAGGTCGATGTCCTGGAGGAGGCCCGCCTCGACCTGGTCCAGGACCCGCATGGTGTCTCGGACGCCCGAGACGGCGACGGCCCGATGGTTCTTGAGTCCCCGCGTCTCTCCGCCGGAAAGGGACCAGCCCATACCTATGCCGCTGAACTGTGTTTCCGGGAAGAGATGGCGCATGAGCGCGTCCTCCTGGCTTTTCCCGATGGCGTTGAGGATCTGGGGGTAGATGTCCCGGATCGATATCGCCCCGTCGATGTAGGACTTGTTCAGAGTCGCCGGGCTGTTGATGGAGACCATCTTGGCGGAACAGGGCGTGAGGTGGATGATGCCGATCTTTTCGGGGGCGATGTTCAAGGACTTGGGGAGGATCGTCCGCAGGATCTTGGCCGCGATCTCCCGCGGCGGCTCGATCGGCAGGATCTGGGCGCAGAGCGCCGGGTACCGCTGTTGGATGAGCCGGATGACGACCGGGCAGGTCGAGGTGATGAACGGCCGGGGCCGGGGATGCTCGTTGAGATACTCTTCCGTCGCGGCGTTGTTGAGCTCGCAAATCGAGCTCAGGTCGTAGACTTCGTCGAACCCGACGCGGCGAAGGGCGGAGAGGATTTCGGTGGGCAGGGTGGAGCCGCCGAACTGCCCGTATAGCACGGTCGAAGGGATAGCCACCTTGTAATCGAAGGCGTCGAGGGCCGCGAAGGACGTCGTGTGGGAGTGGACCGCGTCGTAGGGGCAGGCGCGGAGGCATTCGCCGCAGTCGATGCAGAGATCGTTGATAATTTGAGCTTTCCCGTCCTTGACGCGGATGGCCTTGGTCGGACAAGCGGTCAGGCAATGCACGCAGCCGATGCACTTGTCCTTGGTGATATGGATGGAGTGGTAGGGTTTTTCCTTCATGTCTCGTGTCCGTTCGTCCGGATGATGATCTCCAGGCGGGTCCCCCGGCCCGACTGCGAGTCGATGTGAAAGACGTCGGCGTTCCGCTTGATGTTCGGCAGGCCCATGCCGGCGCCGAACCCGAGTTCACGCATTTCCGGGGTCGCCGTCGAGTACCCTTCGGTCATGGCCAGTTCGATATCGGCGATGCCGGGGCCCTTGTCGTCGAAGGTGATCTGGACCTCTCGGGGGGTGACGGCCAGATTCACCCGGCCCTCCCAGGCGTACATGATGACGTTCATCTCCGCCTCGTAAGAGGCGATGGCCGCCCGCCGGATTGTCTTGGTGTCGAGTCCCATGTCCTTCAGAAGATCCTTGATCAAAAGGGCGACCGCCCCGGCCTTGGCGAAATTCCCGCCTTTGAGGGGGAATTCCTGACGGAAAACCGCGTCAGCGGCCATGCGTGCCGTCCTTGAAAAGGGCCGCGAGTCGGGAGCACGCTTCGAACATGGGCATTTTCGTGGCGATGAGGGGTAGATTTTTCGAATGGGCCTGGTCAACGACCTCGGGGCCCGGCCGTTTCCCCTGGACAAAGACGACCGCCGCTAGGTCGGCGACGGAGCAGGTGCTGACGACGTGGGGATTCGCTAGGCCCGTCAGGAGGAGGGAGCCGGGTTCGGCGGATGTCAGGACGTCGCTCATGAGGTCCGAGGCGAAGACCTTCGGGCACTCGACCTCGAGTGGGCTTCCCGGCGTCAGCAGTTCGCCGTCGAGAAGGGCCAGAACGTCCTTGAGCACGATCATCGGGACCTCCCGCCGCGCCTGAATTCGTAGGATGGATCCATTATATAATGAATGCCGGGCGTGGACAAGATGGTCCTGCCCGCAGGACGCTGCCCGTTTTTGTCAGTGATGGGGGCCATGCTTATCCCCCGGCCCCCCCGGGAACCAGTCCCGGCGGTTCCCCCGTCGGCTGAAGCCGACGGGTCCCCCTCCGCTACGGGGGCTATGCATGGCCCCCATCACTGCCCGGGCCGCGTCCGCGGTATTTATTGTCGTGCCGCAACGAGCCCCCAAAATCAAGAGAAGAACCAAAAGAAAGGCCGGAGGGAAGAGAGGTAAAATCTCTTCCCTCCGGCTGGAGGAATTTCAGCCTGCCGATGACGCTATTTCGCCTTGAGGATCTTCTGGACTTCTTCCTTGTCGACGTCCGTGATGTACGGGATGCCGCTGATGTCGGCCGCTTCCTTGGTCAGGGAGGCGATGTCGTCGCGGGTGACGTACTCAAGCGAGAACTTGCGCTCGCCGGCCATCATCTGGCGGAGGCCCTGGCCCAGCCGCTTGAAGTAGGTGTAGACGCCGATGGCCCCCGCCGGGAGCTCATCGAACCGAGCCCCGAACCGTTGCCGCAGCTCGGGCGCCGTGACGAAGATCTCGTCCTTGCTGCTGCCGAAGCGCTCGACGTAGACGGGGATTTGGCCGTCGTTGATGCGGCCGCCGATCGTCTTGCCGACCATGGCCGCGGCCAAGGGCGAACGGGCCATGCCGACGGCCTTGACATAGGGCGCGCCGAGGGACAGGGCCTTGAAGATCTGGTCCTCGAAGGTGATGCCGCCGGCGAAGGCAAGGTCGGGAACAAACTCGCCCTGCTTGGCCAGCTGGTCGGCGAATTTCCACGTGAGCGACCAGATCTCGACGGTTGGGATGCCCCATTCGTTCATCATCCGCCAGGGGCTCATGCCCGTGCCGCCGCCCGCGCCGTCGACGGTCAGGAGGTCGAGCTTGGCCTTGGAGGCGTACTTGA
>Ga0315292_10001227_pt1 | contig 13506 bp, 14 predicted proteins | sample YL17G13_0_MG_FD_204029 | JGI IMG/M metagenome (GOLD analysis project Ga0315292, IMG submission 204029) | Sediment microbial communities from Yellowstone Lake, YNP, Wyoming, USA - YL17G13_0 | ecosystem: Environmental > Aquatic > Freshwater > Lake > Sediment | place: USA: Wyoming | collected... | reverse complement strand
AAAAAGGGAAATTGTAAGCTTTGGAGCCGAAGCAAGCTTTAAATCCAATATTGATCTGACCGAAGGGCATAATGTATGGGGAATATCAGCAACAGGATCACTCTTCCCCGATAAGAAATATGAAATATTTACCAGAATTGACTATTCCGCTTCGGTGCATCTTACAGGAGAAGAATTACAGTGGGACTACAAGCTGGATGGTGTGTACCTTATTTCGGGAGTTCAGAGGAATTTTACAGATAACATCAAACTCAGTCTCAACTATCGTGGAGTATTTCCATATAATCCTGAAAAAGAAAATTCAAGCGCTATTTTCTTAAACGCCCTTTTCAGATTTTAGAGGGTCTTCTTCCATATCTGCGATGGATCCAGGATGACGGCAGATCAATAATTAGTTCATATTGAACCTTCTCCCGGCATTAAGGGCTTTCAGGTTTATATCAACAATAATATCACCTTTCCTTGAAAACAGGTTCCTGACTGCATTCTCAAGACTCTCAAATGGCAGATCAATGTATGGAGAAGCTGCTCCCAGGATAACTATATTCCCGGCCCGGACCGAACCTGATTCCCTGGCAACAGAATCCGCATCAACAATTATATGATTCCGGATCTTTCTTATCTCAGCATGGATCTCTTCAACCGGGGGATAATCAGGAATATTGACAAAAGGATTTGAATTTGTAACCAGCCAGCCGGTTTTCGACAACCATGGAAGGTACCGCAACGATTCCATTGGCTCAACAGAGATTATAAGGTCAGCATGTCCCAACGGGATAAGATCAGATGAAACTTGTTTATCAGAAAGTCTCAGATGTGACATGACATCTCCTCCCCTCTGGCTCATACCATGAACTTCCGACTGCTTGAGATAAATGTTGTTTTCGATTGCCGCAATCCCGATAATATTAGCTATAGAAAGAATACCCTGACCTCCAACCCCCGCGATTACTATATCACATTTCATTTATTCTGAATTTTTAATTTTTCAAAGAAGCCTTTGCTTTATTTCTTCCGGTGGCGGTCTGAATGCATTCCCTTTCTGAAATAATTACAGATACTCCCATGTAATCAAATTCCTGGCGCATGATCCTGACATTTTCTTCGTGGTTTTTCCTGAGAGGTAAAATTGTTCTTATGTGTTCAGGAGCAACACCCAGTCCCTCACAGATTTGTTTAAGCCTTCCGGTAGCGTGTGAAATCTGTCCTCCAGTCATTCCAGTTGTTGAATTATCAGAGATGATAACTGTTATAACAGAGTTCTTAATGACTGCATCCAGAAGTCCGGTCATTCCCGAATGGGTAAAAGTTGAGTCTCCTATGACTGCCACTGAGGGATGCAATCCTGCATCAGAAGCCCCAATGGCCATTGTAACAGAGGCTCCCATATCGACACAGGAAGTTATAATATTATATGGCGGCAGGGCTGCAAGGGTATAACAACCGATATCCGAAAAAACTCCATTACTATTAAAGGGTCTGAGGGCTTCTATGACTGCATTGAACGTATCAGAATGACCGCACCCTTTGCAGAACGAGGGTGGCCGTGACTTTACAATATCAGGCACTTTCAGTACTGGTCCGGGTTTCAGGCCTATTGCCGTGGCAACCAATGATGGATTCAGTTCACCATCACGCGGTACAGAGCCATCAAGACGACCCAGAATTTTAAGACTGTCATCCATAATTCCCCGTAAAGACTCTTCAACAAAGGGATATCCTTCTTCGAGTACCAGCACCTCCTCACACCTCCCTGATAATTCACTGATGAGCTCTTTAGGGAATGGATAAGCGGTAATCTTCAGTACAGGAAAATCAGGATTGCTTTCCTGAAAATTCTCAAGAAGGTAGTTATATGCAATTCCGCAGGCAATAATCCCTAATTTACTGTTTTTCCCAATACTGAAAAGATTGTATCTGGCAAGCCTGTTATCATACTTCAGGGATTCATATGTCGATAGCAGCGCTTTGTATTTTTTCCGGGCTATGGCGGGCAGGAGAACAAATTGTCTGGGATCAGAAGGAAGATGGAATAAATTTTCAGGCTCCTGCGGTTTCCGTTCGACTGAAGCACGTGAATGGGCAAGTCGGGTAGTAATCCGGAAAAGTACCGGAAGCCTGTATTCTTCTGACAGATTAAAGGCGTCCGAAACCATATCATATGCCTCCTGCTGGTTTGAAGGTTCATAGACAGGGACAAATGAAAATTTTCCATAAAATCTTGAATCCTGTTCATTCTGAGACGAATGCATCGATGGATCATCAGCCGCAACAACAATAAGACCTCCATTTATTCCGGTCATTGCTGAATTAATAAAAGGGTCAGCTGCAACATTTAATCCTACATGTTTCATCGCTACCATTGCTCTTTTACCGGCATATGACATGCCCAGGGCAGCTTCAAGCGCAGTTTTCTCATTTGCAGACCAGCTCCTGTGAATACCTCTTTCAGCAGCTTCCACGGAGGCCTGTATATATTCCATGATCTCTGTCGAAGGTGTTCCCGGATAGGCATACATCCCGCTAAGACCTGAATCCATTGCTCCCTGGGCAATTGCTTCGTCACCCAGTAAAAGTAGTTTCTGCATATAAAGATCCTGAATTATTACTTGTTGAATCATTAAAATGAGACATCATAAAAGTACCAGATTAACTTGTAGATTTGAAATTTATTTAAAAATAAGTTAAATGTTTTATCGTTCCATTCATTAATGCTTATTTTGCAGACTCGTTACCTGAGAAATGGTAATGAATCTTACATAGAATTGAGTTGATTAGATCCCGTTATACTATAATTCTTCTTTTCCTGCCTTTCTGTATTGCAACTGCTCAGATACAGGACACAGAGCGGTTTTTCCAGGTCAGCGGAATCATTACTGATGAGGAAAACATGTCTTTGACAAATGTTGGTGTTATTTCTTTCAAGCTTAGGAGAGGCGTTCTCAGTAGAAAAGCAGGCATTTACAGTATAACAAGTATTCCCGGTGACACAATATTATTCAGAGCTCTTGGTTTTAAAAGAAAGTTTATAATCCTCCCTTACGATTTTGAGGGCCGGAATTTTAACCTTGATGTTATCATGAGCATTGATACAATCCCGATTGAAAATGTAGTGGTCATGCCATGGAAAAACTACAATGAGTTTATAAAGGATATGACAAAGCCATCACCCATTTCTCCTGAAATAGAGAACATGAACAGGAATATTGCCTCAATCGCTGATGCTGTTTCAAATACCAGGGGTGTGAAAATCACACCGGAAGCTGGTTACCGTTATGCGATGCAACAGAGTTTCAATATGACAGCTATAAGAAATCAGGGACCCGTCAATAACCTGCTTAATCCTTTTGCCTGGGCGAAATTTATAAACGGACTTAAAAACGGCCTTTTCAAGAATCAACCGGTTGATAAGCAGACTAAACAAAAAAACAAGAAAAAGAAGAAAAAACAGTGAAGAAGTATGAAGGGAAAATAGTTGGTATTCTTGGAACTGTTATAGTACACCTCATAGCAGCTATAATCTTCATGTCTTTACAGTTGCAGGCACTAAAAACCAAGGAAAAGAAGCTCGAGAAATTCGAAATTGAATTTACTGAACTGGAAGAAAAAAAAATAACTGAGAAACCTCCTGTACCACCACCAACATCAGTCGAGAATATCCTCCATGATGATGTTGAAATGTTGAATATTGCCCGCAACCTGGCGAGTAAGAGCGAGGAAAAGATCGATGCAAAAGATTACGTGGATAAGGTAAAGGAAGAGCTTATCCGGAGCGGGAAACTCACCACAGACAATTATCTTGACAGACAGAGAGAAAACAGCCGGATATCCGAGGAGGAACAGCTTGCACTTATAAAAAATAAAGAGCTTGAAGATCAGGAACAAAAACCTAAGGAGTCCCAGAAAATGGCCGCAAACTATCGAGGACCAACAAGGATCTATTATGATCTGCTGGGAAGAAATCACACATATCTTCCTATCCCTATCTATAAGTGCCAGGGGTCGGGAAAAATAGTCCTGCTGATAGAGGTGAATCAGAAGGGATATGTTGAAACTGCAAGGATTATTGATGGTGAAAGTACAGTAAAAGATGAATGCCTTATTGAAACTGCAACTGAAAGTGCTCTTGTTTCAACATTTGAGCCGGATCTAAAAGCTCCGGGAATCCAGAAAGGAACTCTTACCTATATTTTTGTCGCTCAATAAAAGTCCTTAAAATCTTAAAGTCCAAAATGCCGGAAAAAAGCAATTAAACCCGTTGATAGCCTGCGGTGTATTAACCATGCAGCTTTTCCCGCGGACATCAATACTCAGAGATGTTAAAAAAGAGAATTGTTCTGCCGGAAATATTGACGGATAACTTCGGGAGTATTTTTGTCAGCTGATTTATTATTGATAAGATTACCTATAGTATGAGCCTTAAGAATTTCCGAAGGACAGGGTTTAAGAATAGAAAGAGCTTCAGAAGAAGTGGTGTCGGGACTGGTCCATTTAAACTCGTCATTTCTGTCAAGAATTACCGGCATTCTCTTTTTCGTGTTATGAATCATTGCCAGTAAATCGTTTGCATCGGTTGTGATAATTGAAAAAGTATTAAAAACCTCCCCTGTGTCTGCTTCCACCCATTGGTCGGATATTCCCGCCAGTGAGATTATTTCTTCAGAACCATGATAAATATACCAGGGGATCTTTTCAGTTCCGATATGCTGCCATTCAAAGAATCCTTTTACAGGTATTATGCATCTGTTTGATCTGAAGGATCTCGAAAAGGAAGGTTTGGAGTCAACTGTCTCAGAACGTGCATTGAAGGTTTTATATCTTATTTCCACCGCATCACTCATACTTTTTGTCCATGCGGGTATAAGTCCCCATCTGAGCAGCTGTATTCTGCCGGGAGATCCTGAACATATTGCAGGCAGTTCAGGGAGGCCAAAAGCATGGTAATAGTAACTTGGCTGATATCTGTCATGATCGGGAAACGAAGCGCCATACCTGCTTTCAAGTTCATCTTTAACAAGATTCACATTAACAGAAAAGCACATTTCAGATTCAGTTTATTCCGGAGATATCCATTCGGATTGGAAGTGGCAATGTGTTTTCAAACAGATCGTAATCGGGCCAGTTGTTCATCTGCATAATCATTTTACACATCATCCGGTTGATATATGAGTGTATTTCAGGTCCGTTCCATGCACTTGAATTCAGCAGGACAACCCATGATATCCCGTCAGGCTGCCGTTTCAGCATTCCTGCTGTCCCTGCAAAGGATCCTGTTCTGATCCAGTTACCATCGATATAAGTGGTTTTCCATCCAACAGGGGCAAAATTGTTATTCACATTTGTCATAAAACTGACACTCTGCTCATTAAGCAGATCTTCATTATAATTGAATCCATCGACAGCCAGAAGAAGACGCATAAGGTCAGGAGCTGTTGCAAGCCATGAACCGGCTGCTCCCAGCGTTTCAATATCATTGCCTCCGTATCTTACAGGGACAAGTTCACCGGTACCGTAAACCGATAGTTTCAAAGGCATGCCTGCAGGTTCATAATATGTTACCTCAAAAGCTGCCTTGTTCTCAGGAAGATTTCTTGCAGGCATCATATCATATATTCCCAGAGGTTCCAGAATAGTTGTCTGACAAAATTCACTGTATGGCATTCCTCCTATTTTCTCGATAACAAGTCCTAATATGCTGTAGCCAAGATTTGAGTATGAACGTCCGGTTCCCGGAGTAAAATGAAGCCGTTTACCAAGTGCAAACCTTACAATGGTTCTTGTATCAACAGGGAGGTTTGTTTTCATCTGCGCAGCAACAACCGAAGGCATAAACATCTGGTCACCCCACCTTTGCGACCAGCCGCCTTCATGACTCAGCAGGTGTGCAACTGTTATGTCAAAAACCCTTTTGTCTTTCGGATTACAGTAAATTGAATCGTTAAGGATTCCGTCAGGTCCGAAAACTTTATCATCGAGCGACAATCTGCCTTCTTCAACGAGTTTCATTATTGTCACAGCTGTAACTAATTTTGAAATACTTGCAATCCTGAATTTATTGTAAGGCTGAGTCTGAATGCTGTCAGCAGTATCAGCAAAACCAAATCCTTTTGCATATACAAGCTTACCATCCTTTGATATTGCAATTGAGGCCCCTGCGATGGTCCATTTCTTCATAAATGAACCTACTATCTTGTCGAAACTCTCAAATTCTGATCCTGACGACAAGGAGTTTGTAAGCCGGAGATTTACCGGAACCATTTTCCCGGCAGAATTGGCTGAGTCGTTTACGGCTCCAGGATTATAACTCACAATTAATGTGAGCAGTAACGATAACAATATCTTCTTAATTCTGATCAAATATTTCACTTTTTCCCCGACAAAAATAAAAGATTTATTCTCAGGTCAATGTTTCCCAGATCTTTTTTTCTAACATTTAACTTTCAATAGCTGCAAATATTGTTTTTTTATGTTGAAATTTTTATTCTGAAATTACCAAAAAGTTAACTTTGCGAACATGTTGTTAACAAAGAACCTGCTATTTCGGATCATTATTATAGGAGTACTCTTATTATCTGCGGGTAAAGCAGTTTCCCAGGAAGAAGTCTCAGTTGATACATCAGATTATCTGCCTTTATATGTAGAAGGTGGGCTCGATAATAACCTCATGGTTGCAGCATCAAAAGGATCTGATTCCGAGATTGAAAGGCTGCTGCTCGAAGGTGCAGATATCAATGCTGAATCATCTGAGGGAGCAACGCCTCTGGTTTTTGCTGTTGCAAATAATCACCTTAGCTCGGTATTAATACTTCTGACTCATAATCCTGAGGTTAACAAAATGACATCAAATAATGAAACCCCTCTGATTATTGCAGTAAGAAACAGGAATGCAGAAATTGCCGAAATACTTATCAGGGGTGGGGCTGAAGTTGATCTATCAGACGGGAATGGTGCGACGCCGATTCATTATGCAACCCTCGAAGGAAGCTTCAATTTAGTAGATATACTTCTATATTATGATGCCAGGTCTGATTTAAAAGCAAATGATGGTACAACCCCTCTGATGGCAGCAATCTGGTCCGGCTACATTGATATAACTGACCTGTTGGTTCAGAACGGAGCAAATCTTGAGTCAAGAGATAATGAAGGCTTTACTCCTTTCCTCATTGCTGCTCAGAATGGTGATACGCTAACCATGAGTCTTCTCTTAAAAGACGGCGTGAACCTTTATGAAAAAAACAATTATAACTATAACGCTCTTGCCCTTGCCATTGAAACGAATCAAAAAGTAGCAGTGGAGTTTTTGCTTGAGAAAGGAGATAAATGGACATCATCAGAAAATGAAGGTGTGAATCCCTACAGAGTAGCATCTGCTTTTGGCAGAAAAGATATTACTGAGATACTCGAAAAGAATAATATTAAGGGAAGAGAGGGATTGAAAATTGATGAAATATCTGTGTTGGCATCAATAAAATATAATTTCAGAGACTATTTTACCGGATTGGCTCTTTCATTTAAAGAACCTTTGCTTAACGCAGGATTCATTGCCGGATGTGATTTTAAGCCATCATATACCAGAGTCCTGACCAAAGAAGGAGAAAATACTTATTATCAGTACTTTGATAAGAGCTCAATAGTTTTTGCCGGTATCTTTAAGGATTTCACGGTTTCTGAGAATTCCTCTTCGCTGAAGATATCATTATCAACATCTCTTTCAGCTGGTTATAGTTTTGGAAGTAAGTTTAAAGGGACCAACATCAATCCTGAAAGTAAGTTCAGGATAATTCCTGCAGCAGGAATAAAGCTGCAGAAAAAATATCTTACAATAAAAGCCGATCTGGAATACACAAATACAGATTTTTTCCGTATAGGTCCGATTTGGATGCGAATAGGAATCGCTTATAACAATTTCCTTAACAAAGTCAGGTCTCCCCGGAAAACAATAAAATGGTTCTGAAGATATGAAGAAAATAAAATTATTTGCATTATTTCTTGTCCTGACAGTATGCTTCTCATGCGAAGAAAATGGCTGGATCGCTGATTGTTCAAATTGTACTGCTGAAGAACCTGAAATGGCTACCCTGGTAGTTAAACTTAAAGATATAGGTATTCCTGTCCATGTAAACATCTATGAAGGAGAACTTAAAGATAGTGTTCTTTATGATTTTACCGATAGCAATGTATCAGAGTACAACCCGGCTGTAAAACTTAATAAAAGGTATTCCTTAACAGCAACTTATTACATTGATGGTAATACCTATGTAACCATTGATGAAGTCACTCCGAAAGTCAAATATACAAAAGATCAATGTGATGAACCCTGTTACTATGTTTACGACCGGGAGGCAGATCTCCGTCTTAAATATACTGCTAAAGGCCATTAAATTTTGAAACAGAAATATCAGGAAGTGCCATTAAAACCTGCGAAAAATAGCTTAATTATATTAATATCATAAATTAAAAACCGGTTTGGTTGTATATATGATATCCGAAATGTCATAATATACTTTCTCCAGAAAGAGACCGCTGGGAGGAGCTGTCAGTTTTGCCGGCAGATCCGATTTATTCCTGAAGAATGAAACGACATCCGAATGCTTTAATTTTCCTCTCCCCGCTTCAACAATCACTCCTGTCATCCGTCGAACCTGCTTCCATAAGAAGTGAGAACCAATTACATGAAATACAAGCAGATCACCAAAATCATTTACAACTGCATGTTTTATCTCAACTTTTGCAGACCCCTGCTCCTGGTTATCATCGGTAAACGATTTAAAATTTTTTAAACCCACAAAACACCGTGCAACATCATTCATCATATTTATATCAAGCTGATCTTTTATCCACCAGACATGTTTTTTCCCAAAGGCTGTGCGCCTGCGGCTGATCTGGTAAATATAGCTCCTGGCAACTGCATCGTGGCGGGCATGAAATCCGGCATGAGCATTATCCACATTCAGGATGCATATATCAGGCGGCAGTCTGTCATTTATTCCATATTTAATCCTTAAAACCGGCAGGTCGGTCTCAGCTTCAAGATGTGCCACCTGTCCTTTGGCGTGAACACCACTGTCGGTCCTCCCTGCTCCGTACAGATCAATCTTATCACTCATAAACAGATCTTTACAGGCATCAAGAATCTCTCCCTGAATTGATTTCACTCCCTTTTGCATCTGCCATCCGGAATAACGAGAACCATCGTACTCAATAGTTAATTTAAATTTTGCCATCAATTTTTTATATATTAAACAAAAATACGATATTTATGATCAGTTTCAGATTTTCTGAGCCTGATCGTAAATTCCTGTTAGTAACTTATATCATCTTTAAATGAATATGTCAATGGCATATTTATCAGGATTATAGCATTAATAGCATAATAAACAAAATCTTAAACAGAAAGGAGACAATATGGTTGATTCAAAAATGGTTCTGACCGGTCAGACAATTGCATACACATTTTACTGTATCGTGATTATACTTCTTGTTGCCTGGTTTGCCTGGAACATTACCGGTAAAGGCACTGGAAAGGGAGTTAAACCTGCATTGTTTTATACATTTGTTGGTTTTCTAACTGTGCTTGGTGTTTCGTTGCATATAGTAACGTATAACACTATTCCATGGGCCAAAGTTGATCTTAACAGACCTGATTATAAACCTGATAAAACATTCAACATCACTGTTAAAGACCACCATTTCATTCTTCCATCTGAAAAAATGATCATAAACATTAATGACATGGTGCTTTTTGATGTTGTTTCAGAAGATCTTACTTACGGCTTTGGTCTTTTCAGGGAGGACAACAGTATGCTTTTCCAGATGCAGGTAGTTCCCGGCCATAAAAATGATGTTATCTGGCAATTTGATAAACCGGGGATTTATTCGATCCGCTCAACAGAATACTCAGGTCCCAAAGGAGTATATATGACTGTTAAAAATGCTGTTGAAGTTGTGTCAGAGAATCCAGCGAACTAATAAATTCAAAAATTAACCATAAAACTTTAACAGTATGAATTTCTATAAAACATTAATAAATGGTGAGGAAGCTCTTTTTAAATCAGACACTCTCACCCCGATGCAAAAGCTGACGCTGAGATTTGTTGTTGTAGGTCTCATTTATTTTGGATTTGTTGTTATCGAAGGTATGCTGATGAGATTGTATGAAGTCAAACCTCTCTCTTTTATCAGTGAACCTCAGTTCTTTGCAATACTTACTGCTCATCCTCTTGTTGGAATATTCGGATCGACTTACTCTATAGTATGCGGAGCATTCCTTTTCCTGGTTCCCTTCCTTATGAAAAAACCTCTCTGGAGCATCAGGCTGGGTAATTGGACATTCATTCTTATAGCTGTCGGGACTTTTATTTTCTGGTTTGCAGGATTTGTTAGCCATTATGCACCGCTTTACACACTGTACTGGCCCCTGCCAGCCGATTTTTCGCAGTTCAGCGTATGGGGGGGTACATTCTTTATAGTTGGTATTGCTATTGTTATGGTTGGAACGGCTCTCTTCATACTCAATATTTTTAAAACCATTACATATACACCTGAAGGGTGGGATAAGCAAAGGTCGGGCGCCCTGCTTTCATCAGCCCTTGGAGTTACGGGCTTTAATAATCTTTTCAGGAAGAACAAAAAAGAGCATCTTGTCCCCCTCCCCGTTGCCGCCGTAGCAAGAGGAAGTGTTGACATGGCATTAAATACCATCACTATTCTCTTTACCGGAGTACTTATCCTTGTTTACATGGTGGGCTCAATACTGGGATATGATCTGAAGGAAACAGCAATTGATGCCCTCCTTTATAAAAACTGGTTCTGGTGGGGACTTGACCTTATTGCTGACGGACTGGTCCTGATATTTGTTGCAGGTACATGGTACCTCCTTGCAATGCTTATTACGAACAAGCCTCTTTTTATGCAGAATATAGCACGGGCTGCCCTGCTTGTAGAACTTGTAGTATCATGGACCGTCTGGTCGCATCACCTGCTTTCCGATCAGGCTCAGCCTGGTATCCTTAAAGTTATTTCAGGTGAAATGGTAACAGCTTTTGAGCTGATAACCCAGGGACTTGCTTTCTTCATTACTCTTGCAACCCTTTGGAGCGCCCGGCCACTTAAAATGACCAATCCGCTGAAATTCCTCCTTGGCGGATTACTTGGTTTTGCCCTGGCAGTTCCGGCAGGAATCATGCAGGCTGATGTAGGTTTGAACAGGATCCTTCACAACACCCAGTGGGTTGTCGGACCCCATGTGCATGTCGCTGTACTTGTCGGTCTCACAATGACACTTTATTCAGCCATATATATACTTTTCCCGATTCTAACAAACAATGCAAAAGTCTACAGCCAGAAACTGGTAAATATCCATTTCTGGTGCCATCTTATAGGAGGTATAGGCATGGGTGCTTTTATGGGTATGGCAGGATTGAATGGTATGCTCCGCAGATCTTTATATCTCGACGGGGAATTCAATACTCTGATGATCCTGGCCGCACTCTCCGGTACTCTGATCTTCATCGGATTCCTCGCTTTTTTCTTCAATATTGTTCTGAGCGTTGGACTGAAGGGAGTTGTTGGTATCTTCACACCTTCAAAGATTAAAACAAAAGACCTGATCCCGGCTAATTAATATTTGTCGTCAACAAGAAAAAATGAAAAACAGATATATGAACCCTTATCTGGCAGGTGTCCTGCTCGGAGTAGTATTGCTGATGGCAATGTATATTTCCGGACGAGGGCTTGGAGCCAGCGGTGGAATAAAATACTGCGTCGTTTCGCTGGTGGGAACCCTTGACAGGAACCATGCAGAAAATTCAGTCTATTATTCAAAATATTTTGAAGATGGCAGAAAACCTTTAAAGAACTGGCTTGCTGTTGAGATTTTTGGGATCCTGGCCGGAGGTTTCCTTTCGGGTGCATTATCAAAAAGACTCAAATTCAGAATTGAAAAGTCTCCCAATATTTCAAATCGCCGAAGATTGATCTTTGCATTTCTGGGAGGCCTATTCTTTGTCTACGGCGCCCAGCTGGCAAGAGGCTGTACCAGCGGAGCAGCTCTTTCCGGTATGGCCGTACTATCAGTAGCAGGATTTTTGACAATGATCGCAATATTTGGATCAGCATATTTATTTGCCTGGTTTTTCAGGAAAAACTGGATATAAAACGTGGGACCATTATCATCATCATTGATTTTTCCGGAGTGGCTCGACCTGCTTTTTGCATTTATTATTGGGACAGGATTTGGCTTTGCCCTTGAACAGGCCGGCTTCTCTTCAAGCAGAAAACTTGCCGGAATGTTTTATGGCTATGATACTACTGTTATTAAGGTATTTTTCACAGCAGCTATTGTTGCCCTCATAGGATCCCAGCTTCTTAACTTCTTCGGACTTTTGAACATGAACCAGGTCTTTGTGAATGAGCTTTATGTTGGTCCTGCGATCATAGGCGGTGTCATAATGGGTGCTGGTTTTATTATGGGGGGTTTTTGCCCCGGAACAGGTCTTTGTGCCCTTTCTATAGGAAAAATTGATGCCCTGGTCTTTGCAGCAGGTGGTATCACAGGGGCATTCCTTTTTGCCGAAACCTATCCGTACATTTTCAAACTTGCCGATTCCGGCTATAAGGGTCCTGTTAAAATAAATGAATCACTTGGGATCTCCTCCGGTCTTTTCACCTTACTTCTGATCATTGCGGCAGTTCTGATGTTCTGGATTGCAGAACTGGCGGAAAAGAGATTTGCCAGGCCGGAAATAACAGACGAAATCTGAACCTGAAATGGAAACAAGAAAAAAAATATCGGTTATCCTGCTCATGTTTGGCATCCTGCTTGCAATATTACCCCTTTCATCCAGCAGATCATTAATTGTTAATCAATCAAAACTGCTTTCCGAAGTATTGAATCAGGATGTATATTTTACAGTCGACCAGACAGCAAAATTTATTGTGAATGAAGACACTACTGTTGTGATAATCGATCTCAGGTCAAAGGAAGAATTCAGAAAGATTTGCTTACCAGGAGCTGTTAATATTCCATATGAAAGTTTCATAAAAAGCGATCCATCCCTTTACTTTAATGATAAATCCAAAAGGAATATTTTTTACTCGAACGGAGATTTTTACTCAAACTATGCTCTGGTTTATTCCAGAGGTCTCGGCTATAGAAACGCCTATGTCATGTCAGGAGGACTAAATGAATGGTTCAGAACAGTTATGGAATCAAAATTTACAGGTGAAAGGATCTCAGCCAGGGAAAATTCTCTTTTTGAAATCAGGACAAAAGCAGGTAGATTATTTACTCAAATCAATACTCTTCCTGACAGCCTTCGGGGGAAATCTATGGTATCAGCCCGATTCACGGCCAGGAAACTTGACGGGGGATGTGAATGATAATAAATAAATCAGTCCGATACATGGAAATTTTTAAACAATTCCGGCTTTTTTCCGCAATATTTATTCTAATATTGATTGCTGTCCTTTACCGTTCTTTCGCACACTCTGTTTTCAGATATGATG
>Ga0315292_10001225_pt1 | contig 13510 bp, 16 predicted proteins | sample YL17G13_0_MG_FD_204029 | JGI IMG/M metagenome (GOLD analysis project Ga0315292, IMG submission 204029) | Sediment microbial communities from Yellowstone Lake, YNP, Wyoming, USA - YL17G13_0 | ecosystem: Environmental > Aquatic > Freshwater > Lake > Sediment | place: USA: Wyoming | collected... | reverse complement strand
GGCGATCTCGTGACGCTCAAGGCCGAGTCCATGTGGCCGCGCATCGGGGGCACGAAGGGAAACTGACGTGGGGCGGGACCAGGGACTTGGGGCTCGGGACCAGGGTTCTGGCGCTCGCATACTTCGGAGGGGGAATGACGCCGATCGGCGGAGCGAGGACGGACGTCGGGACCCTGAATCGGACGCAGGATCCCGCGTTTCGAGCCGACCACCGATTGGATGTTGGGCAGACGACACACATCACGTGGTGTCGAGACCCGGGTGTTGACACCCCAGAGCACGGGGACTCAAATGCGAACGCTCAAGATCATCGAACACATCTCGCTGGACGGCGTGATCCAGCACTCCGCCGATGATGGCGATTTCCCATACAGCGACTGGACCGCGCCCTATCGGACCCCCGCTGGCCGGGATGTCGTGATGGCCGCGCACGGCGAGAGCTTCGATCTGCTGCTTGGCCGTCGCACCTACGATATCTGGTCGGGCTACTGGCCAAAGGCGCCGAGCAGTCCGATGGCGGACCGCATCAATGCGGCGACGAAGTATGTCGCGACCCACCGCCCGGGGAGTCTTGCATGGGGCCCGTTCGAGGGCCTCGGACCGGACATCGTCGAGGGCATTCGCCGCATCAAGTCGCAGAACGGCCGAAACCTCGTCCTCTCGGGCAGCTCCACGCTGACGTCGACGGTGCTCGAACAGGGCCTTGCGGATGAAGCCGTGCTGATCGTCTCTCCGGTCCTGTTGGGCACAGGGAAGCGCTTCTTTGCGGAGGGAACCCCGGCACGCTCGTTCGAGCTCGTCAGCACGCAAGCAACGCCGTCCGGCGTCATCCTCAGTACGTACAGGTTCGCCGGGCCTTTGAAGACCGGATAATCCGACGACGCGACATCGCCAATGAGTCTCCAGCTAACGAAGACTCACGCTGATTACACATCGCCAACCCGAGTTGGAGTTCTTCACACCCATGCATCCACACCACCTCGCCCCATTCAACCACGCCGTACAGCGACGCGCTGCCGCCGTCCGCCGCCGTTGATGTCGGGGCCGCCGTCTGCTGAGTGCTAATCGTATGGCGCACGCGCCGACACGGATCGACCCTTCGTGCCCTGAGGTGCCAATGGATGACCAGCGGGTGTTCAAGATGTCATTCGCCAGCGTGTATCCACTCTATGTCCAGAAGGCGGAAAGGAAGGGGCGCACGAAGCAGGAGGTCGATGAGGTCATCTGCTGGCTGACGGGCTACAGCCCGCAGGCGTTGGCGGCGCACATCGCGCAGCGGAAGGACTTCGAGACATTCCTCAGCGAGGCACCAGAGCTTCATCCGAACGCCAGCAAGATCACCGGCGTCATCTGCGGCGTTCGCATCGAGGAGATCGAGAACCCGCTGATGCGGAAGATCCGGTACCTGGACAAGCTGGTGGATGAGCTGGCCAGGGGCAGGCCGATGGAGAAGATCCTGCGTGGGTAGGATCGCCAGACCGGATGTGCACGATGGCCACCGGCGGCTGGTGGAATCATGAGCCGCTGCGGCTGACGCCCGGCGTCAGACGGCCAACGCGAAACGCCGTGAAGCCATGCGGGGTGGTGCAGACTCTCGTCTCGATGGAGAAGCGTCATGACGAAGATCGCAAAGAACACGGTGTGCCTGTGGTACGACGGGAGCGCCGAGGCGGCGGCGCGGTTCTACGCCGCCACCTTTCCGGACTCGTCGGTCGACGCGGTGTACCGCGCACCCGGGGACTTCCCGTCCGGGAAGCAAGGGGATGTGTTGACGGTCTGGTTCACCGTGATGGGCATTCCATGCCTCGGGCTCAACGGAGGACCTGCGTTTACGCACAACGAAGCGTTCTCGTTTCAAGTCGCAACCGCTGACCAGGCCGAAACGGATCGCTACTGGAACGCCATCGTCGGCAATGGCGGCGAGGAGAGCGCCTGCGGGTGGTGCAAGGACCAATGGGGAGTGGCCTGGCAGATCACGCCGGTGGCCCTGACGGACGCGATCACCGACCCCGACCCCGCTGCCGCCAAGCGCGCGTTCGATGCGATGATGACGATGCGAAAGATCGACATCGCCTTGATCGAGGCGGCGCGCCGCGGCTGAGCTGCCGGCGGTCTGGCGGTCGGTTGCAGCGGCCGGCCCGCTACGACCTCCGCTGTTGAACCGGAATTGTGGAAGACGTATCCCATGCCACCATCCACCGTGATCGCATACCTTGCCGCACTCCCCGCGGAGCGCCGTGACGCGTTGAACGAAGTCCGCCGGGGCATCAACCGGGCTCTGCCACCGGGGTACCAGGAAGGGATCCAGTTCGGCATGATCAGTTGGTTCGTTCCGCTGTCCACGTACCCAGCCGGCTATGGCGGCAACCCTAAGCAGCCGCTGCCGCTCATCAGCCTGGCGTCACAGAAATCGTACATGGCGCTGCACATGATCTGCTTCTACGGCCAGCCGGCGCTGTTGGAGCGGTTCAAGGCGCAGTACGGGAAGAGCGGCAAGAAGCTGGACATGGGCCAAGGCTGCCTCCGTTTCAAGGCGCTGCCGGACCTCGCGCTGGATGTGGTGGAGCGCACCGTGGCCCGGCTCCCGGTCTCGGAATACGCCGCCGGCTATCAGGCGATGCGTGACGCGATGGGCAAGGGGAGAGCCGAAGCCAAACCCAAAGCCAAACCCAAACCCGAACCCAGACCCGCGGCCAAGCCGCGCAGACCGGCCACAGGGTGACATCCGGCAGCATGTCCGGTGTTCGCCTGGAGAACGGCCGCGTTCGTGGATAGCGGGCCTTAGATGACAGCCTGGGCCTCGTGCAGCGCGGCGCAAGGGCGACCGACCGGGACGGACGCGGCAGAGAGGTGTATCACGCCGCGACAAGCGAGTGGACTAGACTCTTGCTCTGAGAAGCAACGGCTGGCGAACACCGCGCTGCACCCGGCGGCCGCTTGCCCTGACACAGAGCGGCCGCTGGTGAAGTGAATCGTTGGGGCTAGTCCATGCCACTGGAACCAGGTATCTCCGAATTCATCGCCAATCGGATCCAGGATGGCTCCGCGGAGGCGGCGCGGTTGTTGACGGAGCATGTCAACAGGCATCCGGACCACGCCGGGCGCGTCTCCCGCTGCATCGCCTTTCTGGCCAAGGGCTCGCTCTCAGAGTGGCAGCGGATGATCAAGACTGCACATGAGGACTTCCGGGACGAAATCTTCTGGGCTGAAGACCGCGATTGGTCAGCGACAAGCCCACAGCGCATCAGGAACTTCATCCGCCCGTTCGGCCAGGAAGATGAACCAGCGCGATGACGAGGCCCCCGACAGCAGCGCCACCAGGCTGGCGACACGCAGGGTTGCCTCGCTTCGCTCGATTGGGTGCAGTGGCGCCAGTTGGTGACGCTAATCGTTCGACGGTGTCGGTCCGCGGGCCCTCAGGTCATGAATAGAACGGTCTCGCGCGCATTTGCGATCCTGAGTCTCTGGTCATGTCTGACCACACAGCCTCCAATCGCCGCACCGGCCACGGCACAGGCGGTAGGTACGAAGCCGGCCGGGACGCCCCTCGCCATTGATGTCAATGACTTGTTCCAACACTGGGTCCACTCCAGTGAGGAGGAACAACCGGGCGGGACGATACGAGTATTCCGCCCCGCTGCGGCGATGAAGGTTCCACCGAGCCGTTTCAGAATGGCCTATCGGTTCGCTCGGAACGGAGGTTGTGAGTTCTACTTTCTGTCTCCTGACGATGCCCATCATTTCAAGCCGTGCAACTGGACAATCAGTGCGAGCGATGGAATGATCCTTCACGTCAGCGCGAATGGAAAAGCGACCTCCTACAGGATCGTCCAGCTCTCGAGGAAGATCCTGCGACTCACACCGTTGGAGCAGCAGCGTGTGTCGCGGGAGTCTGCGTGACCATCGGCGGCGGCGCCGCCGGCAATTCACAACGCGACAATACGCCAGAGGCGGTCATGAGAACCCGAGCGAGCGGGAGCTTCGACGTCACACTCGCGCCCCTGACCCTCGACGACAAGGCCGCTGATGCGACCCTGGGGCGGAGGTCCATCGACAAGGTGTTCCACGGCGATCTCGAAGCCACCAGCAAGGGCGAGATGTTGACTGCGATGACCGCCGTCAAAGGCTCGGCCGGGTACGTTGCCATCGAGCGGGTTGCCGGGACACTGAACGGTCGTCGCGGTACGTTCGTCCTCCAGCACACGGGCACCATGACGCGTGGCGAACAGCAGCTCTCGATCATGGTCGTGCCAGACTCGGGAACGGATCGGTTAACGGGCCTGGTGGGCAGGATGACGATCACGATCGCGGACACAAAGCACTCGTATGACTTCGAGTACACCCTCCCGTTGAAATGACTGCACGCACGCCGAACGAGGCGCTGCACCTGACCGGGGCCGCCATAGGTGTCTCGCGCGACCTCAAGCTCTTGCAGCGGCCCCGGCAGGTGCGCGTGGCTGTCAGCCGTCACACCTAGGCACTTATCGCCTCATGCCACTTCACATCGGAATCGTCGGTTGTTCAGCGGAGGGGGCTGCCCTGTGCTATCGCACAATCTGCTCCGAGGGCGCGCGCCTGCTTGGGCCCCACGCTCATCCCGAGGTGTCTTTGCATACTCCGTCCTTTGCCGAGTATGTCGACTGCCTCGATCGCGACGATCGTCAAGGTGTTGCCGACCTCATGCTCGAGTCAGCACGAAAGCTGGCTTCGATAGGCGCCGACTTCTTGATCTGCCCCGACAACACCATTCACGCAGCGTTCGACCTCGTCGCGCCGAACTCGCCTCGCCCGTGGCTGCACATCGCCGCAGTCGTCGCCGACGAGGCGGTGTCCCGCGGGTTCCGGCACGTTGGCCTCACGGGCACGCAATGGCTCGTCAACAGCTCCGTCTACCCCGAACACCTGATGTCCAGGGGCCTTGAGTGCACACGTCCAACCGAAGCCGACCGACTGGAAATCCACAGGATCATCATGGACGAGTTGGTCGCCGGAGTGTTCGCGCCAGGCTCCGTGGCATACGTTCAGCAGGTCATCCAACAGTTGGCCGGTCACGGCTGCGATTCGGTCGCCCTTGCCTGTACAGAGATCCCGCTCATCATCAACGATCAGAACTCGCCTCTTCCTACGCTAGACAGCACGCGCCTCCTCGCGAGGGCGGCACTCCGACGTGCGCTGCAAGGCGAGAGCCCGAAGTGACGGCTAACTAGCGACTGCAGCGGATTGCGCGCAGCAGAGGTTGTTCGGTTATCCTCTGGGTGATCGCGCGCGCCCGCTGAATCAGCGAAGTGGGCCGACAGCGGAGTTCTCGGACATTGACACGTCCGAGTAAGACGCAGTCAGAAACGACGATCCTGACAACAAGGAGCAGACGATGGCGGATCACACGTGGGTCGACGTCGGGGCCGCGTCCGATCTTCGCGGCCGGCCCGTCGCGCGCGTCGAGGCGGAGGGTCTGGCGCTGGTGCTGTCGTTCGCCGACGGGACGTTCGCGGCCATGGACGCCACGTGCGCACACAAAGGCGGCCCGCTTGACGAGGGGGCGCTCGAGGGCGGCTGCATCGTCTGCCCGTGGCACCAGTGGAAGTTCGATCGCGTGACGGGTCGCGTCCCGGGGAAACCTGCGGGGGTCGCCGCCTACGACGTGGAGGTGCGCGACGGGCGCGTGTGGATCGATATCGCCTCCGGTCGCGACGAGGCTGTCGTCCAGACGGCGAAACATCCGCTGGAGCGGGAGCTGGTGCGGCAGGCGGGGCCGATTCGCGTCGTCGGCATTTCGACGACGGTGATGAATCGCGAAACACCGCGCTACTCGACGTCGGAGCGGCTGCTCGGGGTGGCGCTCGACCACGCATCGTCCGCGCTTGGCGCCGAGACGCGTCTGCTGAAGCTGAACGGCCTGACGTTCCGCAACTGCGAGGGGTATTACTCGAAGAGCGCGAAGTCGTGCACGTGGCCGTGCACGATCACGCAGGCGGATGCGGCAGATGAGATGCAGCAGGTGTATGAGGCGCTGGTGTTCTGGGCGGACGTTGTCGTGGTGGCCACGCCCATCCGCTGGGGCAATGCGAGCAGTCTGTTCTACAAGATGGCGGAGCGGATGAACTGCATTCAGAACCAGATCACCATCAACGATCGCGTGCTCATCCGGAACAAGGTGGCGACGTTCATCATCACCGGGGGGCAAGACAATGTTCAGGGGGTGGCGGGTCAACTGCTGACGTTCTTCGCGGAGATCGGGTTTCACTTTCCGCAGTTTCCGTTCATCGCGCACAGCCGCGGTTGGACGGCGGAGGACATGGAGCGGAACATGGAGGCGGTGGAGCAGAGCGAGGACTTGCGGGAGGGGTCGCGCCATCTTGTGACGCGAGGGGTCGAGATGGCGGCGCTCCTGCTGGGCCAGGGGGCAGGGGTGGAGTCGACGCCGAAGGGCGGCCGGAAGGCCTCGCCGCTGCGGATCGGCAGGTAAGGGGACAACGGCCAGTGCTTAGAAAGGGACCAGGGTTCGGGCCGCCGTGCGTGTGAGTCTCTTCCCTGGAATCCCGAGAATCTGATTGAATCGGTGGAGCTGGATGAGCACGCCGATCGCGAAAGAACCCGCCAGGAACTACATCACCCCGGGCGGCTTGCAACGTCTCCGGGACGAACTCCGTTTTCTGCTCACCCGGGAACGACCGGCGGTGACGGAGGTGGTGGCCTGGGCGGCGGGCAATGGCGACCGCAGTGAAAATGCCGCCATATCAGCCGGTTGTCGCCGCTGGCGCGCGCTCTGATGAAGTCCGGGCTGGGCGACCGCGTGACGCTTCACGCGCCAGCCGGTTCAGAGGACCTGCAGATCCTCGAGGTGCGCTACCAGCGCGTCCCGGTTCAGCCCTTCGTGGAACCGCCCGCAGCCGAGTCGGATTCGAGGGCGCGTCCGCGCACCCGCCCTTAGGACCCTGACCGGAATAACTCCGCCACCTTGAACGCCGATGCATCCCGCCGGGCTGCGTTGCCCGTCGCTTGCATGTTCCCGATATGCGCGCTCCTCACGCCTGGCCGGGCGGGCGCCTCGACGCCCAAGGTGGCATACCTATTCCGATCAGGGTCCTTAGGGGGCTCACGCACGACAATCTGGTGCCCCTTCGACGGCTCGGGTCCAGCGACGTGGGTCCGAATGCGGGCCGAGCGCGTCGCGAACGTCAGCCCGCTTGACGGCGCGTGGGACGTGCAAAGTATCTTGGATGAGCGTGGAGCCGATGGAAGAACACGACCCGCCACACGAGCCGCCGTTGCCGCCCATGAGGGCGCAGGACTACTCCGAGGTGGAGGACTGGCCGGGGTATTTCGGGGCCGTCCTGGGAAAGGGGGCGCGCGAGACACTGATCGCGGCGGGCGAGGGGCGCGACACCCTCGAGCTGCTCAACCGGGGGTGGAGGGTGGTGGCGACCGACGGCCTCCCCGAAGCGTTTGCGTTCTTGTGGCCGCGGGGAGGTGGACGACGGCAGCGGCAGCATGTTTCATCGGCAGTTCCAGTCTGTTGAAGGGACGTACGGCGAATCATCCTCGCAGGCGTCAGGAACACACGATCAGCGTGCGCTCTTCGCCCGCGAGAGGCGGCGTGCCGCTGACATCGGGCCGGTGGTCGAACCGGCGAGAGTCCGCGGCATGAACACGACGTGTCTCGTCCTGGCCTGGTTGATACTGAGCGGCTGTGCAGCGTCGCGCCACCAGACCCCGGCGCTCGATGCCCGGCGCCTTGACGCCGATGTGCAGCGCCTGATGGCACGAGAGAAGGTGCAGGGCCTGGCCGTGGCGGTGATCGACGGCGGCAAGGTGGTGCACGTCGCCGCGTACGGCCATCGAAACGTCGCGCGCGGCCTTCCCCTGACGAGGGACACCCTCATGTATGGGGCATCGCTCACGAAGGCGGCCTTCGCATACTTGCTGCTGCAACTGGTGGACGAAGGGCGGCTGGATCTGGACGCCTCGGTGGCCGCCGTGCTGCCGCGCCCCCTGCCTGAGTACGCAGACTACGCCGACCTCGCGGGTGATGACCGCTGGCGGGCGCTGACCCCCCGCGTGCTGCTGACGCACGCCTCCGGGTTCGCCAATGTCCGATGGCTCGAACCCGACAAGAGGCTGCGGATTCACTTTCAGCCGGGGAGCCGCTACGCCTACTCCGGCGAAGGGTTCTACATCCTGCAGCTCATCCTCGAGCAGGGGCTCAGGCTGGATGTCGGGAAGGAGATGCAGGCCCGCGTGTTCGATCGCGTCGGCATGGCGAACACGAGCATGATCTGGCGCCCGGACTTCGCGGCGAACCTCGCGGACGGCTACGGCCTCGTCGCGATGTTCGGCGCCGCCCGCGAGGCAGACGAGGGCACGGCGGCCCATCTCTTTCAGCTGCTCCTGCTGGCGGAGCTTCCCCTGGTGGCGTACTTCGCGGTCAACTGGCTCCCGAAAGACCCGCCAGCCGCGCTCGCGATCCTGACTGCGCAGGCGATCGCCGGGCTCGCGGCGCTGGCGCCAGTCGCCTACGTCAATCTCTGACGCCGGTCGCGGGCGATTCGCGAGGCGGACCGCGAGGCGCTGATACAATGCCCGGGAACCGTCCCCGCGCGACGCGTCATGCCACTGCACATCCAGACGCCCCTGGTCGAATCCCGCCCGCTCGGCTTGCGCCTGGGCCGTCAGGTCTGGCTCAAACTCGATAACCTGCAGCCATCGGGCTCGTTCAAGCTGCGCGGCATCGGCCACGCGTGCGAGGCCTCCCTGGCGCGCGGCGCCCGGCGGTTCGTGTCCTCGTCGGGCGGCAATGCCGGCCTCGCGGTGGCGTACGCCGGTCGCCTGCTGGGCGTCCCGGTCACGGTCGTCGTCCCTGAAACCACGACTGAGCGGGCACGTGCGCTCCTGCAACTGGAAGGCGCGGAGATCATCGTGCGCGGCGCGTCGTGGCAGGAGGCCAACGATTTCGCCCAGTCGCTGCTCGGGCCGGCCGATGCGTTTCTCCACCCCTTCGATGACCCTCTGGTGTGGGCCGGCCACTCCACGCTGGTCGACGAACTCGTTCGCGCGGGCGCCAGGCCTGATGCGATCGTGCTGTGTGTGGGCGGCGGCGGCCTGCTCTCGGGCGTGGTGGAGGGGTTGCAGCGGCACGGATGGCACGACATCCCGGTGATTGCCGTGGAAACGGAGGGCGCGGCGTCGTTCCACGAGGCCGTCAAAGCCGGGCACACCGTGGAACTCGACCGTATCGCGAGCGTCGCCACCTCGCTCGGGGCGAAGCGGGTCTGCGAGCAGGCGCTGCGGTGTACGCAGCAGCACCTCATCCACAGCGTCGTCGTCTCGGACCGGAGCGCGCTGTCGGCCTGCGAGCGCTTCCTTGCCGACCATCGGATGCTGGTCGAGCCGGCCTGCGGCGCCAGCCTGGCGGTGGCGTACGAGGACGCGCCTGAGCTTGCGGCGTACCGCTCACTTCTGATCGTCGTCTGCGGCGGCGCCACCGCCACCATCGACCAGATCAGGGAATGGGCGAGGGCGTGCGCGTGAGCCGGTCGGGCCGCCCGGCGCTATGATAGCCGTATGACTCCCACGCGACGCGAGCTCATCGACGACTACAAACAGAACCCGCCGCCGATGGGCGTATTCCAGATTCGCCACATCCCGAGCGGCCGGATCTTCGTCGTGTCCGCCCGCAATGTTCGCGGCATCATGAACAGTCACCGGTTCCAGTTGCGAACCGGCAGCCATCCGAACAAGCCGCTCCAGGCCGACTGGACGGCGAGCGGGCCGGACGCGTTCGCGTTCGAGGTGCTCGACGAAATCGCGCCGATCGACAGCGCCGGGAAGGACGCGGGCGCCGACCTCCAGGACCTGGAAACACTGTGGCTCGAGAAACTCGAGCCGTACGGCGACTGGGGCTACCACACCAGGACGTAGGCGTCTCGCATCGGGGCCAATCGGCCGTCGGTCAGCGAGAAGGCTCCTCAGGGCCGGGCTCGGCGTCGTCGCCGGTCTCCAGGCTGTCTTCGTGCTCGTCGAGGATATCGGACGCCCGCGCGGCGTCCCCGGCCGCGACGAACAGGTGCACCCCGCGCGAGAAGCCGAGGCCGGGATGCAACGCGCCCTCATCGTCGGCCCCGACCAGGGACGCGATGCCCCGGCTTTCGAGGATGCTCCGGAAGAGCTCGGCTTCGTGGCGGTAGCTGAACGTTCGGACGACGACGTTACCGGACATCGTGCACTCCTTTGAAGCCGGCTGAAGCCGGCTTCCACGGCCAGGTCTCTGTGGGCACCACCGGCGGGGTGGTCCGCCATTCTACCGCCGCGTCACAGGTACTTGTGCAGCTGCTCGCGGTAGCGCGTGTACACCCACGACGCTGCCACCAGCAGCACGCCCAGCACGATGAACGACACGATGCGTGAGAGCGCGTCCAGTTCGCGGAAGTCCATCGCGAACAGCTTCACGATGCAGACCGCCAGCAGGACCAGGCCCGACAGGCGCAGCGCCCGCTCGTGGGCGATGAAGCCGAACACGAGGATGGCCGCCGCCTCGATGCTCCAGGCGACGGTCAGGGCGCGGGCGGAGGCCTCCCAGTAGAGTAGCGCCGTCAGGAGCAGCGTGCCGAGGAGCGCGTAGCCCATCCGCGCGTGCCGGTCGAGCCACCCGGCGAAGGAACGCTCCGTGAGCGGCGGCGCGCCCGGCCGCAGTGAGATCAGCTGCCCCGCGAAGCACAGCACGATCACCACGACGCCCGCCGCGGTCGCATCGTGCCAGCCCGGTTCGCTGAAGTTCGTGGCCCAGCAGACACCGGAGGCGGCCACGCTGAGCAGGTAGCCCTGCACGCGATACTCGTCGATCCGGCGGCGCAGGCCGAACAGGAGCAGGGCGACGGCCAACATGATCCAGCCGGGGGCGACGAACTCGGCCCTCGCTTCGTAACTCACGAGCGCGGCCCCGAGCGTCGCGGGCACCCATGGATACCAGCGGACCAGGAATCGCTCGAGCGGCGTGGAGAGGCCGGCGGTTTGCCGCAGCCTGGCGGACAGGAACGCGTATGCGCCGATCATCGGGAGCACCGTGAGCACGCGAATCGAGATGCCGTGCCAGATGTCGGCGACCGTGAAGTTCAGTCCGGCGAGCCGAATGAGTGCGACCGTGAGCATGACGTGGCCCTGCCCGCGCAGGGTCCCGTCCCTCAGGGCGACGCCGGCTTCGATGGCCACCAGCGCGGCCATCGCCCATCCCACGGCCGCGAAGGACGCGGAGCCGGCGTGCCAGACCATGGCGCCCATGAAGTAGAGCGCGGCGCCCGAGCAGACGTGGCGGACGCCGTCGCGCTCCGCGGCCCGTTCGGCCAGCTGGCGAGGCGGCCAGCGCGTCAGCCGGAGGTACCATGCGATGAGGAGCGCGGTGACGCCCGCCATGTTCATCCAGGCGGACCACGCGGGAGGCGTGCCGGACGACGCGTCGAACACGGCGATCGACAGCGCGCCGAGCGCGCCGAGCACGTAGGACTCGACCTTCAGATCGGTCCAGGATGCCGCCACGCCCAACTCGAAGAGCACCGTCGCAAAGACCACCCACGCCAGGCGGAACCAGGGATCGGGCAGCCCGATCCAGAACACCGCCGCCATCATCACGCCCGACGCCACCGTCAGCGCGGTGCGCACGACTCGCCGCTCGACCTCCGCGATCCGGTTTGGACCGTAGACCTGCCGCGCGGCGAGGGCATAGCCGATGAGCGCGGTCACTGCCGGGACGAGCCAGCCTCCGCCGGGACCGTCGGGGAGGTTGGTGACGGCGACCCAGCCGAGTCCGGCCGCCGCCGCGGCGTAGGCGTGGAATCGCAGGTCGGCGCCGCGTGTGCGGGCGGCCACTTCGTAGAACGCCAGCGACAGGGCCATCCACCACGGGCCGAGCTGCGATTCGGGGACGAGCATCCAGCAGACGACCCCGGCGAGCAGCGATCCCGGGATCGCCATCGCCGTGCGGACGCTTCCGCGCTCATCGTCGGATGCGCGGTGCGGCCCGTAGACCTGTCTCAGCGCGAAGGCGTACGACAACGCGCCCGCGATCACCGGAATGCCCCACTGGCGTGGCGGGTCCGTGAAGATGTTCGTGCTGAAGACGCCGGCGACGCCCAGCGCCGCGGCGATGTACGCATGCCACCGGAAGTCGTCGGCCCGCGTGTCCGCGCCGACTTCGTGCAGCACCAGGGCCAGTACCATCCACGCCACGCCGAGCCGGTCCTCGGGGACGACCATCCAGCAGACGATCGCGGCGAGCACCGACCCCGGGATCGCCAACGCGATCCGGGTGGCGACACGTTCGGCATCCGGCGCCCCGTGCCGTCCGTACACCTGCCGCAGGGCGAGGGCGTAGCACAGTGCGCCGACGATCGACGGCACCAGCCACTGGCGCGGCGGGTCGGTGACGATGTTCGTCGTGAACAAGGCTGCCAACGAGAGCGCCAGTGCGACGTAGGCGTGCAGGCGGAATTCGCCGGCTCGCGTGCGCGCGCCGACTTCGTGGAACACGATGGCAACGCCGAACCACGCGACGGCCAGCCAGTCTCTCGCGGCAAGTTCTGCGACGACGATCAAGACGATGGCGGACGCCACCGCGTTGTACGCGCGCTCGACGGCGAGCGGTTCCTGGCCGCGCAGCGAGGCCCGGTTCACGTAGAACGCGAGCGCAAACAGCGACGCAAGGGGCACCCACTCCGGCATCTGCAAGCCGAGCGTCGCTACCACCGCGTCCGACGAGACCGCGACGATGGCGATCTGCGCGAGCGGCCTGATCATCAGCAGCGTGCCGAGCAGTCGCAGGTACCGCTGGCCGAGCGAGCGCCCGACCATGAACAGCATCTCCGCTTCCATGAAGAGCGCCAGCGCGAGACGCAGCCCGTCGAAGCGCTTCATGCTGCCCCAGGCCAGGAGCAGGGTGGCGAGGGTGATGGTGAGCTCGTAGCCGCCCGCCGCCGTGCGTTGCACGACCGTGGAGCCGGACCCGAAGCTGGACGGCGGCCGCAACCAGGCGCGCACGATCGCGCTCGCCGTGTACATCGCCCCCGTGACGCCGAAGAGCAGGTACACGGTATCCGGCGTCATCGCCTCCCACTGCAGCATCGAAATGCCCAGGAATGCGAAGGCGTTGACCGGCGAGATCGCCGCCGTCACGGGCGAGGTGCGTCCCCGCCCGAGTTCGAAAAGGTCGAACACTTCGAACAGCAGCCAGTAGACGGCCAGCACCGCCTCCCCGCGCGCGAAGTCCGCGAGGGTGGGATCGGGCGCCCCCGAGGCCGCCACCAGGTACGTGCCGTAGGTCAGGCCCACGCCCGCGAGCATCATCGGCGCCCAGGAGAACCAGCGTGTGACGATGAGCAGCGAGGCGGCGAGCGGTACCAGCGCGACCAGCGAGAACCCGGGCGCGCCGCCAAGCGACAGAGCGACGAACGCCAGGAAGTAGGCGAGGCCCGTCACGACCTGCGACTTGTAGCGGAGAGAGTGCCCGATCATGCCGGTGGCG
>Ga0315292_10001224_pt1 | contig 13511 bp, 14 predicted proteins | sample YL17G13_0_MG_FD_204029 | JGI IMG/M metagenome (GOLD analysis project Ga0315292, IMG submission 204029) | Sediment microbial communities from Yellowstone Lake, YNP, Wyoming, USA - YL17G13_0 | ecosystem: Environmental > Aquatic > Freshwater > Lake > Sediment | place: USA: Wyoming | collected... | reverse complement strand
CTTTCCCTTATTACCTGCGCGCGGAAAGGCTTAAATAATCCGTGCTGGCAAATAGACCGCATGAGGCTCTTTACTGATTCGCTTGCCGCCTACCTTGAGTCATTCACGCTCATCTCGGTGTTCGGCTTCCTCGTCTTCGCGGTGATGCTGTTCCTGCTGTTCAGCTTCTTCCCGTACTCTGTCATGGGCGCGGGCTTCGTGAGCTACAGTGACTTCCTCGCCGGCGCCGTGTCTGCCGGTGACGCGATGATTTTCTTCCTCGTGGGCGCAGTGAGCCTGTTCGCGCTTTCGTTCCTCAGCACTGCGGTAAACCTCATCGTCAAGCTCCGCCGCTCGATGGACGACGTGCACTTCACGAAGATGCTCGTGCGCTTCCCGCGCTATGTCGTGCGCCTCATGATCGCTTGGGGCGTAATCGGCATCGCAACGTTCCTCATCGGCCTCGTGTTCACCGCTGTCGCGATTCCGTCGTTCCTCACGGCGCTCGCGATGCTGCTGCTCTGGGCGTTCTTCATCTTCCTGCCGCAGGCCATGATCCTCCACGACAGGGAGTTCGTGCCAGCGCTCTCGGACTCGGTGGCCTATTGCCTCAAGAAGCCGCTGGGCGTGCTGGTCTACTACGGCCTCGCCATGTTCATGCTCATCGTGCTGCTAATCATCGACGTGGGCCTCGGCCAGACCGGGATTTTCTGGCTGCCGCGCCTCATCGACCCGCTGCTGCTGTTCCTGTTCGTCATCCCCTATCTTGAGATCCTGAAGGCAAACCTCTTCCTCTCGCGGTACGGGCTGCTTCTGAGTGGTCTCAAATGAAGCTCATCGTGGTAACAGGCGGCGTGCTGAGCGGCATAGGCAAAGGCATTGTCACCAGCTCGGTCGCCAAGCTCCTCGAATGCAGGGGCTACCACGTCGTCCCTGTCAAGTTCGACGGCTATCTCAACGTTGACGCCGGAACCATGAACCCGCTGCGCCACGGCGAGGTCTTCGTCCTCGACGACGGCACAGAGTGCGACATGGATTTAGGCAATTACGAGCGCTTCCTGAACGTCAAGACCAAGCGCGCCAACAACCCGACCGGCGGCAAGATATTCGAGCGCGTGCTCCAGAAGGAGCGCAAGGGCGAGTACCTAGGCGTCGACGTCCAGTTCATCCCGCATGTCACGGGCGAAATCAAGGAATGGATTCGCACCGTCGCCAAGGACAGCAAGGCCGACATAGTCATTGTCGAGGTCGGCGGCACTGTCGGCGACATCGAGAACTCATACTTCATCGAAGCGATGCGCCAGCTGCACCGCGAGGAGGGCCACGAGAACGTCGTATTCCTCCAGGTCACGCTCGTGCCGCAGCTAAAGGTAGTGGGAGAGCAGAAGACCAAGCCCACGCAGCAGAGCGTCAAAGAACTGCTATCCATGGGCATCCAGCCCGACTTCATCCTGTGCAGGTGTGACCGCCCGCTGGACGAGGGCCCGCGCCAGAAAATCGCGCTGTTCTGCAACGTTGACCTGGAGAACGTAATCTCTGACCACGACTGCAGCACCATCTACGAGGTCCCGTTCATCCTCGAGCACAGCAAGCTCGGCGAGAAAGTGCTCAACCGCCTCGGCCTTGAGGTAAAGCCGCCGTCGCTGCTCGACTGGCGCGGCATGGTCGAGAACATCAAGAACCCGAAGGGCGAGATCACGGTCGCAATCACCGGAAAGTACACTGCGCTCAAGGACTCATACATCTCCATAATCGAGGCGCTCACGCACGCCGGAGCGCAGCACAAGACCCGCGTCAACATCCGGTGGGTAGAAACCACCGAGATAGAAGAGGGCAAGCTCTCTGTCAAGGAAGCGCTGAAGGGCGTTGACGGCGTCATCGTGCCAGGCGGCTTCGGCGGCCGCGGCACCGAGGGCAAGATTGCGTGCATCAAGCACTGCCGCGAAAACAACCTCCCGTACCTCGGCCTTTGCTACGGGTTCCAGATGGCGGTCATCGAGTACGCGCGCAACGTGTGCGGGCTCAAGGACGCCAACTCCACGGAGATCAACCCCAAGACGCCATACCCCGTAATCGACATACTCCCGGGCCAGAACGGCATGCTTGGAGGCACGATGCGCCTCGGCGCCTATGAAGCCCTGCTAACAAAAGGCTCGCGCGTCGCCGGCCTCTACAAGAAAGAGAAGGCAAGCGAGCGCCACCGGCACAGGTACGAGGTAAACCCCGACTACACCGAGCGGCTCGAGGCGAAGGGCCTCGTGTTCTCCGGCCGCTCGCCTGACGGCCGCCTCATGGAGTTCCTCGAGCTGCCTAAGCACAAGTTCTTCATCGGAACGCAGGCACACCCCGAGTTTAAGACGCACCTCGAGGAGCCCGCGCCACTGTTCTACGGCTTTGTGGGCGCGTGCCTATGAGGATAATCGTCTCCGAAAAGGCGATAGCAGCAAAGCGCATCGCCGAGATTCTTGCCAACAAGGAGCCGCGCGCAATCAACGAAGGCCGCACAACCGTCTTCGATATCGGCGACGACACAGTCGTCATCCCGATGAGCGGCCACGTCCTTAACGTCGACTTCCCCCGCGAGTACAACAACTGGCGCGCGACCAACCTCAACCAGCTCATTGCGGCCCCACTAGTCTACGAGCCGTCGATGCCCGCCATCGCCGCGGCGCTGAAGAAGTACGGCGCGAGGGCATCGCGCATCACAATCGCCACAGACTACGATACCGAGGGCGAGTCCATAGGCAGAGAAGCCTTGACCATGATTGGCCGCAAGGACCTGAAGGTCGACCGCGCGCGCTTCTCTGCGATAACCCCTGAGGAAGTCCGCGAGGCATTTAGCCACCTGGTGCCGCTGGACTACAACCTCGCCGACTCGGCCGACGCGCGCCGCGAAGTCGACTTAATCTGGGGCGCTGTGCTCACGCGCTTCATCTCGCTCGCTTCTGCGCGCCTGGGCAGCGAGTTCCTTTCCGTCGGCCGGGTCCAGACCCCGACGCTCGCGCTCATAGTCGACCGTGAGAAGGAACGGAGGGCCTTCAAGGCCGTTCCCTACTGGGAGCTCGTCGCGCTGTTCCACAAGCACAAGGACTTCGAGGCCCAGCACGCCAAGGGCCGCTTTGACGCAGAGCCGCGTGAATTGTTCGAGCGCCTGAAGACGGAGAAAAAGGGCCGCGTCAAGTCCGTCACGAAGAGCCAGAAGAACCTTGCAGCTCCGACGCCGTTCAACACTACCGACTTCCTGCGCGCTGTGAGCGTCATCGGCGTCTCGCCATCAAAGGCCATGTCCCTCGCCGAGTCACTATACACAGCAGGCTTCATCAGCTACCCGCGCACCGACAACACTGTCTATCCCGAGTCAATCAAGCTCAAGCAGATAGTCGAGGCGCTTGTCGGCGGAGATTTCGACAAGGAGGCCAGGACTGTCCTCGCCCAGAAGAAGCTCGTTCCCACGCGCGGCAAGAAGCAGACCACAGACCACCCGCCAATCCACCCGGTCGCTCCCGCGTCGAAGCGCGCGCTGTCCGCAGACGAGTGGAAGGTCTACGAGCTCGTCGTGCGCCGGTTCCTCGCGACTCTCATGCCGAAGTGCGAGCTGGACACTGTCCGCGCGGTAATCGACCTTGGCGGAGAAGAGTTCATCGCGAACGGCCAGACTATCCGGGTGCCCGGCTGGAAGGAAGTCTATACCTACTCAAAGACCAAGGAGATAGAGCTGCCCGAGCTCGCCGAGGGCGAGCTTGTGGACTTAAAGGACCTGCAGCTCCTCGCGAAGGAGACGCAGCCGCCGGCACTCTACACCCCGTCGTCGCTCCTAAAGGTGCTTGAGGACCTGAATCTCGGCACGAAGTCCACGCGGCCGGAGATTATCTCGAAGCTCATTGCCCGCCACTACATACACGGCTCGAAGAACTACGAGCCCACGGAAATCGCGTTCGCTGTAATCGACGTCCTGGAAAAAGTCGCGCCCGACCTGACAAAGCCGACGATGACCGCCAAGCTCGAGGACGAGATGGAAGACATAGGCCGCGGCGAGAAGAAGAAGGACGAGGTTGTCCACGACTCGCGCCACATTCTCGAGCACATCCTTGCGGAACTAACAGGCGGCTATGACGAGATTAGCAAGTCGCTGCGCGGCGCAGTGGCTGATACCAACACAATCGGGTCGTGCAAGTGCGGCGGCACGCTGCGCGTCATCGTCTCCAAGCGCACTAGGAAGCGGTTCGTGGGCTGTTCGAGCTATCCGAAGTGCACTAACAGCTATCCCCTGCCGCAGAAGGGCAAGCTCATCCCGCTCGGCACGCTGTGCACCACTTGTACAGCGCCAATGGTGCGGGTCATCACCGGCCGCAGGCCGTACGAGATGTGCCTCCACATGACGTGCGCCACAAAGGCCGGCTGGGGCAAGAAGAAGGAAGAGGCGCCGGCCGCAACAACTACTGCCAAGCCGAAGAAGCCTCGTGCGCCGCGTCAGCGGAAGAGCGCTTCGACTTCTTCCAGCGAGTCGAAGAAGTAGTCCGGCTTCGCTGCAGCCAGCTTCTCACGCGAGTGGAAGCCATGCGTCATGGCGCCGGTCTTCACGCCCGCGGCCTTTCCCGCGTGGATGTCGTGGTCCATGTCGCCCACGAACAGAGTCTCCGCCCTGGGCACGTCGAACGCCGCGAGGACCTCGTGTATATCCACGCTCTTGTCGTTGGCTTCGCAGCGCACTTCCTCGAAGGCATCGCCCAGGCCGTAGACGCCGAGCTGGTCATGGACCTTCGCCACCGGGTTCCCGGTCAGCAGCGCGGTGTGGACGCGGCGGTGCTTCAGGAGGCGCAGCAGTTCGACTGCGTGCGGGAACAGCTTGACGTGCTCATGCCCAGCCATGCCCTCGGAGAACACCCTCACCAGCTCCTTGTGCGTTGCTTTGATGCCCATGCCGTGGTAGAAGTCGTCGACCGGGAACCGGCACTTCTCCCGGTAGTCGCCGAAGCTGAGCGGCTCCACCCCGTAGTGCCGGAGCACGCTGCAATTCGCCCGCCACATCAGTTCGCAGTCGTCCAGCAGCGTGCCACTCCAGTCGAAAATCACGAGCCTGTACACAGCGGCTTTTTATGCGGGAACCACAATAAAAACCACGATGGAGCTGGAGCTCGACCCGGAAAAGACGCTGCACGAGAACGCAGGCGCCTACTACGACCAGGCCAAGAGGATACGCAAGAAGATCGAGGGCGCGCGCAAGGCACTCGAAGCCAGCCGCAGCCAGCTCGCCCGGGCCAAGAGCACGGAAAAGGACACCGTGCTCGAAAAGAAGCGCGACAGGCAGTGGTTCGAGAAATACCACTGGCTAAAGACGCGCAACGGGTTCCTGGCAATCGCGGGCCGCGACGCCAAGGGCAACGAGCAGGTAGTCAAGAAGCAGATGAAGCCGAACGACCTGTTCTTCCACGCCGACATACAGGGCGCTGCCGCAACGCTGTTAATCGACGGGCAGAAGGCGAGCGACGACGACCGCACAGATGCCGCTCGCCTGGCCGCAGTGTTCTCCAAGGCATGGACCGCGGGCCTAGGCGCGGTGGACGTCTACTGCGTCAAGCCCGACCAGGTAAAGACCGCGGCAAAGGCAGGCGAGTTCCTCGCGAAGGGCTCGTTCGTCATCGAGGGCAAGCGCGAGTGGTTCAAGGACGTTCCGCTCGAAGCGCGCGTCACGCTCGTCGGCGGCCTCCCGGCGTTTTCCGCGACCGAGGGCGTCGCGCTGAAGCCAGGCAAGACCGCGAAAAGCGACCTCGCCAAGAAAGTCAAGGCCAAGCTCGGCGGCGAGCTCGACGAGTGGGTGCAGCTATTGCCGCAGGGCGGGGAGATTGCTTCATGAGTATGAAGGAATCCATTTCCTCCCGGCTCGAGGGCTTTCTCATCGCAGGGCTTGTTTTCGCGGTACTGGGCTTTGCGGCCAGCGGCGGCGCGGGCTTTGATATCGGGGCGGGCATCGGCTTGTTCTCTTCTTTGCTGGGCCTCATACCCCAGGGCTTCTTCATGCTTTTGGTATTACTCCTCCCCGTGTTGTGGCTGGTTGGCGGCATGCATGCCACAGACGAAAGGAAGGAACTGGCCGAGGCGCACGGCTTCAAGCTCGGGACTGACTTCGTCAGGGGGCCCATCATGACAGGCGACTACAAGAATAGGGGTTTCGAGATAAACTGGCACACCAACCCCGGAGGCCGTCCAGCTGGCAAATTATATTTCACGGTGCTGTCCGTCTCGACATCGAGGAAGGACTTCAAGGCGCAGGCATACGGCGGCTTCGCCGTAATCATCAGCGAGCCCGTCATCGAGACGGGCAATCCGGCCTTCGACAAGGCATTCAAGGTCGCGTCCAGCAACGAGCCCATGGCCGAGAGGGTGTTCGACAGCGATATCCAGTCGCTCCTGCTGAAGCTGAAAGAGGAGCACGGAAAGCGGACCATAGACATATCCAAGGGAGTGGTGTCGGTCACGCTGAAAGGAGAGGTCTATGACTGGGAAGTGCTCGAGCCGGTCCTGTCGTGCCTCGTTAAGATCGCGGAGAAGGTGGAAGTGTCATGACCAAAAAGTCTTTCGTTGAACTGGTGCGCGAGCCTAATTTCGCAATCGCGCTCGCAATCGCGTTCCTCCTGGCGGGGTGGGACCTTGCGTACGGCTCGAAAATCCTCGGCGGGATCATGATGGTCCTGATAATGGGCTCGATTCTTGCGAACGTGTGGAAGACGCGCGGAAAGAAGTAGGGGGAGCAGCAGGCCCCAGGAACAAGTAGGGGCGCGCTGCTCCGAATGATGGGTTTTCTAGTTGGCTAGGTGGTACAGGTGCGTTAGGGTGGAGTGCAGTTCCCGGGCGATTCTCCGGTCTCCGCGGGTCTTTTCGAGCGACACCATCAGGGCGTTGGCATATCTGCGCGCCTCCGTCTGTGTCAAGCCGCTTATCCGGTTCCCAAGAAATTCTTTCACGCCTATCACCGTGTAGGACAAAGCTAGGCTATCTCGCTTTAAGTAGGGCTAGGCATTCGTGGCTTGCCGAGAATGAGTGGGCCCGTGCCGAGGCCTAGGGGATGAATACCGCGAGCGCGACCACGGCGGTCCAGAGGCCGTTCTTGTCGCCGATTGCGGACTGCGTGTAGTTGCTGGTGCGGACTATCTCGTTGGAGATCTTGAAGAACTCTTTCTTCTCGTCCCACGCCGTGTCCGGGTCGACGTTGACGCCGAGCGTCGAGCCGAGCATCGAGGCTGCGAGGTCTTCTGCGTAGTCGCCGCACTTCTTCTCGGTCTCGCCGAAGGAGTGGTGCTCGCTCAAATAGCCGTATGCGTCGTGGTCAGCGGGAATGGCCGCGCCGACTGACGCTGCGAGGAGGCGGTTCGGCTCGTTGGTCTCGTTGCGCGCGAGCACGACGAAGACAATCTGGCCGGGGTGGAGCTTGGTCACGCCTTTTTTCTGCGGGATTATCTTGCAGCCTGGGGGCAGGATGCTGGAGACGCTGACGAGGTTGCAGTGCTGCACGCCCGCGTCGCGCAGGGCGAGCTCGAACGCCTGGAGCTTGTTCTTGTGCTTGCCGGCGCCCTTTGTGAAGAAGACTTCCTTGGGAGTAAACATGTTAACTCTTTTCCGGAAAAGCTAGGTTATAAGCTTATCTAAATCACGCCTTTGCCCGCGATTTTGAAAGCGACCTTCTGGCCTTCCTTCATGAACGGGCTCTTCACGAGGCGCGCGTAGTGCTCGGAGGCGTGCGACAGCTCGATTATGACCTTGGACGCGTAGCGCATGACATCGCCGCCCACGGGCTCGATGGTCTTGTTTTCAGGGTTGGTGTACACTTGGTTGGTCACGAGCACTGGCACGTCCTTCTTGCGCGCGATGTCCAGCAGCGCAGCCATCTGGAGGCCGAGCTCCCGGTTGGCCTTGTGCGGCTCTTCGCGGTCCAGCTCGAGCCTGTAGTGGTAGACCATGCTGTCAACAACAACGAGCCCGAGATTCCCAACTTTGCGCGCCGTTTCTATCGCGTCGGCCTGCTCGTCCATGCTCGCCGGCTCTATCAGCACAGTGGAATCCAAGACGTCCTTGCTGGGCTGTATCTGCTCGATGCGCTTGGTGTTGAAAGACCCTTCCGGGTCGATGAACACGGCCTTCTTGCCCATCTTCGTCGCGTTTATGGTTGCCTGTAAGGTGAGGTTGCTCTTGCCGCTGCCTGGCGGGCCATAAATCTGCGTGATTATGCGCTTCTGGAGGCCGCCGCCCAGGAGGTCGTCGATGGGGCAGTTTAGCGGCACGTGGTCCGGCATCGCATTGGTTTTTATATCCCGCGCAATAAAAGGATAGCTTCCCAGGAAGGGCTTTTTCGTGAAGGACATCAAGCTGAAAGTCCAAGAGGCAATGCAGAACGACGTAGGCCGCGGCATCATCAGGATTGACAACGAGACGCGCGAGTCGCTCGGCCTGACTTCAGGCGATGTCGTGAAAATCGACGGCAAGAACGAGACCGTCGGCGTTGTCTGGCAGTGCTACCCCCAGGACGAAGGCCTCAAAATCATACGCATGGACGGCCTGATTCGCCAGAACGCGGGAGTCGGCATCGGCGACTACGTCTCGATAGAAAAAGTCGAGCTCAAGCCAGCAGAAAAAATCACGCTCGCCCCGTCGCAGGCAGTCCGCTTCTCACCAGGCTTCGAGTCCTACGTCCAGAAGCGCCTCATCGGCCGGCCCGTGAACAAGGGCGACCGCATGCTCGTGGGCGTGTTCGGCACTAGCCTTGTCATGATGGTCACGCGCACGGCGCCGAAGGGCTTCGTGCAGATCACCCAGGAGACGAACATCGAGCTCAAGACCGAGCCCGTCAAGGAAGCCATCGGCCTGCCGCAGGTCACCTACGAGGACATCGGCGGCGTCAGGGACGAGGTCAACAAGGTCCGCGAGATGATCGAGATCCCCTTAAAACATCCGGAGCTCTTCGAGCGCCTGGGAATCGAGCCGCCGAAAGGAGTTCTGCTCCACGGCGCGCCAGGCACCGGAAAAACGCTGCTCGCGAAGGCCGTTGCGAACGAGAGCGACGCGAACTTCATTTCCATCCAGGGCCCGGAGATTATTTCCAAGTTCGTCGGCGAAGCCGAGGAACGCCTGCGGCAGATTTTCCAGCAGGCCCAGGAAAACGCCCCGACAATCATCTTCATTGACGAAATAGACGCCATCGCGCCGAAGCGCGGCGAAGTCACTGGCGAGGTCGAGAAGCGCGTCGTCGCCCAGCTGCTAGCCCTCATGGACGGGCTGCAGGCGAGGGGCAACGTCGTTGTCATCGCCGCCACCAACCGCCCCAACGCCTTGGATGAGGCGCTGCGCCGGCCGGGCCGCTTCGACCGCGAGATAGAGCTAGGCGTGCCTGACCGCAAGGGCCGCAAAGAGATTCTCCAAATCCACACGCGCAACATGCCGCTGACGAAGGACGTCGACCTCGACCGCCTCGCGGACATAACACACGGCTATGTCGGCGCTGACCTTGCAGCGCTCTGCAAGGAAGCGGCGATGAAGACGCTGCGCCGGCTCATTCCCAAGATAAGCCTCGAGGGCGAGGAAGGCATTCCAGTCGAAATACTCGACAGCCTGAAGGTCACGAAGGAAGACTTTATGGACGCGTTCCGCGAAATCCAGCCGAGCGCGTTGCGCGAAGTCCTTGTCGAGATCCCGAACGTCCACTGGGAGGACATAGGCGGGCTCGATGAGGTCAAGAAACAGCTGAAGGAAGCAATCGAGTGGCCGCTCAAGAACCCCCAGATGTTCACACGCCTTGGAATCAGGCCGCCGAAGGGCATTTTCCTGTTCGGCCCGCCAGGCACGGGCAAAACGCTTCTCGCGAAGGCCGTGGCCACGGAGAGCGAGGCCAACTTCATCGCAGTCAAGGGCCCCGAGCTGTTGTCCAAGTGGGTCGGCGAGTCCGAGCGCGGCGTGCGCGAGATTTTCCGCAAGGGCCGCCAGGCCGCCCCAGTCGTGATACTGTTCGACGAGCTGGACGCGCTCGCGCCCCGGAGGGGCATGCACGCGGGTTCCCAAGTCACTGAGACCGTCGTGAACCAGCTGCTCACGGAGATGGACGGCATGGAGGACCTGAAGGACGTCGTCATCCTCGCCACTTCCAACAGGCCCGACATCGTCGACTCCAGTTTGCTCCGCCCAGGCCGGTTTGACCGCATGATCTTCGTTCCTGCGCCTGACACAGAGTCGCGCCTCGCAATCCTGAAGGTGCACACGAAGAAGATGCCGCTGGCGAAGGACGTCGACCTGGACGCGCTGGTCAAGAAGACGAGCGGGTTCTCAGGCGCTGATATCGAGAACGTGTGCCGCGAGGCCGCGATGAACGCGCTGCGCCACAACAAGGACGCGAAGGAAGTAACATCGTCCGACTTCCAGAAGGCGTTGAAGGTCGCGAAGCCGTCGATACAGGAAGACGACATCAAGCGCTACCAGGGCTTCATGGAAGAGCACAAGTCTGCCGCGCCAGAGAACGTGAACTACATCGGTTAGCCCAGCACGACGAACGACATGTATCCCGCGATAGCGAGAGCCATTATCCAGACCATGGGGTTCCACTGCAGGACTTTCTGGCCGTCCAGCGGCGGGAAGGGAATCATGTTGAAGAACGCGAGGAAGAAGTTCACGTACGCGCCCACGCTGCCCACTGTGGACAGGAGCGTGTACGGCTGTGCCCTGAGCGCGATGAGGAGGAAGAGCGTTCCAGCGAGCATGTTGGTTACCGGCCCGATGAGCGCGACCATCCCCTCCTGGCGCAGCGAGAGCCGCTTGCCTCCGATTAATACCGCACCGGGCGCGGCGAAGATGAGCCTGCCGCCGGTCATGATTGCCATTCCCAGCGCGAGCGCGAGGCCGGGCACCCACATCTTGTAGAACGCGATGCAGCCGTATTTCTTTGCGAGCCAGCGGTGGCCGAGCTCGTGGAAGATGAAGCCCACGCCCAGCGTCAACAGTATTATGGGGAAGCTCGTGGCGAACGCGGGGAAGATGCTCTGGGCCTGGAGCGCGGTCATGGAGAACGCGAGGCTTATCGTGACCCACGATATGATTATCTCGACCATTTCCCGTTGTTCCATGGCGTTGATTGCTCCGCCGGCGAATAAAAGGCTTGCTTTTTATTCCCCGCCGCGAAAAGTATGGGCATGCGGGAACTGCCCAAGAAGCACGACGAGATGGCCTACCGCAGGATCGAGTTCATGCCGAAGGGCGTCGATGTCGAGCACGCCAAGAAGTGGGTCGGCCTCGCCGGTGCCAATGCCGTTGGCCGCGTTAGTCCGGAGAACCGCGAGGCGGTCAGGGCTTATTTCTCAGCAATGGCGGAATTGATAGATGGCAAGCGCGCGAAGCCGCCTGAGCTGCCGGACCTCGATGGCAACGACATGCTTTCCTTGCTGGGCTCGCACGACATCTTCGTGCGGAACGCGTTCGGCGAGAAGGGGTGGAGGCGCGACAAGGCAGTCGTGCGCTTCGACTTGGACAAGAACGACGTGAAGAAAGTGTCCGAAGTTCTCGAGAGGTTCCGCCACCACATGGCGACCGAGATACCGGCGAGCGGCTCGGATGCGAAGTACGCTGACGAGTTTGTCGCCGGCCAGGAAAAGCTGTTCAGAAAGTACGCGCTGGAGCTGGAAGAGGTCGGGGTAAGGACTGACGACGCGCTCGCTTTCCTGCACTCGCTCGCGGCCGAGGAGGAGCTCCTCGTCAAGAAGCCGGATTTGCGCGAGTTGGCGAAGCGCTTCCACGATTACGAGAAGGAGGCCGCGTTCCGCAAGGAAGAGGGCGCCAAGGCCACTTACACCGAGCCGGAGACGCTCAAGCGGGTCAAGGTCGAGGCGGATGAGCGCCGCGCCAGGGCCAAGCGCCTGGAGCGCCTGTTCAAGGCTTAGGATTTTATACGTGCTCGGCCCCAGTATGGGGGGGAGTGTTTTGAAGAGTCCGTTGCTGAAGTACGCGGTGCTGTTCAATTCTCACAAGCCGATTATCGTAGTAGCCATCGTCCTCACTGCAATCGCGATAGGCGCAGTCTTCGTAACGAGCCAGCCGAACAACCCGATCGGTACTGGCACGCCATCAACTCCCTCGATTAATCCCAGTGTTTCCGCTGGCTCCCAAACAGACGCGCAGGGCCGCGAAATCTGCACAAGCGACCAGCCACCGGGAGCCCAGGACGATTTGTTCTTTGAAGCGGAAGTAATCAAGACGTACGGAACGCCCGTCAAAGAATACGATTTGTCGCTGGTTAGCTGGTATCCGAAAGAGCTGAACATATCAGTGCGAACCACCACTTCGAACGGTCCACCAATCACTCGTGTATGTAACACGCAGTTTGACATAACCCCTCTCCAATCATATGCGCGTGAGGTACGTCACCTTGACTTTGAGGATTGCTCCAATTATACGAACGTGACGGAAGTAAGCCTGCGTATCTTCGCCAACGACAGCGGCAACTGGAAGTGCAAGGTAATCAACTTTGACTTGTACCCGTGAAACGCCGTAATGGTTTTATACCTGCTTAGCCACAATAGTAGTTAGGGGAGATAGTTTTGAAGAAGTCATTGTTGAGAGACAATGCTGCCCAGCTATCCACAGAACTAATCCTGGTGCTGGCGGCAATCCTCGCAGTAGCGCTGCTCGTGGTTTCCTCGCTTAGGGGCACGGCGGAAAGCGGCGAGAAGATAGCCCAGACAAACTCGAAAAGCGTCCTCAAGGAGCTGAGGTCATGAAGCTAGGCAACAGAGGCCAAGTATCCGCAGAGCTGATAATCGTGATTGCGGCGCTGCTGGCAGTTGCCCTGGTCTTCATCTCCAGCCTGAACAACACAGTCAAGGACGCGAGCAAGAAAATGGGCGAAAAGTCCAAGGACGTCCTGGCACAAATCGACAAGATATGAGCCGCGGACAAGTCTCGCTAGAGACAATGATAGTGCTAGCAGCGCTCCTCGCCGCGCTCGCAGTCTGGCTCGTCGGAGTCAACGCAGCTGCAGACGGCATGGGAGCGGCGCTCGGTACACAGCAGGCGCGGCTGGCAACCGCGAAACTAGCATCGGCGATAAACTCTGCGTGCGTAATGGGCACTGGAAACACCGTCAGCGTCGAAGTCAGCGTGCCCGGCAACGCCACTGTTAGCTACGGAGACGGTCTCACGCTCGCATGGGGCAACAAGACTTTCACGGAGCGGGTCTACTGCGGATTTAGTGACTTTATGCTCGTTGGTCGGGAGCGCTTGGACGTGACGAACGATGCGGGCACGATAATTATCACACGCACAACGTGAACACCACATCGCTGTACACGCCGTCCTCGAACGCCGTTCTAGTTACGCTCGCGCACTTTGAGCCGCTGTCACTGCGGCCAAGCATGGCACGCAGCTCTGCAAGGCACGTCTCGTCATGCTCGCAGTGCTTGACCATAGCCATCTGCGCGTAGTCACCGACTTGTTTGTAGAGAACGACGTCGCTGTAGTCATCGAAAGAAATTGACGATAATGCCGCGATGAAGATGGCGAAA
>Ga0315292_10001223_pt1 | contig 13516 bp, 10 predicted proteins | sample YL17G13_0_MG_FD_204029 | JGI IMG/M metagenome (GOLD analysis project Ga0315292, IMG submission 204029) | Sediment microbial communities from Yellowstone Lake, YNP, Wyoming, USA - YL17G13_0 | ecosystem: Environmental > Aquatic > Freshwater > Lake > Sediment | place: USA: Wyoming | collected... | reverse complement strand
GCCTGCTCGCCGACGGGCCCAAGCCGGAGTGGAAGCCGGGGGGCAAGCCGGAGCCCCGCCCGACTCGACCCTGACGCCAACGACGGCCTCCGGATCCCGGAGGCCGTTCTGCTTCAGGCAGGCATCGGCAGCAGTTCGGCGGGCAAGGGTTCCCTGCTCACCCAGGCGCGCACCATGTGCGCGAAGAGATCCGGCGCCTGGAGGAACCAGGCGTGGCCGCCTGTTGGCGCCATACGCAGCGTCACGCCAGGGACGGTGGACGCCAGGTCCCGCGCCGAACGGTAGATCGTACCCGGCTCCTTCCGGCCGGCCACCACCAGCAGGTTGGCCCCGTTGGCGATCGGCAGTGGTCGAAACCGCAGCGAGTCACCGATAACCCTTCCCAGCGCGACGGGATCCGTCTCGTCGAGGGTCTGCCGATACCGCCCCAGATGCTCCGTCGGAATCCCGAGGCTCCGCAGGTTGGCCCGCACCATCCACTCGCCGCGGGACCAGGGCAGGGAGACTCGCACCAGCCAGGAAAGGAACCCGGCGGCCGGCATTGGCCTGACCGAGGTGCCGCTCACGACGGCGCGGTCGATCAGCGCCGGCTCGGTTGCGAGCAGCTGCAGGGCGAGCTGCCCGCCCAGCGACACGCCCACCAGATGCGCACGGCTCCCGGCGGCCCGCTCGCGGATCAGTGCCGCCACCAGCGCCGCCGTGGCGGGGAGGGATTCCCACGGCACGCCGCGGCTTCCGCCGTGAGAAGGCAGGTCCGGCACGAGACAGCAGTACTCCGGGAGCCGCGCGACCACCGGCTCCCAGGTCCAGCCGGGGAGCCCGCCGCCATGCAGGAAGACGATGGTCGCCGCCCCTGCCCTGCCCCGCTCCGTGACCGCAAGCGGCCGGCTCGTCCCGGCCATCAGGCTCCTCGCCCCGTCACCGGCCGAGCTTGCGTAGGAAGAAGTCCGTCGCAGCGCTGTAGGCCCTCACCCAGTTGCCGTGCAGCAGGAAGTCGTGCACGTCGTCGGGGAAGATCAGCTGCTCGAACTCCACACCTTGCTTCCGCAGCGCCGCCACCAGACTCACCGTCTCGTTGAACGGCACATTCCGGTCATCGTCACCGTGGATCAGGAGCACCGGCGACCGCCAGGTGCTGACGCTGGCCATGGGGGAGGACTGGTAGGCCACCCTGGCCCGCTCCGGGTCTTTCGCAGGGTTGTAGACGGGCACGAAGTTCTCGATGACCTTGTTCCAGTCGTGCACGCCATGAAGGTCCACGCCGGCGGCGAACAGGTCCGATGCCCGCGACAGCCCCAGCGCCGTGAGATATCCGCCGTACGAGCCGCCCCAGAGGCCGATCCTGGCCCCGTCCACGTCGCTCCGGCCGCGCAGGTATACCCCGGCGCCGAGCACGTCGTTGAACTCGCTGGCTCCGCCCGCCCCGTAGTTGAGTGCCTCGCGGAACTCCATACCGTAGCCGATGCCGCTCCGATAATTGACCGACAGCACCACGTAGCCGCGGCTGGCCAGGTACTGATTGAAGCCGTAGGTGTTGTGGTAGTAGTACATGTAGTGCCATCCGAGCAGCATCTGCCGCCGCGATCCGCCATGGAAGAAGGCGATGGCCTGGCGCCTGTCGCCGGGCTTCAGGCCGGGCGGCAGGAACAACTGCCCGTGGATCTTCAGGCCGTCAGCGGCGGTGAAGATGACCTGCTGCGGCTCCACCAGCGCGTTCCGCGGGAAGTCCGCGGGGATCGCCTCGGCGGCGAGGTCACGCGGCTGCCCTTCACCGGAGAGGACGGCCGGACGGGCCGGGCCGCGCGCGTCCGAGCGGAGGATTGCTATGGTGCGCCCATCGCCCGACGGAACCGGGCCCCACTCCAGGCCGGTGCCGCTCGTCAGTGCCAAGGGAGGGCCGCCCGCCGCCGCGACTCGCCAGATGTGTCGCCGATCGATGTCCCCCTGGTTCGACGAGTACAGCACGGCCGAGCCATCGGGCGTGAGACTGACATGCTCGACTTCGAATGCGCCGGGAGTCAGCAGGGTTGGCACGCCGCCGGCCGCCGCGACGCTGTACAGGTGAGTCCACCCGTCCTTCTCCCACGGGAAGACCAGCCGGTCACCCGCGGCCCAGAGGAGCTGCGTTGGAACGCCAAGTTCGCGGAAGACGCTGCCGGTGCCGGTGGACGCTCGCCAGACCTCACGCCCGGTGCCGGTCGCGACATCGGCCACCCGGATGGACCAGGGTTCCCCGCTCCGCTGGTTGGCGAAGTCGAAATCGTCGAAGGACGCCGGAATGCGAACGAAGGCGATCCGATCTCCGCCCGGTGACCACGCCGGGGCAAGATCCTGATCCACCCCGGGGTCCATCCAGCTGATCGCCTTCGACCCCAGGTCGTAGACCCCGATGAAGCCATGACGGCCTCGACCGCTCCGGAATGCCAACTTCGACCCATCCGGCGACCAGGTCAGGCTGCCGGCCCCACCCCGCGCGTGCACCAACTGACGGGCAGAGGCGGAGTCGGCGAGGGACACGACCCAGACCTGGCCCCCTCGCACGAAGGCGACCTGGTCCCCCTTCGGGGAAACCGCCGGCTCGGCGCCCTCGGAGAGCTGGCGCGGCACGCCGCCGGCGAGCGCCACGACCCAGAGGGCCTGCTCCACGCCGGCCGGAGTGCTGGTGGGGTTGGGGATCTCCCCGCGCCCATTCGGGCTGCCGCCCCGCACGTAGACGAGGGCACGGCCATCGGGCGTGAAGTGGAGATCGGTGAGTTCCTGACCGTCATCGGGCGGGTAACTCGTGACCTGGCGTGCCTTGGCATCAGGGGCCGTGACGGCCCAGATGTTCCGGATCCCGCGCGCGTCGAATGTCCACGCGATGGCGCCGCTCTTCGCCGCAACCAGCTGGTCCGGGAAGGGCGCGCTGAGGACCTGTTCGATGGTGAACGGGGATTGCTGTGCGGCGGCGGGCGCGGTAGTGCACAGCAGGACCAGGAAAGCGGAACGGCGGAGCGTGAGCATGGTCAATCCTTGAGCGGCAGGTCAATCGACTCCCCGAACACATACTTCCCGAACCACCGCCAGTTATGCCACATCGCGGCGAGTTGTTCTTTGGGCTTGTTGATACCGTGGCCAAAGCCCTTGTACACCATGAGCTCGGTCGGCACGCCCACGTCCTGCAATCCCTGGAACAGTTCGTAGGCGTTCTGGATCGGGACCCGCCGGTCGAACTCGCCGTGCTGGATCAAGGTCGGCGTCTTCGCCTGGCGGATGTTGGTCATCCCCGAGGTCTTCCGGTAGATCTCCATGTCCGTCCAGGGCGTGGCCTTCAGGTACTGCCGGGTGAACGGATGGATGTCGGTCGCGACGTAGTACGTCACCCAGTTCGAGATCCCCGCGCCCACGGAAATCGCCTTGAAGCGGTTGGTGTTGGTGGTCAGGAAGGCCGAGATATAGCCGCCCTGGCTCCAGCCCATGGCCCCCATCTTCGAGGTGTCCACGACGCCGCGCTTGACCAGGGCGTCCACGCCGCTCATCACGTCCCACATGTCCCCCACGCCGAGGTTCCGGACGTTAAGCGCGCGGAACTTCTCCCCGTAGCCCGCGGAGCCCCGGTAATTGGGGCGCAGCACCAGCGCTCCCTTGGCGACCCATTCGACGATCGGATAGACGTAGGCAGGCACCGGTTGCGGCGTATCGATGCCCGTGGGCCCACCGTGGATCACCACCAGCAGCGGGTACTTCCGGGCCGGGTCGAAGTCCCTGGGCTTGTGCAGCACCCCCTCGATCGTGGCGCCGTCGGCGCTCTTCCACGACACCACTTCGGCCGTGCCCAGCCCCCAGGCACCGATCTGGTCGCTCATCGCGGTCACCGCTTTGGGGACAAAGGGCACCAGCGGAGTCAGGTAGACCTCACCCAGCGTGGCAGCGGTCGCGCCCGTGAAGGCCACCGTCTTGCCGTCGGCGGAGAAGCTCAGCGCGCCAATGTCCACATCCGGGCGCTCGGCCAGCGCTGTCGTGCCGCCCTGCGGATCCACCCGGTAGAGATGGCGCCGGGTCTTCTGGTAGGCGCTGAAGTAGATCCCGAGCGGTGTCCAGGCCACCCCACCGATCTGCTCGTCGAAGTCGGCCGCCAGCCGGGTCGGTGCTCCACCGCCCGACGGGATCCGCAGCAGCCGGTTGTTGCGGAAGAAGTTCTCGGTCGTGTCACCGGCGGAGGAGGAGAAGACGATCCACTGCCCGTCGGGTGACCAGACTGGCCCCTGATCGGGCCCTGGCGTCGTCACCAGCGGACGAATCTCACGGGTGCCAACGGTGATGACAGAGATGTTCCCGGTCAGCATCGACGTGATCAGTGGAGTCGCCTGATGGTCGAACGCGATCCTGGTCCCGTCCGGCGACCACGCGAAGCCGCCGACCGTGAACGCCGTGCCCTCGGTGAGGCGCTTTGCCTCGGGCATCTTGCCCTCGGCCCACTGCTCCGGTGCCGCCTCGATCATCCAGAGATGGGACATGGTGTAGTCGCCATCCTCGATCACGAATTCGCCGTAGCGTTCCTTCCGCTGCTTCATCGCCTCGCTCTCCGGCTCGGTCGCCGTGTAGGCGATCCATTTGCCGTCGGGAGACCAGCGGAAGTCGGCGACGCCATCCTTCGTGGCCGTGGCCCGGAGCGCTTCCCCGCCCGCCGCACCGATCACGTAGACCTGCTGCTTCTCGCCGCGGTCGGCGAGGAAGCCCAGCCAGCGGCCATCCGGCGACCAGCGGGGCGAGCTGCTGCCGCCCTTGGTCGTCCGGGTCAGTTGGACCGGCGTTCCCCCGTCACGGGAGAGCCAGATCTCGCTGTCGTACCGGTTCTCCTTCCAATCGGTGGTCCGGACCGTGAAGGCCACGAGCCGCCCGTCGGGCGAGAGGGCGGGCGAACCGATCGCTTTGAGCGACAGCACCGCCTCGAATGACGGACCGGGCACTGCGGTCTGGGCCCCCACTGGCCGGGCGGCTGCCAAGGCACCGAGGGCGAGAAGGGGCCAGCATGCTGTGCGCATCGAGATCCTCTACTTCCGCTTGGCCAGGAGCGCAGAACCTATCTTCACGCCGCGTGCCTTGCCGGCCGCGGCCAGGTCGAACTCGAACCGGATGCCATTGCTGGTCCCCACGAACGTCGTCGGCGACTCGGCGAGGAGCACCTCAGGTTCGGCGGACAGCGGCGACTTCACGACCAACCCCCCGGCTTCGATGGCCACGGTCAGTGGCACCTGCTGCTTCTCGACGGTCACGACGTATTCTCCCGTCAGGCGGGCCAGGGCCACGCTGTCGACGGTGACCACCACAACCTCCTTGGGCCCATAGTCCGGCCACTGGTATTCCGCCGCCACCGCGTAGAGCAGCTCCGAGATCAGCTCGGATCCAGCGTCGCCGTTGGTCATGATGGCGGAGCCCTGACCCGTTTCGGGGAAGTAGATGACGTGGGACCTGAAGCCCTCGTTGGCGCCGCCGTGACCGAAGTTGAATCCCTTCCCGGCGCCGTTGAGCTGGGGGCCCAGCCCAAACCCGCCCTTCTCCACCGTCAGCATCCGGGTGGCCATGGCCTGCGACAGCATGGTAGTGTCACGCCCGGCCCGCGCGGCGGCGATGGCCAGCGACCACTTGGCGAGATCCGTCGGCGTGGTCCAGAGCCCGGCGGCGGCCATCTCGGGATAGGTATGCCACCGTCCCGCCACCATCGTCCCCGCCACGAGGTGACCCCGCGCGGCCTCGGCGGCACGGGCTTCAGGCAGCGGCTGTTCGTAAGTACTCCGCGTCATGCCGGCGGGGCCGAGGACCAGCCGCTGCATCAGCGCCGGGAACGGTTCACCGGTCACGTCGCTCACCAGCAACTGTTCGATGGTGACGCCGCCGCCCGAGTAGCGCGAGAGAGCGCCGGGAACGGTATCGACCCGGACGGGCGCGGTATTGGCCGGTTTCGTCCCGTCAAGCACCCGCACGACACTCGGCAACGTGTCCGTGGCCGCGTAGCCGGGGAACCCGTGGATGGTGAGGCCGGCGCTGTGACTGAGAATCCGGCGGAGGGTCACCTTTTCGGTCCGCGTGAACCGGTTCTCCGGAACCTGCCAGGAGGTGAGCTTCGCGTTCACGTTCTCGTCGAGCGAGAGCCTTCCCTGCTCCACCAGCCGAAGGGTGCCGGTCGCAGCCACAGGCTTGCTGATCGAGGCGGCCTGGAAGAGCGTCTCGGGTGTGACCGAATCGGCCCCGCCGGCTTCCTTCACCCCAAAGCCGCGAGCCCAAACGACGCGGCCGCTATCGAGCACGGCGATGCTCAGGCCGGGCACCTTGTAGTGCGCCATTCGGTCTGCCAGCGACCAGGTCGTGACCGGCACGCCTTTGGCCTGCACCGGCGCTCGCAGGCCGCCAGTGACGGCCGCGACGCGCGCCTGATCAGCGGCCGCGGAGGTGGAGGCTTTGTTGCCGGTGGGCTGGCACCCCGCGAGCAGGGTTGCCATGAGGCAGGAGAGAAAGACGGTGCGCGGCATGTCGATCCTTGGAAGCAAAGTGGCCGGCCGAGTGGAAACCCGGCCGGCCTTAATCCTGCTTCGAAGCGACCTGTCGCGCCAGAGCGGCTAGCGGTCCCGGCCCCGTCGCGAGCGCTTGCGCCGTGCGGCGGCTTCGGCCTTGAGCCGCTTCGCCACGCTCGGCTTCAGGTAATGACGCTTCTGGCGAACTTCCTTGAGGATGCCAGCGCGCTGGACGAGCCGCCGGAAGGCCTTGAGGGCCCACTCGACGCGGTCGGTTTCTTCGAGGGTGATCTGGGTCATCGCCGCTCCATTGGGGGAAAGCTGGTGCGCCTTACTTGACGACGACGACGTTCTCGGCCGCCGGGCCCTTCTTGCCCGCCACGATGTCGAACTCCACGGCATCGCCTTCCTTGAGCGACTTGAAGCCGCTACCCTGGATGGCCGAATGATGGACGAAGCAATCCGCCTGACCGTTCTCGGGGGTGATGAAGCCGAACCCCTTGCTGTCGTTGAACCACTTTACTACGCCCTTGGAACTCATGTCCGAACTCCTTCTGGTTTGTTGTGATGCCGGAGTCCGGGCGAACCGTCCTGACCGAGCACGCACGAATGTTCCGCAGACTCGACCCCCCGCGCCAAGCTGCCCGCAGGGAATACAAGCAGGGCTCGAAGCTAACCGCCGGCGGGCCGGAGGCCAAGGGGCGCCCTCCGGTCTATTTTCAGGGGTCCACCCAACCCCGGACCCGCCCAATGCCCTGCTCCAGCCGCCTAGCTGCTCTCTGCGTCCTGCTGGCCCTTCCCGCCGTCCCGGTTCTGGGACAGACCACCCCCACCGAGCGCGCTGCCGCCGGTGACGTCCTCCGCCAGATCGATGGCCGCCAGGCCCGGCTCAGGCCGGCCGACCTCGGTAGCCGACTCGCGGCCCGGAATGATGCCGGGGGGGACAACGCAGTGGCCCGCGCCAAGGTGTTGTGGGAACACGAGATGGAGCGTTTGAGCGAGCAGAGCGCACCGGAGATGACCGAGGCCAAGCCATGACCGCGATCCGATTCGATGGCCGCGTCGTCGTCATCACCGGCGGGGGACGCGGACTGGGCCGGCAGTACGCCCTGGACCTGGCCCGTCGTGGCGCCAGCGTCGTGGTCAACGACCTCGGCGGGTCGGTCAGCGGAGACGGGGCCTCGCAGAGCGCCGCGGCCGACGTGGTAGAGGAGATCATGGCCGCTGGCGGGGCGGCCGTCGCAAACGGGGACGACGTTTCGAGCCCGGATGGTGCCGGTCGGCTCATCGCCCAGGCGATGGACAGCTTCGGCCGAGTCGACGCGCTCATTTGCAACGCCGGTATCCTGCGCGACAAGACCCTGGCCAACATGCCGGCGGGCGACTTCGAACAGGTGGTTCGGGTCCACCTGCTCGGCACCGCCTACGTGACGAAGGCCGCCTTCCCCATCATGAGGGAGCAACGCTACGGCCGCATCGTGGTCACCACCTCGCACAGCGGCCTGTTCGGCAACTTCGGGCAGACCAACTATGCCGCGGCGAAGCTCGGGCTGGTCGGCTTCATGCTGGCGCTCAAGGAAGAGGGGCTCAAGTACGGTGTGCTCGCCAACGCCGTCGCGCCGCTGGCGATCACGAGACTCGGGGCCGGCGTGTTCCCCGATGCGCTGGCCGCCGTGATGACCCCGGAGCGGGTCGCGCCGATCGTCACCTATCTCTGCAGCGAGTCGTGCGTCTCGACCGGCCAGGTGGTGCTCGCCGGGGCAGGCCGGATCGCGCGGGTCGAGATGGTGCAGAACATGGGTATCCTGCTCGACGACAGGGCTCTGACGGCCGAGACGATCGCGGACCGGTGGACCGAGATCATGGATATGACCGGGGCGCGGCCGTTCCCGAACTCACGCGAGGCGTTCACCGTCTGGCTGGGCCAGCCCGGCTTCGTCCCCAAAGGCTGACCGCGTCGCCCAGGCGAGTCTCGGTTATCCAACCGCCTGGTGGAGCGCCAGCCGGCTGATACGAGGAGTGTCCAGCGCCGACTCGATGACCAGCCGGACGCGGTCGGTCCGGGTCGACGGGCAGCGGTCGAGCTTCCGGTTGCCGATCGTCGTACCGCGCGAAATCACCGACCACGCCTGGCCCACCCAGGCCTGCACCGAGTAGGCCGCGATCCGCTGACCTCCGGCGATGGCCTCCCGCAGGCAGATCAGATCGAAGCTGACCGGGGTGCGGAACCCCAGCTCGACCCAGCCGGTCCGGAGACCCTCGGGTACGCTCCAGTAGGAATCGGGGTCCGGATCGAGGACGCGGTCCGCTGAGCTGCCGCGATCTCGCTGGCCGCTCGAGCGGGCGACGGCATCGCCGGCCAGGTCCCGCTCCAGCAGCACGCTACGGCGTGCGCCAAACGCCGCCAGGCGCGCCACGTCGGTTTCGTGGAACAGCCCCGCCAAGGTGGGCGGGACGTTGAGCAGGAGGTTGGCGTTCCGGCCCACCGAGCTGAGATAGAGATCCACCAGGTCGTCGGCCGAGCGGACCTGGTCGTCTTCCGACGCCCGCCAGAACCAGCCCGGCCGGATCGAGACGTCGGCTTCACCGGGCCGCCAGACGGCCCCTTCCGGGTCGCCATGCTGCAGCACCCGGGTAACGTCCTCACCCGACGCACCCGGATACGGCACCGCCGCCGGATCGACGGGGCACCAGTTCGGGTCCCCCGCCACGCCGCGCTCGTTACCGATCCACCGGATGTCGGGTCCCGCATCGGAGAACATCAGGGCCTGCGGCTGCAGCGTTCGCACGACCCGCTGAAAACGGGGCCAGTCATAGACCTGGCGCTTCCCGTTCGGCCCCTCGCCGTTGGCGCCGTCGAACCACACCTCGGTGATGCTGCCGTATTGTGTCAGCAGTTCGGTCAGCTGGTCGCAGTAGAAGCCGTTGTACCGCTCGGAATCGCCGTAGGCCGGCTCGTGTCGGTCCCATGGCGACAGATAGAGGCCGGCGCCGAGACCCTCGACACGGCAGGCATCGGTGAACTCCTGCACGACGTCGCCCCGGCCGCCTCGCCAGGGACTGCTCCGCACCGAGTGCTCCGTGTAGCGGGTCGGCCAGAGACAGAACCCGTCATGGTGCTTGGCCGTGAGGATCATGCTGCGGAAGCCGGCCGCCCGAGCCGACCGGGCCCACTGGCGAGCGTCGAGCCCGGTCGGCGCGAACAACTGGGGATCTTCCCTGCCCTCGCCCCATTCGCGGCCGGTAAAGGTGTTGATCCCGAAGTGCACGAACAGCGCCAGCTCCGCCCGCTGCCAGGCAAGCTGTTGAGGTGACGGAACCGGTCTGGCAGGCAACATCGAGCCGTGAAGCCGGCTCGGGCCCATGACGGCCAGGCTGGCGGCAACGAAGTCGCGTCGTCGCACTGGCCGCCTCAGCTCACTTGGGTTTCTGATCCTTGATGGTTCGCTGCAGCCGTGCGAATTCGCGCTCCACCTGCGTGGTGGGTTCGGTATCGCTGTCGTCCAGGATGCCGTAGAGGGCATTGAGTTCTCCGACCGTGCTCTCCGATGCCGCACCACTGGAAAGCCAAGTCGCGATCTGCCGCTCGAGCACGAACTTCCGGACCAGTCCCGCCCGCGGCGTCTTCACCCGCGGGTCCATCCGCACGATGAGAGGCTGAGTGTAGCTCTTGCCGTTGGCCGTCAGGCGGACGGTGTAGCGTCCGGGGAGCACCGCGGGCCCGGCCGGCGCCTTGGCCGTGTTCCGGTAGACCGCGGCGATCGGGTAGCCCTGGCGCAGGCCCGCCGGAACCGGATATCGAAGGTCCCAGGCGAAACGGTGCATGCCGGCGCCGGCCGACAGTACCTGCGGCGGTCTGATCCAGTAGTCCGGGATGTTCCGGCCCGGGATCGGTTCCTCCGGGGCGTCGGTGCTGGCGTAGGTCCGGACGATGGCGCCGGCGGAATCCCTGATCTCGAGCGTGACCGGCCCCTGCGCCCGCTCCTTCAGCCAGTAGTTGATGATCGCGCCGTCCGGCGGATTCTCCCCCATCGGTTCGTCCGGCGGCAGGGGCGTGTCAGGATTCATGTTCCAGCGCACCCGGGTGGCGAGCTCCGGCTTGAAGAGATGCGCGTCGGCGGCGGCCACCTGCGCTCCCAGCTGCCGGAGCGGCGTGATGTCATCCAGGATCCAGAAGCCTCGGCCGTGAGTGCCCGCCACCAGGTCATCGCCCTTGATGACGATGTCGCGAATTGAGGTGGCCGGCATGTTCAGCCGGAGCGACTGCCAGTGGTCGCCGTCATCGAAAGAGACGTACACCGCCCGCTCGCTCCCAGCGAAGAGCAGGCCCTTCCGGACCGGGTCTTCCCGCACGGCGTTGATGGTGCCACCATCCGGGATGCCAGTGGTGATGTGCGTCCAGGTCTTGCCGCCGTCACGGGTGCGATAGATGTATGGCCGCAGGTCGTCGATGCGCAGGGTGTTGATCGCCGCGTAGGCGGTGAGCGAATCAAAATGCGAGGCGTCCATCAGCGACACCTTGGCCCAGTGCGTCAGGTCGGGCGGCGTCACGTTCTGCCAGGTTTTGCCGCCGTCCCTGGTCACATGGATCAGGCCGTCATCCGAGCCGACCCAGATGATGCCGGCGCTCCGGTACGACGGGGCAACGGTGTAGATGACGCCCCGGTGCCTGGTGATCGCCTCGGGCGACCGGGCATAGGTGCCGACGCTGGCGGGTGCCACCGAGTCGGTCCGCGTCAGGTCCGGACTGATCTCCGTCCAGCTGTTGCCCCCGTCCCGCGTCTTCCAGAGCGTGTTCGAGGCGAAGTACAGCGTCTTCGGGTCGATCGGTGAAAAGAGCACCGGCGCGGTCCGGAGCACCTTGTAGTCCGGGGTGCGGAGTGGCTTCGGTCCCACCTGGGTGACCTGTCCGGTCCGGCGGTCAAACCGGCTCAGCTTCCCGCCGTAGACCAGGTCCGGGTCGAGCGGATCTGCCGCCACGTAGCCGTATTCCTCTACGCCCACCGGGGTCCAGTCACGGAAGGTGATCGCCCCATTGTCGCCACGGCTCCGGACGCAGGCCGACCCGCTCTCCTGCTGCCCGCCACAGACGCGGTAGGGATAGGCGTCGTCTGCCGACACGTGGTAGAACTGGGCGGTCGGCTGGTTGTACCAGGAGCTCCAGCTCTCACCACCGTTCACCGTGATGATGGCGCCCTGGTCGCTGACGATGAGAATGACCTTGGGGTTGGTCGGGTTGATCCAGATGCGATGGTAGTCGTCGCCGCCCGGCGCTCCCCGAATGCCCGTCCAGGTCTTGCCGCCGTCGAGCGATTTCCAGGTCACCACGCTGGCAGTGTAGATGATGTCCGGATTGGTCGGGTCGACCTTCACCTCGGCAAAGTCCGAGGCGCGGCCCACGATCCTGGTCTCGTCGGTGGCGCGGCGCCAGGTCTCCCCGGCGTCATCCGACCGGTAGAGCACGCCGTCGTTCCTGGTGTCCACGGTGGCGTAGAGCCGGTTGGGATCGCTGGGGGCGACCGTGAGCCCGATCCGGCCCAGGCCATCGGCGAAGGTGGGAAGGCCGTTCATGATCGGTCGCCAGTTCGTGCCGCCATCCGTTGATTTGTAGAGCCCTGAGTTGGGCCCGCTGAACTGTCCGTTCTCCCAGGGCGCCTGCCGGGCCTCCCAGAGGGCCGCGTACATCACGTCGGGATTCCTCGGGTCGAGCACGACGTCGATCGCCCCGGTGTTCTCGTCCCGGTAGAGCACCTTCTCGAAGGTCCTCCCACCGTCGCTGCTGCGGAAGAGTCCTCGTTCCGCGTTGGGCCCGTAGGGGTGGCCCAGCACGGCGACGAAGAGGCGGTCGGGATTGCGAGGATCCACGACGATCTGGGGAATCTGCTGCCCGTCGCGAAGCCCCAGGTGCGTCCAGGTCATGCCGCCGTCGGTGGACTTGTAGATCCCGTCGCCGGTGGAGAGGTCGGGCCGCTGAAGTCCCTCGCCGCTGCCCACGTAGATGATGTCGGGGTTGGACGGCGCCACCGCGATGGCGCCGATCGAGCCGGTCGGCTGGTCGTCGAAGATCGGGTTCCAGGTGCGCCCGTAATCGGTCGTCTTCCAGACGCCGCCGTTGACGGCGCCGATGTAGAAGACATTCGGCTGCGAGGGCACACCGGTGGCGGCCTTGGTGCGCCCGCCCCGGAACGGACCGATCATCCGCCAGTGCATCTCCTGGAACAGACTCGGTTCCATCTGTTGAGCTGAGCCGTTCATCGCGCCCGCACCCAGCAGCACGAGCGCGAGGGCGGGAATACGCAGTCCGAGCGCCTCACGTGTCGTTCCGAGCGCCCCATGTGTCATTCCGAGCGCAGCGAGGAATCTCGATCGCATCTGTCTCACCCCGTCATCAGTGGATTCGGCCGCACCTCGAAGTGTCGCGATTCCGGCCTCTTGACGGTATCCCCTATCGAAACGAGCAATTGGGAGTATTTTGGTCGGGTTCCCTAGTCTCCCCTTTCGCCCCACCCCTCCACGGAGGCTCAATGAAGAGTCGTATTTCCCTGTTCGCCCTGGCGATGGCCATGGCACCCGCTGCACTGTATGCTCAGGCCACTCCAATGAACGTGCTCACCATCGGAGTCGAGTCGGTCAAGCCCGGCAAGGGACGGGCGCATGACAAGCTCGAGGCCGAGTGGGCCAGCGCCATCTACGCGGCGAAGCCGGCATCCGGGTACCTCGGGATGAAGACGATGACCGGCCCAGCCCAGTTCTGGTACGCCACCATCTTCAGCTCGTGGGCCGACTACGAGAAGAGCCAGGCCTCGAATCCGGGGCAGGAAGCGGCTTCTGCCCGGTTCAGCCCCCAGGAAGCCGATATTCTATCGGAAACGCGGGACATGGTCATGGTCCGAGTAGACAGCCTGGGCTACGGTAAGCCGAGGGACATCGCCCAGATGCGCTACATGTCCGCCACGCGCATCACGGTCCGCCTCGGCCACTACGACGAGTGGGCCGCGGGCAGGTCGGTGGTCAAGCACGCCCAC
>Ga0315292_10001220_pt1 | contig 13519 bp, 8 predicted proteins | sample YL17G13_0_MG_FD_204029 | JGI IMG/M metagenome (GOLD analysis project Ga0315292, IMG submission 204029) | Sediment microbial communities from Yellowstone Lake, YNP, Wyoming, USA - YL17G13_0 | ecosystem: Environmental > Aquatic > Freshwater > Lake > Sediment | place: USA: Wyoming | collected... | reverse complement strand
AGAAACCTATCACAAAAGAGCCGGTTTCGGAGACGAACAAACTGGAAGAAGGGAAAAAACAAATCCCAACCTCATCCCAGCCAGCTAAGCCATCACAAGCAGAAACTAAGAAACCTGTAGTAGAACCAAAACAAACCACGCCAGCCATTAAAACTACTCCACCCTCGGCTGAGCCAACCAAAACGAAAGCCGAACCGACCAAACAGGCAATAGAAGATGAAGGTGAGCTTACTGTTCACACTGTTGCAAAGGGTGAGACTATGACAACCATTGCGAAAAAATATAACGTCACTACTGAGCAGATTCTGAAATGGAATCTTTTGAAAACGATTGCAGTCAAACCCGGGCAGGAGCTTTATATCTACGTTAGAAAATAGACTTGAAGCGAAAGTTTTTGTTCCACATGTAGCCCCCTCCATCCGAAGTAAGCCGAGCTTGTCCACTAGATCGTGAATAGACTTGTCCGCCATCTTCTTGGTGGAACTCACTCCCAATGGTAAAATCTATATCGAAAATCGTTGTTCAGGGTATCTTCAGTTTTTAATTCAATCATGCCTAATTATTGCAAGTGTAACATCATCATCCAAGTCTTTACCCATGCCAAAGCTTTTAACATCTCCTAATAATTTTTGAACAAGGGTTTGTACGTCATTATCAGCATTGTCTTGGATGAAATGATGGAGTCGTTCTTCACCATATTGCTCACCTTCAGGATTTGTTCGCTCTAAAATACCGTCCGTGTAAAGAACAGCAACACTTCCAGTTGGAAACTCTGCAAATGTTTTAGGGAATTGAGGCAGGATTGCAAGAGCACCAAGAGGAAGCGTCCTTTCAGAAAGTAATCGCACTGCATTATTAAGATAAATCAACGGTGGTGGATGACCTGCATTTACATACTGGATAGTACCATCGGTAGTGTTTATCACAGCAATAAAAAATGTTACAAAATCTTTTTTGTCTGTGCTTTCATAAAGCAATCCATTTAGTCGGCGAACAAATTCCTCTAATGTTAAACCCATTGAAGCAAGAAGATGTGTTGAAGCCCGTACTTCCGACATGATTAGAGCGGCAGGCACACCTTTACCTGAAACATCTGCAACGACCGTCAGAAGGGAAGTTTCTGAAAGCTTTATGAAATCGTAGTAATCACCGGCAACGAATTTACCGGGGAGAATTTTCCCAAAAATTTCAAGCCCGCGTACGGCTGGAAGCTGATGAGGCAGGAGTTTCCTTTGAACTTGTGAGGCAATCTCCAGTTCCAAATCTGTTGACTCTTTCTGCACCAAGAGTCCAACTTCGACGCGGATCAGTTTGTTGAGAAGTCTTCGTGTGTACTTTGTTAAATATGATGCGAGGGCTACAAAGCCGACAAGAATCAACACTTTTGTAAGCTGACCTATTAAGGTTATTTCATCGCTGAAAAGCTCGCGATAGTATCCACCGTTTGTAATCGTGACGGCTTTTGTAATCGCAAGATAGATAATAAGTACAATGTAAAGTACAATTGTTAAACCACCGCTCAGCATTGTTAACTTTCTATCGTAGCGGAAGACAGTCAGCATGATAAGCGGGAAGGCGATCATGAATATATAATGTTTCAAAGCGACCGTTGGAATCTCTATTGTGGTGTACATGTAAAGAAGCAAGAATAGTATCACGATATCAATGCAAGAGGTGATATATTTCATGATTGGTCGATAGCCAATGCGGCGAATGAAGAGAAACACGATAGTTCCGTAAGTGTAGCCAAGAAGCAGTGCCCCAAAGTTCAAAAGATTCGCTTCGAAAGTTATTGAACCGGCGTTAAGCACTGCAACAAATGATAGAATGATGATAAGCGTTAAGCGAGCACTGTTTGCAAATCGTTCTGCCCTAACTTCTTCATTCGCTAATGCTTGATTGATACGTTGAGTTATTTCTTCCATAGCATCCATTTATCCTTATACTAATCTTGAAAACCGTTTGTTGGCATTTGGAAAATCTACCCCAAGTGCAAACCACGTCACTACTCCAAAGCCAAACGCTGCGATCACGGCTGTCCATGTGAATTGTGGATTCGGTACCACTGATGAAATTTTTAGAGTTGTTAGAATTGACCCGCATACCACATTGAGTGTCGCAATCAACTGATATAATCTCAGCTTCCCGAGTATAAGTGTTTGTGGCTCACCCCGGTACGATTCCTCAACAAACCTTCCGAGTCCGTTCAGCACCAAGTAAAGACCGGCAATCAGTGGAAGCGAAGCGTGGAGAGACCACAATCGAGCGAGGAGAAGTCCAGTGATTATATTCCAGAGAATTGAGTAGAGCGGTGTAGGATGAATTGGGACATTAGTAAAATTTGAAAGCCGGCATACACGGCTTCGGGGATGCGTGTATCGTATCCCGACTAATGGCGATGCTTCCCTTCCGTGGCAGCATCCCTGAACAAGGCATCGCAATCTTCCCATCGCTTGAATTAAATTACCAGTAACACCGTACACTCCGAGAAGCAACCAAATGTTTACATCGAACAATGAAGCAATCAACGAGCCGAGGAGAACACCAATAACGCCACCATAGTAACCAAACGGTCGCAACAAGCTTGGTGATCCTTCAACGAACTGCGCCCACAACCCCGCCATGATGAGTCCTGAGAATGCAACAATCAAATTGGGAACGATATAATCGGGACCTAACAAAATTCCGTTGATGGATAATCCAAGGAATGTTCCTAATCCGGCATATATACCGTGGTTGATAATTCGAACTGAACCGATACGCCACTCCTTCCATGAATTAGCAACTCGTTCTGAGAGAGAACGTAATTTCTCCCACACCATATTGATTCGTGTAACCAGGAGAACCACCAATCCGGCAGCAAGCACATCTACAATAGCGTGCATACCGGTAGTTATACAGCTAATGCAGATAAAAAAAGTCCACGACCACCACAATATTTTCAATGAAGGTATTGCTTTGCCGTAGATTCGAACCGCAAGTAATATCCATATTACATGAAATGAGGGAAACGCCGCAGCTGACGTGTCGTGTAATCGTTCCCACATTAATAAATTTCCAAGGAAACCTCGAGGGATAAACTCACGCGGTGGTGCGATGAATGGAATTACAATAAATAACAGAACACCGATACCGGTCGCAATCAAGCCGGTGAATGAGAATTCTCGCAGATCGCGTGAGGATACGGCGAGCAACGGGACTAAGAACACAAACAGGTAAGTACTGACATAAAATATTTCAGTCCATTCGTAAACGGGAATCTTTTGCTCAAAAGGAAGATATGCAACGATTGCATCGTGCGGGACTCCTATCGTCACCATTGCTTCATAGATAACCAGCCAAGGGAACAACACAAGAAGGTAGACAGAGAGCCGCTCGGAAAAGCGCGGCGGTATTACTTCGTTTGATGGAAAAAAGATTATCGGTTTCGGTAAAGAAGCTCCAAACCTTTCCATGAGATCGTGCTTTTCATACCCTTGCACAAGTGCTGCACATCCCAGAATAACAATAGGTGAAACAAGCCATAAACCACTCGGCGATTGAAAAGCCATCGCTATACCGACACATAACAACGAGAACCCTAAATAGATTGGATGAGAAATTAATCTATAGATACCATTCTTGACGAGCTTGTGAGGAGGATAGGCATTCATCGGAAGTCCGTCGCCATAAACCGAAAGATTTATCATACCTGTAACCATTATCAGTGCGCCACCGATTACCGCACCTATCCCAAGTCCAACTGAACCGGTAACTGATAAGAGGACAACACCCTCAGTTGCTTTTCCCCACACAAAAAGAGATGTTGGCACAATCATAACAAACAAAAATCCGTAGAGAATTTTGCCGATAGTAGAACTATCAACCGGTTTACTCATGAGAACCTCACAACTTCGTGTATTGCCCAGCCCGAAGTGGATGGAAAATCTTTCTTTTTCAAAACACCTCGACTGCGCCATTTACATTCATGCGTTTGAAGGATTTTGGGCGGGACTATTTTATCAATTCCCGGAATCCTTGAAAGCATCGTTGAAACAAGCCGGCCTTCCCTCAAGATTGATTTCTCTGTAAGTGCGAGGACTATTTCATTTCCATTAATTTTTATTTCATTGTCGGTGATTGAGCAGTTGTTCATCCGCACACCATTATGAAAGAGGAGAGATTGCTTAACCTCACCAATCCAATCTATCCACACAACAGCATCGGAATTAGAAAGGAACCTACCCCATCGAAGCTCGTCGATAGGCAGCTGCCATGGTTTGATTGACATCTCAATCTTCTCGACATAACCTTTGCCACGGACGTGTCCGCCCTTCCCAAAATAAACATCGGCATCTGAGCTGGGTTGGAGGCATGACCATTGAATGGATCCTTCAGAAGTTTCATATAATTGTTGATGAATTGGCTGAGCAAGCGCGCACCATGTTGCTTTAATTTTCAACGGAGGAAAAGACCAATGAATAGCTTCATCTTTGACTTGTGGAAAAGAACTTTTTCTCAACGATACCTCGGTAAGCGTACCGGCTTTTTCAAAATGGCTAAGAATGCTGGTAAAGTGAAATGTCACCCCACTCATACGAAGCATAGCTGAATATCCGATGAATGTATCACCGTTATCTGCCACACAGTCGAGGTACCATTTTGAAAGTTGGAAATCGGTTCCTTTATTCATGCGCTTAATTTGCTGTTAAAATGTAGTGCATTGTAGCAAATTTATTATAAAGTATCAAGGTTTGATTTTCGATGTGACATTATGAAAATTATTTTGTAAAACCTGTGCAAAGGGATCATATTCTTGATAGAACATATCCCCATCAGTTTCGTATTAATAAGATAATACAGGTTAAAAAAAGATTAGGATTGCATGTAGTTGTATTATTCCAGCATTTTTTTACATTTGAAAAACACGGGGTGCAGTTATATTAGTTATTGAATTAACCTGAGTAGGAATAAAATAGTGTCACGGTAGAAAATGAAATCGACTAACAATCAGGATTGAGATATGAGCAGACCATCCTATGAAGAATTAGAAAACCGCATAAGAGATCTCGAGAGAACAGATACTGAACTCAAGCAGATACAGCAAGCATTGCTGGAGAGCGAAGCCAAATACCGAACATTAACAGAGAATATTGCTGTCGGTATATTTAGAAGTACTCCCGGTCCAAAAGGCAGATTTATTGAAGTAAATCCTGCCCTCGTGAAGATGTTAGGTTATGAAAATAAAGATGAACTTTTAACCAAAGATGTCGCTCAATTATATCGGAATCCAAAAGATAGACATAAATTTAGTGAAAAGATATCGAGAGATGGATATGTTAAACACGAAGAATTAATCCTGCAAATAAAAAATGGAACACCGATCATTGTCTCAGAAACTGCTATAGCAGTGAGAGATGAAAAAGGAGAGATAATATATTTTGATGGAATTATAGAAGACATTACCGAGCGTAAGAAAGCAGAGGAGGAACTCCACGTTCAGAAAACTTACCTTGAAAGACTTTTCAACAGTGCACCTGAAGCGATTGCCTTACACAGCAATAACGATCTTATCGTAGATGTAAATGATGAATTTACAAAAATGTTCGGTTATTCCCGCAAGGAAGCGATAGGAAAGCCAATCAACTCATTGATCGCCCCGGAAGCACTCCTGGATGAAGCTGTTCTGATCTCCCAAAATGTCATTCGAGGAGAAAGAATAGAAATTGAAACAAAACGTAAGCGGAAGGACGGAACACTCATTGATGTTTCGATTTTAGGCGCTCCAATCGTTCATGATGGCAAGCAGATGGGAGATTATGCAATCTATCGAGACATCACCGAACATAAGAAGTCAGAGGAAGAACTGCATCTCCAAAAAACATATCTTGAGCGACTATTCAATAGTGCTCCTGAAGCGATAGTGTTTCATGATAATAACGATATTGTTGTCAACGTAAATAATGAATTCACAAAACTGTTTGGCTATTCTCAGGAGGAAGCGTTAGGAAAACCCATAAATGAGCTGGTTGTACCGAAGGAATTCCAGACCGAAGCTTCTAAGCTTTCCCAAAAGGTTATTCACGGGAAAAGAGTAGAAATTGAAACAAAACGTAAACATAAAGATGGAAATCTAATCGATGTCTCAATCCTCGGTGCTCCAATCATTGACGGTGGCGATCAGATGGGTGTCTATGCAATCTATCGAGATATCACTGCGCACAAGAAGGCAGAGGAAGATCTACATCTTCAGAAAACGTACCTGGAGCGACTATTCAATAGCTCCCCCGAGGCGATTTTGCTGCACGACAACAACGACCGTGTCGTGAATGTGAATGAAGAATTCACAAAAGTATTTGGTTATAGTCGCGAGGAAGCGATAGGAAAACCGGTTAATGATTTGGTTGCATCGGCTGAATATCAGGAAGAAGCCGCTCTGCTTTCCCAAAGGAGTTTTCGCGGTGAAAGAGTAGAAGTTGAATCAAAGCGTAAACGAAAGGATGGAACTCTCATCGATGTCTCCATTCTCGGTTCTCCTATTTTTTACGGCAAGAAGCAGATGGGGGTTTATGCAATATACCGAGACATAACCCAGCGCAAGAAAGACGAAGAAACCCGTACACGTTTGAGGGAAGAAGCGAGAATGGCGAGGAATATTCAAACGAACTTTCTTCCGAAATCCAATCCAGAGATCCATGGTTACGAAATTGCAGGGAAAAGTATACCTGCATTAAACGTTGGTGGTGATTATTATGATTTTATCTATCTGGATGAACATCGACTCGCAATCAGCTTGGGAGATGTAAGCGGCAATGGATTAGCGGCTTCACTTGTGATGGCAAACCTGCAAGCTACAATTCGGGGACAGGCAATGTTTAATGCGGATCCGGAAAAATGTTTAGAGAGGGCAAACAAATTGCTATTTAGAAGCACGGACTCCCGTACGTTTATCTCTCTCTTTTACGGAATCCTGGATATCAAAAAAAATACATTAAGTTATGCTAACGCCGGACAAGACATGCCGATCATTTTCTCGACAGGAGGCAAACCTGTCCTGCTGCGAACCCGGGGAATTGCGCTTGGCATGATGGAGGATGCTACATACGAAAAAGAAGAGATATCCATAAAGTCCGGAGATCGCCTGTTGGTTTATTCAGACGGGATTCCCGAATCGATGAACCAGCGGATGGAAGAATTTGGTGGTGAAAAGCTGCAGGAAATTGTGCAGCACAGTAATGACGATTCTCCCGACGAGCTAATTGAGAAGATCATAGCAGCAGTGAATGTACATATAGGCGCTGCATCGCAAAGCGATGATATGACAATGGTTCTCTTAAAGCGAAAAGGCACTTAACTCATCATTCCGTTTTCCCTATTTCATTCAATATATGTATCATTTTAACGATAAAGCCGTACACGTAAGAAATGAAAGTCGTATGCAATAAAATGGGAATATTATATTCCCGTCAACTTTTTCTTAACGATTCTCGTCTAACGTAAGAAGGAAGGAACAGCGGTTGCCAATATTCCATAGAACTCTCATTAATGAAAGAATAATAAAATCAGTTTCAAATCGATCTTACTACAAAATAAATTTTTTTAAGGAAATTTCATGTTTAAAAAACAACTTTATTATTTGATAGTCCTGATACCTCTGGTATTCGTTTCTCCCTCATCAGGTGGAGCGACAAACGATACAGAAAAACCGAGCATAAAAGTAATCAAAATCGATAGACCTTTAGAATTAACAGGTAAACTCGAGAATCCGATATGGTTGCAAGCAGAACCCGTTGAGCTGAATTATGAAGTTACTCCCGGTGAAAACACCCCTGCTCCCCAAAAAACTTTGGTATGGGCACTATACGACGATAAATTTATTTATTTCGGTTTTAAGTGCCTCGATACAAATCCGGAACAAATCAGAGCAAACATTTCCGATCGTGACAAAATGTATCAGGATGATTGGGTATTTGTAGCTATCGATACATATGGCGATTACCAGAGATCGTATGAATTTTGTGTTAATCCATTTGGTATTCAGGGTGATCTATTAGCTACTATAAACAGTGAAGATGGAAGCATTGATTGGATTTGGCAAGCAGCGGCATCTAAAAATGAAAATGGCTGGACGGCTGAAATGGCTATTCCGTTTTCGAGTCTTAACTTCCCTAACACAGAAGAACAATCCTGGCGGCTTAATATTCTACGCACTATTCCAAGGGCAAGCCGCACACAAATATCGTGGGCTCGACTGGACAGAAACATTCCAGGGATTATGACGCAAGCCGGATTCTTGAAAGGACTTAAAAATATTAAACCCGGAAGTTCAATTGAATTATTACCATATGCAATCGGCCAGAAAATGGGAAGTTTGTCCGATATTAATAATCCAAACTCAGGTTTTAAATATGATCCCTTCCAAGGTCGTATAGGCGGTGGGATAAAATATTCACCAAGTCCAAATTTTTCTCTTGATGCTGTGATAAATCCGGATTTCAGTCAGATTGAAACTGACGCCGCTCAGATTAGCGTCAATACAACTTTTGCCCTTCAGTACGATGAGAAGCGCCCGTTTTTCCTGATCGGTCGTGAACTCCTTCAAACCCCGATGTACTATTCAAGATCTATTAATGACCCTTCCGGTGCTGCACGGATTATCGGAAAAACCGGCTCACTTTCATATATGTACATGGGAGCGTATGACCGGAATACAGTTTTTGATATTCCGGGAGAAGAAGGAAGCAGTACAGTAGGAACTCATTTGAAATCCTTTGTAAATATCGGAAGGTTACGCTATGATGCAGGTGATGAAGCGTATGTTGGCGGTATGCTGTTGACCAGGGATTTGTCGGGTGGTCATAATTATGTTGCCGGTCTTGATTGGAATTATAAATTCTGGAGTAACTGGTATTTTGCGGGAGAAGGATTCTTATCGCAAACAAAAGAACTGAACGACACTGCCATTTTAAGTTCAACAAGAGAATTCGGTAAAACCGGTTACAACGCAGCATTTAACGGAGAAAAATATACCGGCAATGGTGTTCATCTGAATCTTTCGCATGGCGAACGATCGTATAACTTCGGGCTTACATTCAATAACCACTCGCCAACATATCAATCATACAATGGAAGTTTTAACCAAAACGGAAGTCGACAATTTTATATGAGTCATGAATATGTCTTTTACCCTGAAAATTCATTTATAGATCAGGGTTCCATGGGTTTTAATTCATATTTACGATATGATTTCTATGGAATAAAAAAAGAACAAGTTGTGCAACCATACATATCGCTTACACTAAAAGGACAAACTAATATTTTTGTTCAACATTTATCGCTTAATGATGAATATTTTGGCGGGATATGGTTTAAAGGAATTAATAGATTTATGTTCAATGTCAATTCGCGACCGCTCAACGCGATCTCCCTTTCTATGTATGGACATTTGGGGAAGTTTATATACCGTACTGATTCTCCAACAACGGGGAAAGGCCATCGTTTTGGTGCGAGTATTACATTAAAGCCCACTTCCCAATTAAATATATCATTTTCTTACGACCGTGCCAGGTTATCAAGTGTGGATACCGGGGAACTTTACTACGATGGAAACATCTACCGTACCGTTGCAATCTACCAATTTTCATCCGAGATTTTCTTTCGTACAATTTTTCAATACAATTCATTCAATAAAGCAATTCAATTATATCCACTATTCAGCTATAAGCTTAATGCATTCACTACGCTATTTGCAGGAGCAACCAGCGATTATCTTGATTATAAAGGCGAAATCGGAACAGTAAACACAAATCAGCAATACTTTGTTAAGCTGCAATATTTGTTCGGATTATGATTACAAACGAATAGATGCTTTAATAAAAACGGCGGAGCAGATATTAACGGTGATAGAAAATTAAAAACGAATAACACCGCCCCAATATTGAAGCCACCATATACTTGCCTGCCCGATCCTGATACTATGTTGAACTATGGTAATACATTGATGTTTGATAAGAGAGCGTAACTGAACTAAGAAAGAACTTAACTGCATAATTGCGATGCATAAATGAACTACGACAAAACATATATGCAATGCCACAATGCATAAATGAATTACGACAAAACATACATGCAATACCGCGATGCATAAATGAATCACGACAAAACATACATGCTTTGCCACGATGCATAAATGAATTACGACAAAACATATATGCAATGCCGCGATGCATAAATGAATTAAGACAAAACATATATGTATTGCCGCGAGGCATAAATGAATTGTGACGATTCAAGTAAGTATAATGCCCAAAACAGCTTGTTTTTTGCGGTAGCAGTTTTAATCCCTCAAAATCACGCAAAATATTGAGATATTGAAAAACGATTGTTTTTAAGGGTATTAGAAAAAGATGTGGAAAACATAAGACTTTAAAATCCTTCTATGTATCGCTCTGATTAGATTGAAATGCGATAGATTTAAACATATTTTATCTCCTGCATAAATGAACAAAATTAGACACTATCCTGATTAGCCGATATTGCCTATTGCCGGGAGACGATTCCGCAACCATCCGCTCGCGAATGCTGCGGAATATTGTAATGCAAAAAATAAAAAGTAAAGTAGAAGGTGGATTATTTACTTGACTATGAATTGAAAGTTTTATAATTTGCGACATACAAATATCTTGGAGCAGATACACGGGAACTCATGCATATGGAAATTTATATGAAGCTGTAAAGGAGTGCGTGAGTATGATAAAAAGCTTTCGATCAAAGACGAATATAAAATACCATATGAAAAGTAAAAATTGCTTAAATAAGCCAAAACTAAAAAGAATAAAAACGCCATATGGCGTTTTTACAGATGTTATGTGAAATTGTTTTGCTAAAGCGGTACTGAAAAAGGAGATTCACTATGAAAATATTTATTAGCTGGTCTGGACACCGATCTAAAGTTGTAGCTGAAGCGCTAAGAACGTGGTTGGCGGATGTGCTTCACAAAGTTGAGCCGTGGGTTTCATCTGAGGATATTGATCCCGGTTTACGCTGGAATGCTGAACTAGCAAAACAACTTGAGCACACTAAATTTGGAATTGTCTGTTTGACTCCCGAGTCCGTGCATGCTCCTTGGGTGTTGTTTGAGGCTGGAGCTCTGGCAAAAACCCTAGGTACTTCCCGCTTGTGCCCTTATCTTATCGAGATGGATACTCGTGATCTTCATCAGCCGCTGGCTCAATTTGACGCCGTACAAGCAAACAAGTCGGGTACATTAAAGCTACTGCGAAGCGTTAACCACGCATTGGCTGAAGAACAGATAGGGTCTCTTACAGACGAACGCCTTGTAAGAGGTTTTGAGCGATGGTGGCCAGACTTAGAACATATACTCGAACAAATTCCACCTGCCCCTTCTGTATCGGAAGTTCTGCAACTGGGCCCACAGAGTTTAGGACTAGAACGGGTGTCCAGATCAAGAAGCGAGGCACTCACATACTTTGGCGCTGCCCTAAAACGTGAGATAGAGCGTAGTCGTCGAGGTAGAGGTTTGGTCTACGTCGCTAGCACATCAATGCGTGGTTTTATGGCTACCGATGCCAAAGATTTCCATGGTCCCAGACTATTGGAAGAACTTATTGAGAGCAAATGTGAGTTGCACATCATGCTGACACATCCAGACACAGCTGAGCGCAGAGCCGAGGCAGAGCGACGTCCCCCGGGTGCAATTGCTGGAGAAGTCAGAGCGACGGTTACTCAACTAAAGACGTTAGGAGTGACTACCGATCAGATGAAGTACTATCGTGGTTCACCAACAGTTTACGGAATTGCTACATCCGAGTCGATGTTGCTGAATCCATATCCATATGAAAACGAATCGCACAGGTGCATGACATTCGTGGTGCGCAAGACCGACGATCACGAGGATATTTATCATCAATATTTTGATGCTCACTTCGAGCGGCCGTGGAAACATGCTGTTCCTATCGAAGAAGTCGGTGGTTAATCAGTTAAGCGAAGCGTGGCCATTGATCGCAAAACAACTTCACCTAACAAATGCAACAGCGACACTCACATCGGCTGGTAAGGCTATGTTGATGCAAGGTTTGCTCCACAAGTTGAGTTCGTTCAACGCCACACACATTCCTGCCAAGAAAGCAAAAGCATAGAGTATGGCGTTGCGCTGTTGCTAAACGTTATGTGCCAGCTGCCTCAAAAACAGATAAATGAAATTCAACAATTAGGAGAACATTATGGGTTCATTGACAGTTCATGTCCTAGATTCTGACGAAAGTCCAGTGAGCGGAAAACGTGTGTACTGTAATTTCGTGGGTAGTCATCTCTTAGGATTTGCTGACTCGCATAGCGAATCCTATACTGACGAAGATGGTGTTGCAGAGTTCGACGACATCCCTGTTGGCAAGGTTGAGGTTATCGTCGACGGAGACATACAGGTCGAAGTTAGTGTTGGATCAAGCGACCATGAGGATGTGACGGTGACAATCTAATGAGCACAAAAAAAATACGACCACGTTACCTTCGATTGTCTGAAGAGACAAACGCACTTGATTATCTTGAACGAGCAGTCTTTTACATTCATCAAGCTGAAAATAAAACTGTGTTTTGGAAATGGGTTGTTATCTCCCTTCATGGTGCATTGTACGGATTTTCAATTTGTGCCTGCAAGGGCACTAGTCCCGAAAACGTTACTTTTAAAACTAAGCGAGGTGATGAGAAACTCATTGGTATAAACGAGGCTTTGAAGCGTTGTCAAAATCCAAAGTGGATGCACATGACGGTCATCAGCAAACACCTTGAGCTAACTCCCAGCCAACAAGATTCGATTCGCAAACTAAAACGTATGTTGCGGGATAGTTTTGAACATTATATACCAAGACTCTGGTCTATCGAAGTGCATGGGATGCCACAGCTTGCTGCTGATGTGCTACTGGTGATTCGGTTTCTCGCTTTAGAAACTGGAAACTATTCACACCTAACAAAGTCACAGAAGAGAAAGATAAAGTCATTAGTCTATCAAGGAATGAGAGAACTCACACAATCTCGGTTATTTCGAGAATCTCAGACGCTGGAGCATTCGGCAGCCAGCACATAACAAGCATAAAAATGAATCAGAATTTATCAATATTAAATCTAACGTACTGCTCGGTGGAACATACCGTCGCTCACAGAGAATTGTTTTATAATAGTTCGCAACGGTACGTCATTTTTATGCAGGACGATGCGCAACATTCGCTCCGCACTTCGTGCTTCGCTCAAAGCTGTCTGCGGCAGGAATTATTTCAGATGTGAATAGTTATAGCCCATTAAAATGAGACACACTGCCACAATTATATTGATGATATTTAGCTTGGGACTGATACAAGCTCAAGATATTGATACTTTTATTTTGAAATATGCAGTATCCAAATATGATACGATTATTTATAAACGAATAATTGAGTTCGATAAGAATAGCAAAATGTATCATGTGAGAGATTATTTTGAAAATGGACAGATTCAAATGAATGCTTTTTATATCTCGTTTGATAAG
>Ga0315292_10001218_pt1 | contig 13520 bp, 13 predicted proteins | sample YL17G13_0_MG_FD_204029 | JGI IMG/M metagenome (GOLD analysis project Ga0315292, IMG submission 204029) | Sediment microbial communities from Yellowstone Lake, YNP, Wyoming, USA - YL17G13_0 | ecosystem: Environmental > Aquatic > Freshwater > Lake > Sediment | place: USA: Wyoming | collected... | reverse complement strand
ACTCTGTTAAAGTGTCCGGAGTTCCTGTAACCTACCGAAAAGGCTATTTCCGTAATACTGGTACGGGAGTCTTTCAGAAGTTCCCCGGCGTTTTTCAGCCGTATGCTGTTTACATATGATATGAAACTTTGACTAAATCTCTCCTTAAAGGCCCTGCAAAAGCTGAACCTGTTCATGCATGCCAGACGTGCAAGCTTATCCAGTCTCAGCTCTCCCATGTAGTTTTCCTGAATATGTTTTGCAATGATGTCAAGGTGTCTTCCCTTATATGAGGGCAATGCATCATCTTCTCTCCCTTTTTCGTCTCCGAGTATATTTGATACCCTTTCCCTGAGATACCGAAGATTGACAGGTTTTTTAATATAATCAGTGACATTTTTTCTGAGTGCCTGGATTATGACATCTTCATTCCCGTATCCTGTCATGATTATTACAGGAAGTGCAGGGTTTCTTTCCCTGAGTGACTGTAATACTTGAAACCCATCCCGGTCCGGGAGAATATAGTCAACAATCGCGAGATCAACAGACTGAAAGGGGAACTTCATAACATCCAAATATGTCGATGCCTCGAATACGTGATAATCATTGTTGAGGGCGCTCTTTATAACATCCCTGATAACGGCATCATCATCTACAAGAAGAAGAGATTTTCTGAACATTGGTTTCCCTTAGATAGATAATTAAGCTAATGCTAAATAAGTATGATTATAAACGATGTAATGCAGATCGTAAAGAAGAAAAAACTAACATTTTTTGCATTTTTAAGATTTCATAAAATTATAAGTAATTTTATGAATTGTAATAATGATATTATTTTAGTAAAATAATCCGTTTTGAAATTGCATGGAATCGGATACGTTAGACTTAGCATAATGCCAATTAGTCCAAAGCATTTTTTAAAAAAATTTCATCCATCTGTACTATAAAAACAGAGCTGATAAAAGGAGAAAGATTATGTTGTCACGCATTTTCCCCTTTATAGAATTGTTGAAAAGTTACAACGTCGTTAAATTTAAGGCTGATGCGATTGCCGGACTAACGGTAGCTTTGGTCCTCATTCCTCAGTCTATGGCGTATGCGCAATTGGCCGGTCTCCCAGCGTATTATGGATTATATGCATCTTTCCTCCCACCGATGATCGCTGCATTATTCGGCTCGAGCAGGCAGCTTGCAACAGGGCCTGTGGCTGTTGTCTCACTCATGACTGCAGCCTCTTTGGGTCCACTTGCCACTGCCGGGAGCGACAGCTTTATCGCATATGCCATTTTACTCGCTCTTATCGTTGGAGTTTTTCAGTTCCTTTTGGGTATTTTAAAACTCGGACTTGTTGTCAATTTCCTCTCGCATCCTGTTGTGAACGGATTCACCAATGGTGCTGCAATCATTATCGCCACATCGCAATTGTCAAAGATGTTTGGAGTTTATGTAGACGAAGCTGAACACCACTACGAGACAATTATACGGGTTGTTCAGGCAGCCATTTATTATACTCACTGGCCTACATTGATCATGGGAATCGGTGCTTTCGCAATAATGTTTGTGCTAAAAAAGATCAATCCCAGGATACCAAATGTTCTCGTAGCAGTGACCGTAACAACTGTTCTTTCATGGGCAATAGGATTCGAAAAAGATGTCAAGGTTGATATAACGAAAATTGATTCTCCAAGAACACAGGAACTCATAACAAACTTTAATAAAACATTGGATGGAATTTCGATACTGGCAAAAGAGCGGACAGATAATACCAGACTGGCAGAAGATGCCCAGAAAAATCATGATAAAATCGGATTGCTCAACATAAAAATGAATGAAGAAGTCTTAAAAGTTAAGATGGAAGAGCTGAAAATAAAAGAAGCTTCCCTGAGAAAGGAAATGAGAAATCTTTTTTTTACCGCTTTAAAACAACCTGATAGTTCTTTGAAATTTTATCTCAAAGGTGAAACAACTGAACAAGCAAATCCTGATGGAAGGATATGGCAAATGAAAATAGGAAATAAACCGATCAAAGAAGATTCCATCCGCTTTATGGGTGGCGGTGCAGTTGTTGGTGCAGTCCCGAAAGGATTGCCTTCATTTAGTGTCCCTCCCATAGACTTCAAGGGAATTATGCAACTTCTGCCGTATGCCATCATCATTTCCCTGCTCGGTTTTATGGAAGCTATCTCTATAGCTAAAGCCCTTGCAGGAAAAACCGGACAGAGACTGGACCCCAATCAGGAATTAATCGGACAGGGATTGGCGAATATGCTTGGTGCTGTAGGGAAAGGCTATCCGGTTTCCGGTTCCTTTTCGCGCTCTGCAGTCAACTTTCAGGCAGGAGCTGTCACCGGTTTCTCAAGTGCTTTTACAAGTATTGCAGTGTTGATTATGCTGTTATTTTTAACTCCGCTTCTTTACCATTTGCCGCAATCGGTATTGGCAGCAGTCATTATGATGGCGGTTATCGGCCTGCTGAACGTTTCCGGATTTATTCATGCCTGGAAGGCTCAGAAATATGACGGGATTATTTCTGTTATATCTTTCATAGCCACATTGGCCTTTGCACCTCATCTTGACAAAGGAATTATGATTGGCGTGGTGCTTTCTATTTCGGTATTCTTATATAAGAGCATGAAGCCGAAGATAACTTTATTGGCAAAACACGATGATCAAGCACTTCGTTGTATTGATACACACAGTCTGCAGGGATGCGAGTATATTTCCATTGTGCAATTTGAGGGACCGCTATTTTTTGCCAATGCAAGTTACCTTGAAGACAGTATGCGGGGAATCATAGAAACGAAAAAGAAGTTAAAACACATTATTCTTGTAGCTAATGGGATCAATGAAATGGATGCCTCAGGGGAAGAAACATTATCGTTGCTTGTGGACCGCATCAGAAGCGGTGGACTTGACATATCTTTGAGTGGTGTCAATGAGACGGTTTTAAAGGTTATCAAGAGAACTCATTTGTTCGAAAAAATCGGCCAAGACCATATGTATCATACACCCGAACAGGCTATCAGAACGGTCTATAATGTCTCACACAAAGATACTACCGAAAAAGACTGTTCACTTCTGGCTGTCTGCAGGGTTTAGATTTTATCCATGGAGGAGAAAAATGTCTATTATTAGTCTATTTACAGGAACCTATTGCAATGAAGAATCAGCAATAAAAGGAATTCTTCAGAAGACAGGCTACAAATATCTCACAGACTCCGACATTGTTGCAAAAGCTGGAAAATTGTCCGATCTTTCCGAAAGTAAAATAGTCAAGGCTTTTTCGGCAAAGCCATCCGCGTTTAATCAGTTTACCCACGAAAAAGAACGCTCCATCGCTTATCTCAAGCTTGCTGTTGCCGAATCACTTGCCGAAGATAATATGCTCATCAATGGTTTCACAAGCCTCTTGATACCCACGGGAATTTCGCATGTTCTGAGGGTGTGTCTAATCGCTGATATGAAATACAGGGTTTCGATAGCATCTTCTACCGGCATGTCCGAAAGTGAAGCGCTTAAGACGATACACAAAAACGACGAGGATAGGATAGCGTGGACAAAAAGCATTTTGGAAAACGATGATCCATGGAGTACTTCGCTTTATGATATGGTCTTGCCAACTGATAAAATGACCCTTGAAGAACTATCAGATTTAGTAGGGAAAAATTTAGGCAGAGATATCCTGAAATCCTCAGGAACAAGTGAAAAAGCAGTCCAGGATTTCATCCTGGCATCACGCGTTGAAACTGTTTTGGCCAAAGAAGGCCATATGATTACTGTAGAGGCTGATGCCGGGGCAGTAACCTTAACAATCAACAAAAAAGTGCTCATGCTGAAACGACTGGAGGAAGAATTGCAATCAATAGCTCTTAAGGTTCCGGGGGTAAAATCCGTTGAAACGAAAGTTGGGAAAAATTTCTACCAGGCGGATGTATACAGAAAATATGATCTTGAGATGCCTTCCAAACTTCTTCTCGTGGATGATGAAAGGAAGTTTGCTCAGACATTATCCGAAAGGCTCGGTCTAAGAGACATAAGTTCCGTGGTTGCTTATGATGGAGAGTCTGCCCTCAATCTCATAAAGGAAGAAGAACCCGAGGTCATGATCCTGGACTTAAAAATGCCGGGGATTGACGGCATCGAGGTCTTACAGAGGGTCAAACAGACCAATCCTCAAATCGAAGTTATTATTCTCACCGGACATGGAACTGAGGCGGACAGGCAACGATGCATGGAATTAGGTGCGTTTGCATATCTCGAAAAGCCTGTCGATGTGAATGTCCTCAGCGAAACCATCAAAAGAGCTAACGAAAAAATAAAGCAGAGCAGAGAAAATACATAAGGGATATTCTGTAGGTAAAACGAGAACTCCCTACCCTGCAGGAAGTTCTCGTTAACATTATCAATGTAACGATGATAGTCTTGGCGGGAATTTCAATCCTTTACCAGCCTTTTGATTGAAGCAGTTCCTTTACCTGGGCTTCTCTCTTTTTCTCGACCAGCAAAATTCTCTTGTTTTTGGCTTCGGCAATCTTTGCAATAATTTTATTCAGATCAGCAGGTTTTTCCAAGAAATCCACAGCTCCAGCCTTGATAGCCTCAACCCCTTTTTCGACAGAGCCATGACCAGTCAGCATGATAATCTGCACATCAGGGTTTTCGCTTCTGATACGTTTAAGGGTTTCAATGCCGCTCATCCCGGGCATTGCAAGATCGAGGATAATTGCGTCAAACTCTTTTCCCTTCACTCTTTTGAGAGCCTCCTCGCCACTGGTAGAGGTATCAACTTTGAGACCACGTCCCTCCATTCTCTGTGAAAGGACTTTAAGAAACTGCTCCTCGTCATCAACTAAAAGAACATCTGCTCTAATGTCTTCCGGCATTGTGTCCTCCTCTTTATTTTAATTTCTTGATGAGTGCATTATAACAGGTAGTATATAATTTCTTATCAGCAACCGCCTCTGCTTATAGTGTTTTCGAACATTTTTCTTTAAAAGCTGTCTTTATCTTGTGTGCCAGCGTCTCGATATCGGCAGGTTTTTTCAGGAAGTCGAATCCTCCAAGCCTTCTTGCTTCATCTTCATCTTTATCGGTTCCGTGACCGGTAAGAATGATTACCTGAATGTCAGGGCATGCCTTTTTTATTTCCTGGAGGACCTCCATACCGTGCATGCCGGGCATTCTCAGGTCAAGAACTATGACATCCGGTTTATCAACTTTTAATTTCGATAATGCCTGCTCTCCGTTATAGGCGGTTCCGACCTTCAGGTCCCTCATTTGCAGACGCTGTGCAAGGGTATTGGCAAGTGCAACTTCATCATCGACTATCAATACTTTGATGTCCTCACGCTTCATGGAGAACCCCCGCAAGTCCAGTTAATTTAACAACAAACGTATATCTTGTCAAGTTGCCTGACTCATGCTCGAGGATGTCAAAGGCAGCATAATAACGGTGTTTTTCCCTCTGTCCTGTGAGATATTTCCGCCTAATTCCTTGATGATGATATCAAGGAGTTCAGTGGGGATTGGTGCACTACTCCCCTCTACACGCTTTCCGTTCGGAATAATCGTGATCAGGACGCTCTTGTCAGCAACAGCAGTTTGCATGGTGATCGTACTGTCTTGCTCGAGCTCCATAATATTTTTTTCAACAAAAGTGAAGATTATTAACTGGAGGAGGGACGGATTGCTGTACACCGGCGGCATGTCGTTGTCATATCCCTGTTTAAAGCTGATTCTTTTTTGATTGGCAAACCGGTTGATAAGGGCAATAAGTTCCTCCAGACTTTCATTGATATGAAAGGACGACAGAGGTGCGTCCATTCTGTGAGCAAACCGGTTAAGATATCGAAAATGGCCAGTTGTCTTTTCTATATAGTCTTCAATAGAATGAATGATATCGAGATACACGGGGAGTTCATTTTCTGGTGATTTCCCTAATTTCATCATATCACCAATCAAGCCGTTAGATTCGTTAATGATCGCGATATAGTTTTTTATTTCATGGGTAAATCCTGCTATGATTTTACCGATAAAGCGCATCTGAAGGGTTCTTAATTCGTTCTCATATTGAGAATCCATCATGCCTCCATGTATTACTACGAAGTCTGTTTTTTCTGCGAGGCCCTGTTAATTTTTAATGTCAGTTCGCCGATATCCACTGGTTTCATGATATACTCAAATGCACCGCTCTTCATCCCGTCCTCTACACTCCGCACATCTCCATGACCGGTCAGCATGATAACTTCAATGGTTGAATCAAATTTTTTTATGGCTTTCAACGTCTCGATCCCGTCCATCCCTGGAATTTTCAGATCAAGTAAGACTACATCGGGCAGGAAGCTGTGAACTATTCCTAAAGCTTCCAAGGCATTTGATGCTGATTTTACATCATAATTGCGCAGCTGCAATCTCTCTGCAAGTGCCGATGCAAATTCTTTCTCATCATCAACCAGCAGAACTTTTGTATGCGCCATGCTTCCTCCTAATCACCCTCTGATTTTAAAGGCAATTCGACAAAGAAGGTTGTTCCTTTATTAATTTCGCTTTCAACAAGGATCGTTCCCCCTAATTTTTGCACAATCCCATAGGAAATTGAAAGGCCAAGGCCCGTCCCCTCTCCCTTTTCTTTTGTTGAATAAAAAGGCTCAAAAATGTGTTTTAGATTTTCTTTCGGAATTCCGCTTCCATTGTCTTTTATTGCTATCCCAATGAACTTGTCATCTTTGGCATATGTAGTAACGTTGATAAGCCCATTTTTCTTCAATGCATCAATTGCATTGTTTATGATATTCAGGAATACCTGTTGTACCTGTCCCTTATCAGTGATAACTTTAGGAAGATTCTCCTGCAAATTCAATTCCAGTCGAATATTCCTGTAGAGAATCTCTTTCTCCAGGAAACCGATCACCTCTTGAATAGCATCATTCATATCTATTGCATCCTGGCTGATTTCCATTCTCCTTGAAAAACCCAAAAGGCGATGGGTAATCGTACGGCAGCGATTAACGCTTTCGGCTATCCCGCTAATAAGAGATAAAAATTTATCCTTATTGTCCGGCATATTCCCTGAAACTTCAAGGATGTCTTTCATTAATCCAGCCTTTTCATTAATGATGGCGAGAGGGTTGTTGATTTCGTGTGCAACTCCGGCTGCAAGTCTTCCGATAGATGCCATTTTACTTGCATGTTCTGATTGCCCAACTGCTTTTTCCCTATCCTGATCAGATAATTTAATACGATTTACAACGGTATTGGCCATCACGATTGTAAAAATTAAGCCAAGCAGGATGCTTCCCATGGTAATGAAGAATAATTCATTCCTGAAAATGCTTGGAATTCTCGCATACGGAGTAGATCGAATGACGGTGACCAAAATCCATGGTGAGTGTTTTATTGTGGCAAAACCACATATTTTGCAGTCATCACCGCTCGTTTGCAATTCCTGGATCAAGATTTCCTGACGGGGAATTGTCACATGTGCTGTATATTTCTCGAGCACATCGCCATGGAACTTCGAAGGTGTTTGCAGTATGCCTTCTTGGTTGATGATGAAAATATCATCGTTAGATCTCAGATTAACAGTGTTCACATATTTCTGTAACGTATCTATATTAATGGTAGCTCTGAGAATCCAGAATGTGCCTTTCTCGGGTACCTCTCTCTTAATTGCAACAGCAAAATGGGGAATTTTCCGGTAACCGGTAAAGGCATCACTGACATAGTATGAACGGATTATTACCTCCTGGAACCACTCCTGTTTTGAATAATCTTTTCCCGCAAGGTTATAGGGGCCTGTGTAAGATCTCTGGATGCCGCTGGAATCTATGATTCCAAAATCGACAAGTCCGCCAAATTCTTTTTTAAACCTCGCAAATGTTTCAGTCAAAAATTTTTGGTCTGATAATTGCTCATAGGTATAACTTGAGGTAATAAACCTCAGAACAGATAACCTTTCATCCACAAAGAATTCGATTGTCTGTTTTGTGTTTTGGATTTCCCAGTTCAATTGTTTATGAAAATCATCTTTGAGAATTTTCTGAAACCAGAAATAACTTATTGTTATAACAATAAAGAGAGGAATCATCGAGAGCAATACATCAAGTAAAACAATCCGTATTTTCAGGCTTGCATAGCGATCTTTTCCAAGAACGCGAAAAATTTCACGGGGATGAAATATGTCTCTCAGAAGGTTTGAAATTTTTTGCTTCATATTTTTATGTATTTTTCTAAAGCTCTTTCAGTTTTTTAGCCTGATAATGGGTGATGAGGGCATCTATGATTTCATCGATATCACCTTCGAGTACCTGTTCAAGCTTGTGGAGCGTAAACCCGATTCTGTGATCGGTCACACGGTTCTGGGGAAAATTATACGTCCTTATCTTTTCACTCCGGTCTCCGGTTCCCACCTGTGATTTCCTTTCCGAGGCTCGCTCTTTTTCTTTACGTTCCATCTCGACCTCATACAGTCTTGAGCGCATGACCTTCATCGCTTTCTCTTTATTTTTGATCTGGGAGCGTTCGTCCTGACACTGAACAATCAGACCTGTCGGAACGTGGACAATTCGAACTGCAGAATAGGTTGTATTGACTCCCTGACCTCCGGGACCGGATGCACAAAACGTGTCTATCCTGAGGTCTTTTTCATTAACCTTGATATCAACATCCTCAGCCTCGGGAAGGACTGCAACCGTAGATGCAGATGTATGGATTCTCCCTGAGGTTTCTGTGACGGGGACCCGCTGCACCCTGTGCACGCCCCTTTCATACTTAAGACGGCTGTAAGCATTTTTCCCCTGTATGGAAACGATGACTTCCTTGATCCCGCCAAGACCGGTAGGGTTCAAATCTATTGTTTCCACTTTCCACCGCCTATGTTCTGCATATTTCAGATACATGCGCAGGAGTTCTGACGCAAAGAGAGCAGCCTCCTCTCCGCCTGTTCCGGCCCGAATTTCAAGGATGACGTTTTTCGCATCACGAGGGTCCTGGGGGATGAGCATGATTTTCAGTTCTTCCTCAATCTTAGGCCTTTTCTCACCTAACTCGTCGAGTTCAGCCTGTGCAAGTTCCCGTATATCGCCGTCCCCGCCCCGCAAAAGCTCTTCTGCCCCTTCGATGTCGGAGAGCAATTTGCTGTATTCCCTGATTTTGTTAACCAAAGGCAGGAGCTCTGCCTGCTCTTTTGAATGCTTCTGGAGTTCTCCCGGTTTTGAAAAGATCTCCGGATCCATCAAAAGCTTTGTCAGCTCTTCGTATCTATTTTCAACTGCTCTGAGTTTTTCAAACATGAGCTTCTTCCTCAATAAGAACTTCCTGGAGCGCCCTGACAGCTACCTCAATCTGGGCTTCATCAGGTTCCCTGGTTGTCAGCCGCTGAAGCAGTAAGCCGGGTTGAATCAATATATGCATCAGAAGGTTGTGTTCCATCTTTGCTGAAAGTTTAAGGATCTCATATGAAATACCGGCTATAAACGGGATAAGAATGAGACGTGACAAAAATTTATATACGAATGGCCATTCCTGCGGGATAAAGGAAAATATGAAGATACTGATAATCATGACGATGAGAAGAAAGCTTGTCCCGCAACGGGGATGGAGCGGGCTATGGGTTTTAATATTCTTTACGGTGAGGTCATTGCCGTTCTCATATGCATGGATGACCTTGTGTTCTGCCCCATGATATTCAAAAATCCGTCTCATCTCTTTCCACATCCCAACCGAGATGATATACAGCAAGAAGACAAAGACCCTGATGATGCCATCGACAAGATTGAAGATAAGGGAGCTTCTGGATACAGATTCAATAATCAGGCCGAGGAGTTTTGTAGCGTATAACGGAAGAAGAATAAAGAGTCCAATACCGATGAGAACAGCCAGAGTAATCGTAAGACCGATGGCAGCCGGACTTAGTTGTTTCCCCTCTTCTTCCTCATATGCCTTGCTCCCAGAGAATTCTATGGCCTTGATGCCGATAAAGAGGGCATGAAAGAGTGCTATGAACCCCCGAAGGATAGGGAGCCTGAATATTTTCGGGAGTTCGGACAGTTTCTCTGTTTTTATATGGATTTCCCCTTTCGGGCTCCTGACTGCAACAGTCCAGCTTTTCCTGCCCTTCATCATGACGCCTTCTATGACTGCCTGTCCGCCGATATTTTTCATGATTGTTATGCGTTTGGACTTCCGCCTATCCGCCCCATCATTAAGCGGTATTTCCCGACCTTGGTGGGAAAAACAGAGGGAAGGGTGAGCGTATTCAAAGAAAAGCCGTTAGTCGGCATAAGGCGACTAACGGCTTTTCTTTGTTACGGTACCTACTTTTTTGCGTATTTCTTCTTGAACTTCTCTACCCGTCCTTCAGCATCAAGAAGCTTCTGTTTGCCGGTAAAGAACGGATGGCACTTTGAACAGATATCTACATGGATTTTTTGTCTCGTTGACCGTGTTGTGAAAACCTCACCACAGGCACATTCGATTTTTATCTCATTGTATGACGGATGAATGCCTTCTTTCAACCTGCTCCTCCTGAATTTTTATTCATTTAATAATAATAGATTCTTATGATTTTTAGCAAGCAAAGCATACCGCCGGGCAAAATAAACAAAATTGAGCAGAAATTTCATGAATTATAATATATAGTATCAATGTAACTCTACCATAAAGGGGGCGGGAATGGATGATATAGTCGCCGTAATCCTCAACAAGATGCCTGTAGGAGTTATTGTTTATGATAAAAAATTGCAGATGATTTACTCAAACAGAATGGCAGCGAATTTCCTCAAACGGTATCTTCTTCCGGATGAAATACCTCCCTTAACCCGAAGAATCTTCGATGCAATGGATAAATCCAGTCTGCACGAATTATTTCCCGGCGAAGTTTATATGTTGAGGAGACTTGATGGCTCGTCGAGCAACTGGATATTCAAGTTTTTCATTGCCGAGAGCCCCAAACCGCTTGTCGGCATTTTCATCTTAGAGGAGACGGTTTCTCAGAAGCTTGACATGAATGAGATAAGAAAGCAATTCAGACTGACCCGTAGGGAAACCGATATACTCAGGCGTGTACTTGATGGTTTGAAAAATGTCGAAATTGCAGAAGAGCTTGAGATATCCGAGCAGACCGTAAAAGATCACCTGAGTAATATTTACATGAAATCAGGCGTCGAAAACCGATTCGATTTGGCACGCTTACTCATGAATACAGGGAGCAGTTCATAATGCCGGATTTTTTGCGTTCAGAAGGTTTTTGGCATATTCTATGTCGTCCCGGATCTGCTTTTCGAGACTGACAGGATCCGGAAATGTCCGCTCACCCCGGATTCTATCGACAAAATATATCCTGATATTCTCTCCGATAAGGTTACCGGAAAAACTGAAGAGGTGCACTTCATAACTTACGTTCTCGTTCCCGAAGGTCGGATTTTTTCCGATATTTGCAACACCGTTGTAGACAGTGCCCCTCACATTGACCCTTACCGCATAAACACCCTCCCTGGGTGCGATCTCAACCGGTGTCGTGATGTTTGCTGTTGGAATGTGCAGGAGATTTTGACCTCTTCCCTTTCCTTTTATTACACTCCCTTCAATCGAACATGCCCTTCCAAGGTATTGTGAAACTTCATGGACCGCTCCTCTCTGGAGGAGGGATCTGACAGCGCTGCTGCTCACGATATTTCCGTGCACCATGACATTTCTGATTGCCTGAACGCCGAAGCCGAAAGATTTCCCCCGCTTCCTCAGCAGATCTATTGTCCCCTTCTTATGCTTTCCAAAGGTATAATTCGTGCCGACAATGATCTCCCTGACATGTATTCTTTTCACCAGGACCTCATTGATAAAATCATCCGGAAGCATGCTGGAAAATTCTTTATTAAAGTTTATTAAAAGCAGGACATGTATCCCCATCGTCTCGATAAGCCGTGCCTTCTCCTCCGTGGTCGTGAGCAGTTTTATATTCCTTTCCGGTGCGATAACTTTCATCGGGTGGGGCTCAAAGGTCATCACCATAGATGTGCCTTTCATCTCTCCAGCCTTCTTTACGACTGTTGAGAGGATCTTCTGATGGCCCAGATGGACACCATCATAGTTACCTATAGTGAGTACCGTATCAGGGTATATTTTATTTAAGGCTTCGAGCCCTACAACGATCTCCATGATGACCCTCTTGGAGGAGCTTTTCATAAATGTTTCTCACCTGCTGCTCCGTCTCTGCCGGTGTTCCATTGTTATTGACGGTAAAATCAGATTTCCTGATTTTTTCCTCAATGGGAAGCTGCGATCGTATCCTCTGGAGAGCTTCTTCCCGTTTTAATCTTTTTTTTTCAAGACGGTGCAATGCTCTCTCCTGTTCTGTCTGCACCGTAATGATACATTGAAACCTGCCTTCATAACCGCGTTCAAAAAGCAATGGCGTCTCGACAACAACGATCCTGCTTTTCCTGTCTGGGTGCTCAAGAAGGCGGTTTATCTTCTTGAATACAAGAGGATGAAGGATGTCTTCGAGAGAACGTCGCGAGGCATTATCTGAAAAGATTATGGCGGCGACTTTTTGTTTGTCCAGCCCGCCGTTTGCCTGAAATATCCCGTCACCGAAAAGGTTTCTGATTTGTTGCAGAACTTCTGTTTCCTGAAGCAGTGATTCAACGATCTTATCTGCATCATAGGTAAGCGCGCCGAGTTTCTGAAATATTTTTAGAACCGTACTCTTTCCCGTTCCATAGTTGCCGGTCAATCCCACAAGAAACATAGGCAGTATTATACCAGTTTAGGCGCATTGTATTGTGGGGAAGGATCAATGAGCCACACCAAAAGAAGTTGCGAGATATCTATTATCTCCCCTCCCTTGAGGGGAGGGAATTATGCGGAAACCTAAATCAGGAGTTTTTGGAATTTTTTATTACCAGTCTCATACTGAAAATGTTTGTACCTAAAATCAGTGGTCAGGGTTATGACCGGATTTTGTTCCTTTCATGCCTCCGATTATATCCCCGATGGTCTGAATATTCTTTCTCCGCAAATAAGCAGCTAATCCGCTAATAATCTCAATGGTCGCTTTCGGATTCAGGAAATTACCTGTGCCCACCTGAACAGCAGAAGCCCCTGCAAGCAAGAATTCTAAAGCATCCAGGGCATTGGTAATACCGCCTATGCCGATAACAGGAATGCGTACAGCCTGCGATGCCTCCCAGACCATTCTTAAAGCGATTGGTTTGATTGCCGGGCCTGACAACCCGCCAGTGACATTTGCAAGCCTGGGCTTCCATGTCTCGGTATCAATCGACAATGCGGGGATGGTATTGATGAGTGATATGGCGTCGCTGCCGGCATCCTCGGCTACCCGTGAAAAATCAGGTATGCTGGATACATTCGGGGACAGCTTTGTTATGAGAACCGTGTTGCTAACAGTTCGTTTGACAGCGGTTATGAGCTTTGCGAGTGACCGCGGATCGATGCCAAAGGTCATCCCGCCCTTTTTCACATTCGGACATGACACGTTCAATTCAATCCCGTCAACACCTGTGTCAACAAGCGTTTTTGCAAGC
>Ga0315292_10001216_pt1 | contig 13523 bp, 12 predicted proteins | sample YL17G13_0_MG_FD_204029 | JGI IMG/M metagenome (GOLD analysis project Ga0315292, IMG submission 204029) | Sediment microbial communities from Yellowstone Lake, YNP, Wyoming, USA - YL17G13_0 | ecosystem: Environmental > Aquatic > Freshwater > Lake > Sediment | place: USA: Wyoming | collected... | reverse complement strand
ATAAATTCGGCCAGCGCTCGGCCAGCGCCGGTAATATCATATCGATCAAGGCGGCTGGTCAAATTGGCCACCAGCTCATTTTGCATTGACAAGATCCAGCGATCCAGCGGATGAATAGCTTGGGCCGAATCAGCCAGTTGGTCTGGTTTGGTTAATTTCCAGAAACTAATGACGTTCATCAGGATAAAAAAGGTTTTTTTGACTACTTCATCTACACCGGCCGGATCGAAATTCTTCGGTTCGCCGGGTTGGTTCATGGTAAACAAATAAAACCGAATGGCATCAGCCCCATGCTGGTCAATCATTTTCATTGGGTCAAGATAGTTGCCCAGGCTTTTCGACAGCTTCTTGCCGTCTTTATCGCGAATATGACCCAGCACCACCACATTTTTATACGGCGGGTCCTTCACAATCTTGGCGGTCGATAAGAGCGTGGCGATGGCCACTAGTGTATAAAACCAGCCCCGGGTTTGATCAATCGCTTCAGTGATGAATTCCGCCGGATAACTGGTACCCTGGTCCACCCGCGGTTTATTTTCAAATGGATAATGCCACTGCGCAAAGGGCATGGCGCCGGAATCAAACCAGGCGTCGGCGACCTCCGGCACCCGGCGCATTCGGCCCCCCCCTGCCCGAGAGCCCGCCCCGAGCTTGTCGAGGGAAGGGGTGGAGGGGGGGTAGGAGTTCTTCCCACCACAGTTCGGGCATGGATAAACCACTTGATCAATAAATGGTCGATGGGGGTCAAAACTGCCGTCAGCTTGAAATATTTCAGCTGGGAACTTCAATTCCAGTGGTTCAGCGTTATTTAGTAGGGGCACATCATGCAGTACCGCCTCTGACTGAAGCGACAGCGCCCAGCGGACCACGTAAATCGGATCGCTGTGAGTGACGATCAGAAACGTTTTTCCTTGATGCTGCCGATCGAGTTGGTGTAAGAAATCGAACATCCGTTGGCGGATTTGCAACCAAGTTTCACCCCCGGGCGGAGCTTCGTGTAGTCGCTGCGCGCGATCACCAAAACCACGGTGGAATTCAGAAATTGTCTTACCCTCATAGACCTGACCGATATGATATTCATTAATCCGCTGGTCTTCCTGCGGTTTTAAATCCAGGGCTTGACCTATAATCTCGGCTGTTTCTTTTGCCCGTTTAAATTGCGAGGTATAAATAACATCGATTTTTTCCTTTTTCAGTTTGGTGGCGGCCGCGGCTGATTGTTTTTTCCCACGTTCACTTAAACCAATGGTCCCATTATCCATGACCGTATCCAGCGTCTGACTGAGATTATTTATCGACTCGCCGTGACGGAGAAAAATGTAACGGTTCCGGGTCGACAGCTGGTTAATCAACTCTTCATAACTGCCCAGGCATTCTTGATGATGGCACTGGTCGCATTGCCAGATTGGCAGCGGTGTTCCCCAGTATCGTTCGCGCGAGACCGCCCAATCCTTGACCTCGCGCAGCCACTCGCCGAATCGTCCCTCTTTCAGGTGAGCCGGGAACCAGTTTATTTTTTCATTGTTGGCAATCAATTTCGCGCGCAGTTTGGACATCTGAATAAACCAGGAAGTCTTAGCGTAATACAATAAAGGATGGTGGCAGCGCCAGCAGAAAGGATATTCGTGGGTGTAGTCCTCAACCCGATATAATTTTCCATGTTCTTTCAACCAGGCAATAATTTGGCGCTGCGTTTCGCCTTTGGCGTCGCGCACCTCCTGACCGGCCCAGGGTTTAACCAGGGCTGTGAATTTTCCCTGCTCGTCAACTGTATGGACGGTCGGTAGCGAGATTTTCTTGCCGAGATTAAAGTCCTCTTCGCCGTACATCACCGCGGTGTGAACTACACCGGTGCCATCCTCGGTGGTCACGAAATCAGCCGGCACGATGGTATAGGCCGCGCCACTGCCCGAGGGGGGCTTTGCGGAGCGTCGCGAGGTGGGCGTGTCCCCTCCTGCCCGAGGAGGGGTTAGGGGGTGGTGGGAGCGCAAATCAAGAAATTCAAAAAGCGGACGATATTCTTGGCCTACTAACTTTTTACCTGGCATTGTTTCAATGACCGTTTGGTCGGTGGCAGCTAATTTACCGATTAATGCTTTGGCTAGAATCAGCTGGTCGCCGGCTGCGGTCTTCACTTTGACATAATCAATGTCCGGATCAACGGCCAGCGCGACATTACCGGGCAAAGTCCAGGGTGTCGTGGTCCAGGCTAGAATAAAAGTGCCTGGTTCCTTAACTAGTTCAAATTTTAAGTAAACCGACGGTTCGGTCACAGTTTCGTAACCTTGAGCGACTTCGTGGCTGGACAAGGCGGTACCGCAACGCGGGCAGTAGGGCACGACTTTGTAATCCTGAACTAATAATTTTTGATCCCAAATCTGCTTAAAAATCCACCACAGCGTTTCGATGTACTCGTTGGTGTAGGTAATATAGGGCTGATCGAAATCGATCCAGAAGCCGACCCGCTCGGTCATTTTTTCCCATTGCTCCTTGTATTTCCAGACTGACTGCCTGGCTTTAGCGTTAAATTTGTCGATCCCGTACTTCTCAATCTCTTTCTTGCCGCTGACGCCGAGCTCTTTCTCTATTTCAATTTCCACCGGCAGACCTTGCGTATCCCAGCCGGCTTTGCGTTCGACATGATAGCCGCGCATGGTTTTATAGCGCAGAATGACATCCTTAAATATCCGCGTTTCGACATGCCCCATATGCGGCATGCCGTTAGCTGTCGGCGGGCCTTCAAAAAACACAAAGTCACCTTGCGGCGAAGGTTTCGCTAGGGTTTTGGCGAATATATTTTTTTCCCGCCATTCCTTTAGCAGGTCTTGTTCAAGTTTGGAAAAATTGGGGACGGCCATAAGCAAGATTGCGATATATCAGATCGCGGGAGTAGTCTACCGTAAAAAGGCAGCCATGTCAATTTGCGTCAGAAGTATTGTGCACTTTTGCGGCTTGGCACACTTCGGCGACCGTACTACCCAACTCGCTAGGACGAGAGTAACGGTACTGCGAAAGACAGGTTTGATAATCCTGCTCGGTTTTTACCGTCGCATAGACGCAGTCGACCCATAGCACCCAGGACGAATAGTTCTCACACTCGCTGATCTTTGTCTTTGCTTGGGCAGCTTGGCGGGCGATGTTTATTTCTTTTTGAACGCTCGCGTTGTCCCTGTCGTCCCAGTATTCTATACCCTTGACGGCTATCCACGGCGTAGCGAAAGCGAGCAGGCTTAACACGACCAGGGTTGGTACAAAGTATGCCGGTCGACGAACGATGGCGAATACGATGAGGGAAAGAATCAGATTGGGAATGGCAAACAGAAATGGAATGAACGGCAAAAAAATAACAAGCATTTCAAGGTCCGAGTCAGTCTTGTGGAGGTAGATCGCGTAGACGACACCGGCGAGGAAAGCGCAGATCGTTACGATCGCTGGACCGACAACAAAACGCCTAACAGCTGTTGTATTCCTTGGTCGCGATGATTCGGGAGGAGTTACGGACTGCGGCCCAAGGTTTATGTTCGATGAAACAGGGACGGCCATTACTTTCGGCGCTTTTTCTTTGTGCTTGGTTTAGCTGAATTTTTATTCGGTCGTTTATTGCCCTTTAATTTCCCATTCGGCCGCATAATTTGTTCATAAACCTTAAGCGTCTCCGCCGCTGCATTCGCCCAGGAAAATTTTTGGGCCTGTTGTTTACCGGCTTTAATTAAGGCCTTAGTGATGACCGGCTTGGTCAGTAAATCGCGCATCCCCATGGCCAAGGCGTCGACGTCGGTCGGATCAATTAAAATAGCAGCCGATCCAGCTACTTCCGGTAATGACGACGTATTCGACGTTATTACCGGCGTCCCAAGTTGCAGCGCTTCCAGCACCGGCAGGCCGAAACCTTCATAAAGTGACGGGAAGACGAAACCCTGAGCGGCTTTAATCAGACGGATTTTGTGATTATGGGAGACATAGCCTAAAAAGCGGATGGATTTATTAAGCCGACGCTGTTTGATGGTGGCGATGATGTCCTTACCCCGATGGCCGAGGCTGCCGGCAATAACTAGATTCGCCCCTTTAACCGCTTCCGGACGCATTTGCTGGAGTCGATGCCAAGCTTCAAATAAAACCAATAGGTTTTTTCGCGGTTCGATCGTACCGATAAACAGCAGGAATTTTGCTGGTAGCTTATAAACCGAGCGCACGTCGTCATCCTGATCGATTAGGGGCAGGGATTTGGTGTCTACGGCTTCCGGAATAACCGTTATTTTCCGGCTGGGGACGCTGAAAATATCCTGCAAATCACACTTGGTCGACTGCGATACGGCGATTATGTGCCGGGCTCGTTTTAAGCTGCGCGGAACCAGTAAGCGGGTAGAGAAAATCTGGGAGGGAAACCATTCCGGATGCTTGAAGATGGCCAGATCGTGAACCGTGATGATTGTTTTTTTCGGATAGACCAATGGAAATACATTAGCCGGAGCATGGAACACATTTAGTCGCTCTTTCAACAAGGCTGCTGATACCAACATATGAGAATAAGCAAACGGCAGAAATTTGCCGTAACTGGAAAACGGGAAAAACTTTATCTTTACATTCGGTTGGGTAAATTCCTGAGTCCCCTCACGGGCCATCCGATAATCGAAAAACAGAACATACTCATTCTGCTGATCGTGCTCAATCAAATGTCGAACCAGGTGGTAGGTATAATGACCAACGCCTGCTCGCTCACCAGCGTCGGGATTTAGAATGGTGCGACAATCAATGCCGATGCGCATGGTTGCTTCCCTTCCGAGCTGAATGATATAGCTCGTAACGAATACCCTGACTGCCGAAAATTACTAAAATCAAACCGGTTATAAACGTTACTGTCGCCCCAGTAAATACTCTAACGGTCTCGGCCGCCAGTGGTAAGCCACTGATCCATAAAAACCATAAAGTCGTGGCCAGCAAAAAGACGCCGAGTCCGAGCCCAAAACTGGCAGTGATGAATTGGTAATGAAGGTGTCGCATCGCTCGTTTACCTTACCATAAAAGACGTGTCCGGCAAAACCCGTCGGTTACATCCGCTCCGGCGCGGAAATGCCCATCACTTTCAGGGTTAGGGCCAGCACCTTTTGCGCCGCTTGCAGTAGTTGCAGGCGATGTGGCCAGATTTTTTCCTGGTCAATCACTCGGCAGCGGTCATAGAAATCATGAAAGGCAGTGGCTAGTTCCAGGCTGTAAAAAGCCAGTTTTTGGGTTTCATGATTACGACTTACTTCCGTAATCAAATCAGGAAACTTCAGCATTGATTTAATCAGCGCCGTTTCGCTGGGTTGTTTCTCGATTTTACCGCGGTGCGGCGGCACCTTTTTGGTTTTTTTCAGCAGACTGCATATTCGGGCATGGGCGTACTGAACATAAAAGACCGGATTCTTTTCTGATTTTTCCTTAGCCAGGCCAAAATCAAAATCCATATGAGTACGGGGGCTGTGTAACATGAAAAAGAATCGGGCCACATCCAATCCGACCGCGTCAACAAGTTCTTCCAGCGTCACAAAATTGCCAGCCCGTTTCGACATTTTTACTTCCTGGCCGTTTTCCATTAACCGAACGAACTGTACAATTTCGACATCCAGTTGTTTAGCGAATCCCAGTGCCGCCATGGCCGCCTGCAACCGGCCGATGTAGCCGTGATGATCAGCGCCGAGGTAAATTACTTCCCGACTGATCTGCCTGATCTCGAATCGCCACCAGCGCAGGGCGATATCCGACAGGAAATATGTTTTCTCACCGTCGCCTTTTATCAGGACGCGATCTTTATCATCGCCGAAAGCGGTGGTTCGGAACCAGAGGGCCTGATCTTTCTTATAGACCACGTCGTGACTGCGTAAAATGGCCAGCGCTTTCTCATCCAATTTCTGTTCGTACAATCCGCTTTCTCGTACCCAGCGGTCAAAATTGATATTTAATTTCTTGATCACCGTCCGCTGCAATTCATCAATCATAATCCGTAAAACCCGGCTCTTGATCCGGTCCCGGATAGTGCGCATATCCTGCAGCTTAAATTTGTCCAATTTCAGTTTTGCTGCTACCTCATTGATATACTCGCCCTGATACAACTCGGCGGGGTAATCGGTCGGGATACCCTGGGATTGGAAATAGCGACGGAGCACCGATTCGGCCAGGATATTCACCTGATTCCCGATATCGTTTAAATAATATTCCCGCGACACCTGCCAGCCAGCCATGGTCATGACATTCGCCAAGGTATCGCCTGCAAATGCGCCGCGGCCATTACCCAGGGTCATCGGGCCGGTCGGGTTGGCGGAAATGTATTCCACTACGATCTTTTGGTTGCGACCGAGATCGGTCCGGCCATAAGCTTTTTCCGCCAGCACTTTTGGTAGCTGCAGCCATAACCAACGATTGGTCACGAAAAAATTTATAAATCCCGGGGGTGCGACTTCGGCTTTGGTCAGCATTGACACATGGCCGAGTGTGGCCAGCAGGTTGCGGGCCACATCCAACGGTGGCTGCTGAACCAGCGGCGCCAGTTGCATGGCAATATTACTGCTGTAATCGCCGTGCTTTTCGTCCCTGGCTAACGTCACAATCACCTCAACCGGGCTAAGATCCGGATAAGCTGTGGCGATCGCGCCCTGCAGTAACTTAGCGAGTAGGGTAGTAGGAGTAATCATCAATCCCAGTATACACGAAAATCACGGCTGACACCTCACTCAAACGCATGCTAGACTACCGTTATGCCGTCTTTCGCCATCAACCGGGAAGCTAAGCACAGTTATCATATTCTTGAACACCTCGAGGCTGGTGTGGCTTTGACCGGCCCGGAAGTGAAATCAGTTAAAGGCGGTAATGTCAGCCTGAAGGGCAGTTATGCTACCCTCCGGGGTTCTGAACTATGGCTAATCAATATGCACATCGGCGCCTACAAACCTGCTGGTGCATTGAAGCAACAACTCACCCGCAGCCGGCGCCTGCTGGTCCACCGCGCGGAAATTGACCGGCTGATTGGTCAAATGCACAGCGGCGGGTTGTCGCTCGTGCCATTGTCGATCTATAGCAAACACGGTTTAATAAAAATCGAGCTCGGCCTCGGTCGAGGTAAAAAATCTTTCGACAAACGCGCTAGCATTAAGAAGCGCGACATCGACCGTAAAATCGGCCGGGCGATGAGAGTGAAAGGATAAAAAAATCGGCCGCTAGTGGACGGGGCCAAAATAAACTACATCGCTTCTGCGATGTAGGCACTCGCTTCTCAAGCGAATGGCGCGTTTACGGTGCGCAGTCGGTGCATTGCACGATTGTGCTTTGTGGGTCCTTTTGGTGAGGCTATCTAGCTAGTCATGAGACGCATGGTGTCACGAAGTTCCGCCGGGACCCCTTTATATAGCTGGAGTTCACTTAGAACCCGGATTAACTCACCCCGTTCCCAGATGTCCAAGATCTTCCACGAGACCAGGTTCCCAAGCAGAATGCCATAGTACTGTGGGGTTATTTTTTTATCTCGTTCAAGCTCATCTCTCCTGCTTTCCAATTCATCGAAGGCGTGTTTGGGGTTGAAAGCGGCGATCAGTGTTTTTCTCACCGCATTCGTAACCTCGTACCGGCTGGCTTTCTTCAACCTCTTCGAGATGTCCATCCTCCCCTCCGGGGTAACTGCTGACGGCCAATCCGTCAGGCAGTTGACCAGAGGCGAACTGCAAAGAACTCAACCGGCCAGTATACAGGAAATTAAGAATTTGTCAAGACTGAATAACAAAAACCGCCGTCTGACCGAGATAGAACCTTTTGGCTATTCAGCGAGGTAATGCCGCAATTGCTTCTTTAAAAATCGCCAGCCGGCCCCACTTTTCAAGAATCGCTCGCGACCACGCGCATCTTTTTCATGACGATAATACTCAGCGTAAATGAGTCTTATATAATTCCAAGTTCGAGTTGTCTTAACTTCCTTTAGTTGATGCTGATGAACCCTATTCTGCAAGTGGGTAGTGAAGCCAATATACCTTCTTTTTTACCATTGATCTTCTAAAACATATACGTAAAACATGGCGTTAGTAATTAATGCCAAGCCTTACGATTTGGTGGCCACGTAAAGATGCTTCGCATCCACGTGGCACACCACGTGAATTCGCCAACGGCGAATTTTTACGTGGTGGAGATGGCGGGTCTTGCACCCGCGTCACGACGGACGACCCAACGATACTGGTTCCCATGCTCAGTCCGCTCCAGATACGCGTCACCAGGTAAGGAACGGACCAGGGCCCTGATGACGGTGTTCAGATAATACCAAGTGATGAGTCTGAACGGTTCACCACTGGCCCGGCAGATATGACACCCGGATTCGCGCTAGCCGGAGTGGCGCGGACGGATGGCAGCTACGTTTTAGGCAACTGCAGGCACAAGCGACGGAGTCGCGAAAGCGTTAGCAAACGCAGTCCGAAGCTTGCTGGCAAGTGTATTGGCACTTATCAGATTTGCCGACGGTTTAACGACCGATCGACAGGTCGACATGATATCGCTGAGCTGTCAACGTACGTTCGACGATTGAACATCCCCGGCTCGCTCGGCTCGCGGCCGGGGCAGGCCCCGCTTGAGCCGTTGTGAGAGAGACGCGAATGTCCAAAACAGCTGCAATGATAAGCGAAAATCAGGGAATTGTCAAGATTGCAGCCTAACCCATTATTCTGGTCCGGCCTCTGGAATTACTTGCATCCAACCAATTTATCCCCTATACTACCTCCGTCTTAATCATTAGTTGTGAGGCTATCAGTACTAAGCGTTACCGCGTCAATCAGTATATCCGGATCCCCCAGGTTTCTGTCATCGATGATACGGGAAAATTTCTAGGCGTAATGGACACCGTGGCGGCTCTCGACTTGGCCCGTCAGCGGGGTTTTGATTTAGTCGAGGTCTCACCGAATGCCCGGCCGCCGGTTTGTAAGATTTTGGATTTCGGCGCCTTTATTTTTCGTCAGGAAAAGCAGGAACGAAAAGCCCGGGCCGGCCAGAAAAAGGTGGACATTAAGGGTATTCGACTGACTTTTCGGATTGGCCAGCATGATAAAGAAACCCGTCATCATCAGGCCCTGAAATTTCTCGACGAGGGTCACAAGGTCATGCTGGAGATGCGCTTACGCGGCCGCGAGAACGCTTTTTCCCAACTCGCCCAAAAACACATGCAGGAATTTATTGCATTATTCGGCAATCAGATCGTGACCGAACAACCAGTCAGTCGCCTCGGTAACCGCTTAACCGCCATTATCGGCAAAAAGAAATAGCCGCTGGGCTTGACGGATCATCACCTATCCGCTACAATCGGAACCTGTTATGACCCGTTAGAAATCTTGCTTACTATAACGGGATCAATATTAATCATTTTGTGGATTTCTAACGGGTTATGTCGAAACTGAAAACCCATCAAGCCACCGCCAAGCGATTTTTAATCACTGGCCGCAAGAAATTTATGAAGCGGGCCGCTGGCCAGGATCATTTTAATGCGCGCGATCGTGGGGTTACGACCATGGGTAAACGACGGGATATCCAAGTCGCTAAATCAGACCGACCAAGTATACAAAAGTTGGTTCCCTATCAATAAATTTTATGCGGGTTAAACGCGGAGTCGCCCATCTCAAACGTCGCCGGAACCTACTTAAGAAAGTTAAGGGTTTTCGTTGGCGTCGGAAATCAAGTATCCGTCTCGGCCGGCAGGCGGCCATTCGGGCTGGCCAGCACGCCTACCGTCACCGCCGTTTAAAGAAACGTGATTTTCGAGGGCTATGGCAAATTCGCATTAATGCCGCTGCCCGGCAACATGACTTAAGTTACAGTCGCTTTATGGATGGTCTAAAAAAAGCCAACATTGTCATTGACCGGAAAATGCTGGCCGAATTGGCCGCCAATCATCCTGAATCATTCGCGGCTATCATCGCCAAAATAAAATAACCGCCTGTCGTGCCAACGACCCGCCGCGTCTCACGCGGCGTGTTTGTTATCCGGGTGATTTTTCAACCGATAATCATAAACCAACATACCACTTACCAACAACAATGATACCAGGCTGACTAGTAATCCGATCCGAAATGACGTTGGCTGATAGCGAAATTCCACGGTATGGGTGCCGGGCGAAGATACCGCGGCGCCCATCATGGTATGATTGACTGTCAGTAAAGCAGCTCCAGCGTCTTGTCCGTCAATGATTAATTTCCAGCCGGGATAAGCCTGGTGATTGGTAACGATCACCGTCGGGTCAGTGGTATTAACCAGCAGTTGTAACCTTTCCGGATTATTTGTGGTAGTGGCAATTTCCACCTTAGCATCTGGAGAAATAATTGGTAAATCTCCGCTCACCAGAGCGGTTGTTAAAGGATCAATTGTTTGCAGTTGCTGTGGGCTGGTTTCTGTAACCACATTCTGGACCGACCAGGCTACCGGTAAAGATTCTGGCCGGGTAGCCAGTACCCACGGACCGGATTGTGCCTTGGTCACCCAGTCGGCAGGAATTAATTCTGATTTGGCTACGACCGCGTTCGCAGTCACGACGGTCATTAGGCTAGGTTGAATATTCCTCGCGTGCAGCTGATTTTTCTTACGAATCTCGCTGTTGGCTGCCCACAGTTCATAATATGACCGCGGATAAACTGAATCGTAGCCGAAGACCACCGGCACCTGGTAGGGCATAAATTGATCAAGCGTGCCATTCGGGGTCAGCAACCGACCCTGACCGGTGACCTGTTTAACTTGGTTCATGAATTGGCTGGGTGGAAAGACTTGATCTCGCGGACCGAAGGGCAGGATATTTTGCCATTGCCATAAACTAACTCCAGCAGCCAGAACAACTACTGCGATGCCCCACCGTGGCCAGCGTTTCAATACCAGGTGTGCGCCAAAACCAACTAACAACGCGGCGCCAACAGAAAAAATAAATGATGTCCGCCAGACCGGGGTGACTGTCAGCCAGGGTGCCAACTTGCCCATCACCCGCCAGGTATTCGGAAATATCATCCAAATAACCGGCACCGCTGTCAGCCCGACCGTAATCCACCAGCGCCGATCACGCCAGGCTAAAACTGAAAACCCAATGGCCAATAGTGCCAGTGGTCCTAAATATAGATTGCCTTCTAAATAATTGGCCGGGCCGCGATAATTGCTTTCGTTTCCCAAAATGTTTGGATCGACCGTGGTGGCAAACGCAGAAGCCTGTTTTAAATTAAATTTAAACAGTTGACTTGGCGCCAAAACCGATCGCCAGGATCGATCCACCGGCTGGCGGTAGGCTTGGCTGGTCGCTTCTTTAGCTGGTAGTAACTGGACCGCCGCTAGCCCACCAATTAATCCGAAGCCAACGATCAGCATCATTAATCTTCGCCGCCATTCTTTGGTCAACCAGGTACCAACCGCCCAGACCAGCGCAAATCCCAACAACAACACTGCCAACTGGATATGGCCGCTAAAAATTAAAGCAGCCCCAGTCAGCGCCACTCCTCCCACCCATCGCCAGCGCAAAGTCGCCTGCAGGCGATCAATCGCCCATAGCAGCCACGGCAACCAGGCCGCCACCGCGCTCATGGTAGCGACCGAACTTCGAAACAAGAATGAACCGCTCAGCACTAAAGTCAGGGCGGCTAGAGCACTGGCCGCGGTTGACCACCCGCGATTTCGCCCGAACAGAGCGAAGCCAATTCCAGCCACAACGAACTGCAGCAGAATCGCAATGTCATAGCTTAACCAATCGGGTAGCCACCATAACGGTAATTTGGTTGGTGACAGCAGGCCAGCCTGACCATTGGCAAAAAACGGGGTCCCGGCAAAAATTAAATCATTCCACATCGGCCAGCGACCGTGCTGGATGGCAGCTGCCGCATATTGATGATAGGGGTGGGTTTGAACAATGCGATCGCGGAAAATTCCAGGGCCGGCCGCGCGGTCTGGTTGACCAGTAAAAATGCCATCGATGCTGGTGACCGGCAAGGGTAGCTGGCCGCGGAAAATTGGGCCATATAAAACCAGTCCGGCTAATGTGGTGAGCAGGGTGACCATCACCACCGGTTTCCGGACAAACGCGATCAGCCGACGAGATAACGAGTTCATGATCAACGGGGTAGCGAAAAATGTTGGCGGACCCAATCCCGCTATACCTGTCCTGAGCTTGCCTGTGCTGAGTACAGTCGAAGCGTCGAAGGATGGCGGGATAACCTTCTCCGTGACCCCGCATATGGCGGACCGTACGGGAGTTGAACCCGTGGTCTCCTCCGTGACAGGGAGGCGTGTTAACCACTACACTAACGGTCCCTCATATACGGGGTAGGCAGGAAGGGGTTTTAATGAGACGTGCCTGTCCCGCTCAATCGACGCGAAGCGAAGATTGTAGCGGGATTAACCGGGCTACACCATAGGCCCCGAATAATGTGGCAGGGCCGAGTGTAACATTTTTATTTATACTTGTCTATCTACCGAAAAATAAAAACCGCCCGGATCCGTGAGGACCGGGCGGGTTGAGGTAAAGAGCTTTTGTTAGGAGCGCACAATCAGTCGCTGCGGTCGTCGGGCGAGCCGCGGCGGGGCAATGGCGTAGAGAATGATCAACAGACCAAGTCCCGGCCAGAGCCACCATATGTGGACTGACATTCCGAACAGCGGGCGGTGAAGGACTCTGAACAGCACAATCAGCAGCATGACCAGCCAGGTCAGGCCACGGATCACGACCGCAGCTTGCCACCACCATAGGTCGTGGTTGCGCTTGACCTTTTTCGGTTTTGGACGCGTTGTTCTGGCATCGGAATTGTCTTGACTATCGTCGTCCGAGCCTGAATCATCGCTGTCCTTCGGCCGGGTTTTTCGAGGCCAAGCCAAGGCCAGTAGGATGGCCAACACCGTTAGCAACAGCCCCAGACTCCCGAATAGCAGGGGCCAGGTTATCGAAATCAACACGAGTCCCCTCCTCTTCTAGGTTCGGCCGTTACTTCGGTGATGCTTGGCCGCTGATAATACCACGGACCAATTCACCGAGCTTGGCCGGGTCCTGGAGCAACTCCGGCTGACTGGCAACCAGCGCCTTGATGGCGTTGTAGACTGGTTCCAGTGGCTGCTGACCGGGTGGCAGGTTCGGCCACTGATAGAGAATAGTCCGGCCGGATTCGGCTACATTCCGACCGAGAATCTCGCGACTGAACCAGAGCTGGAACTGCTCAACACCCTCGGCCGACACCTTGCTGTCACCCGTAAAGGCGCTAATCTGTGCTGCTAGCGCCTGCTGTGTTCCTTCGCCTTCGAGTTGGAGTCGTTTCTTCTCCGCTTCGGCGACATTGACCCTGGCTTGGGCGGTGCCTTCCGATTCGATGATGTCGGCTCGCTTCTTGGCTTCGGCCTTGACTTGCGTGGCGGTGGCTTTCGCCTGTTCCTCGGTCACGGCGGCTAGGGCCTTGGTGATGGTGTCACTGACTTCCTGGACATCCTCGACCAGAACGTCGCGGATGAGGTAGCCCCATTCGTCAAGAATCTGTCGGGCGACCTTGTTTTTATCCGGGAGGCTA
>Ga0315292_10001212_pt1 | contig 13538 bp, 12 predicted proteins | sample YL17G13_0_MG_FD_204029 | JGI IMG/M metagenome (GOLD analysis project Ga0315292, IMG submission 204029) | Sediment microbial communities from Yellowstone Lake, YNP, Wyoming, USA - YL17G13_0 | ecosystem: Environmental > Aquatic > Freshwater > Lake > Sediment | place: USA: Wyoming | collected... | reverse complement strand
TGATGGGGAGCGTGTACACGGAGATCAGCGACCGCTGGGCCCTCATGGGCAACGTCGGCTGGCAGGACTGGTCGGAGTTCGGCGAGGTCGAGATCGGCATCGACAACACGCAGAACCCGTCGAGCCTCACCAACCCCCTGTCGTTCGACGACACCTGGCACGTCGCGGTGGGCGCCCAGTACCGCACGAACAGCCAGTGGAAAGTGAACGCCGGCCTCGCCTACGACTCCGGGTTCCAGGACGGCAAGGACGTCTCGCCGCTGTTCCCGGTCAACTCAACGTGGCGGCTTGGTGCCGGCGGCGAAAAGCAGGCCAGCGAATCATTCAAGTGGGGCTTCACGGGCGAGCTGCTCTACGGCGGCAACATCAACGTCGACAAGCGCAGCACGCTGCCCCCGGTGCTCGGCGGGCGCGGCAACCTGGTGGGCTCGTACGACCAGACGCTGTCCGTCGTGCTGACCGTGTACGGCAACTGGGCCCTGTGACCGGACGCCGTCCGCCCCCGGTCACCTCGTGGCCGCAATCGCAGCCACGAGAACCGCGACGAGCCGCTCCAATCCCCGCGCGTCCTCGTCGTCGAACCGATCGAGGAGCGGGCTGTCGAGATCGAGCACGCCGAGCAGACGGCCGTCGGCCAGGATGATCGGCACCACCACTTCCGAGTGCGAAGCCGAGTCGCACGCGATGTGCCCTGGGAACGCATGCACATCCCTGACGACCAGCGTGCGGCGCTGCGACGCCGACGCGCCACAGACGCCTTTGTCGAGCGCGATGCGGACGCAGGCAGGCTTGCCATGGAACGGGCCCACCAGCAGGTCACCCGACGCTGCATCCAGCAGGTAAAAGCCTGCCCAGTTGAGGTCGGGCAGGGTCCAGTACAGCAGCGATGACATGTTCGCGGCGCACGCGATCAGGTTGGGCTCGCCCGCGAGCAGCCCGCGCAGGGTGGTCTCCAGTTCCTCGTACAACGCCGGCTTGGCGAGGGAACGGATGTCGTCGTTCAGCGCATGCATCGTCGAAGGCTCCAGGCAGATGAAATGCGAGGCGGTCAGGCTCGTTCGTAAGGAAACGTGAGCACTTCGTCGATGCGCCGGGCCTGGGCCGCGACCATCACGAGCCGGTCGAAGCCGAGTGCCACGCCGGCGCAGGGCGGCAGACCCGCAGCCAGTGCATCGAGGAAGAAACGGTCCGCCTCGTGGACGGGTTGCCCGTTACCGCGACGACGTGCCAGGTCTGCTTCGAATCGTGCGGCCTGTTCCGGCGCCGACCCGAGTTCGTGAAAGCCGTTGGCGAGTTCGAGTGGACCCCAGAACGCCTCGAAGCGCGATGCGACCTCGCCGCGGATCTGCGCCAGTGCAGCCTGGCTCGCAGGAAAGTCGTAGAGGAACGTCAGCCGATCCGTCGCAAAGGATTCCGCGACGACGGTTCCCATCGCCAGGTCGAGCACGTCGTCACGTGCCGCTCCGGTGCGCATGGAGTCCGGCACGGAAGTGCCCGCGTGTTCGATGGCCTGCAGGATCGCGTCGACGGGCGCGTGCAGCGGATCGAGGCCGAGACGCCGCTCGAATGCAGCGCAGTACGTGATCGATTCGCTCGCAGCGAAGGTCCGCACGGGTTCCAGCACGTGCCGGATCAGGGCCTCGACGTCGCGCATCAGTGCGTGGTGGTCGAGTCCGTGCCGATACCACTCGAGCATCGTGAATTCGGGGTTGTGCCGGCGGCCGCGTTCGCCGGCGCGGAATACCTTGCAGACCTGGTAGATGTCGGGCGCCCCCGCGCAGAGCAGTCGCTTCATCGCGTACTCGGGCGACGTCTGCAGGTAACCCACGGTCGTACCGTGCATTGCGTCGCCCACGACCCGCAACGATTCGAGGTGCACGTCGGTCACGGCCGCACGGACGAGCGCAGGGGTCTCGACTTCGAGGGTGTCCGATTCGCTGAAATACGCGCGAACCCGTGCCAGCAGGTCGGCGCGCAGTCGCAGCCGCGCCAGGCTAGCCGTGGGCTGCCATGCGGCGCCTGCTTCAGCGCCCGCCGTCATGCGCGGAATCGTGCGAGCAATTGACCCAGTCGCACTGGTTCCCCGGGCTCGACGCGCGGCGCAAAAGCCGCGGCCGCGCCGGTCAACACGATCACGGTCGAACCCATGTTGAAGCGGCCGAGTTCCTCACCGCGCTTGAACGTGCGGCCGACGCCCGCCGCGATTTCGCGCACCTTGCCGCCGCGGCCGGGGGGCGGGTTGATCTCGCCGGCGAACACGGTCTCGATGCTGCCGACGAACAGCGCGCCGACCAGCACCAGGCAGAGCGGGCCGTCTGTGGTGTCGAAATCGCAGACCACGCGTTCGTTGCGCGCGAACAGGTCGGGGACAGTGCGGGCTGTGGCGGCATTCACGCTGAACAGTTGTCCCGGCACGTACCGCGTTGCGCGCAGCACCGCGTCGCACGGCATGTGAATGCGGTGATAGTTGTACGGCGCGAGGTAGAGGCACGCGAAGCTGCCGCCGACGTAGCGCGCTGCAGAGGGCACGTCCGCCAGCAGGCCCTCGCACGTGTACTGCATGCCCTTGGCCTGCACCAGTGCGCCCGCGTTCGTGCGGCCGAGCTGGCTCACGGTGCCGTCGACCGGCGAGACGAGTGCCTGGGCGTCGGTGGCGATCGGGCGTGCCCCCGGCCGCAACTCACGCGTGAAGAACGCGTTGAACGACTCGTAGCGGAACGGGTCGGGCTGCAGCGCCTCGTGCATGTCGATCTGCGGGTACGAGCGCAGCACCGCGCGCAGGACGAGATTGCGCACGGCCGGTTGGCGGCTGCGCGCCAGCGCGTGCATGCCACGCGAGAGCAGGTGCTGGGGCAGGGCCTTCTGCAACAGGGCAAACAATTCGTCGCTGCCCGAGCGTTCGATCTCGACGGTCATCGGTGCGTTCCTTCGAAGTAGTGCACGACCTTGCGGTAGTCGCGGGCCAGGACGGTGGCGTCGAGCGGCGGCGACGAATAGGCGACGAGCGCGCCCGCGGGCGAGACCACGAACAGTCCGGCACCATGGTCCATGGTGTAGCCGCCGCCGGGTAGCGGCACCTTGGCGAACGGAACCGAGAACGCCGTCGCCGCCTGCGTGGTGGCGGCGAGCGTTCCCGTCGCGCCGAGGAAGGACGGGTCGAAGAACGTCACGTACGGCTTGAGGATGGCGGGTGTGTCGCGCTCGGGGTCCACGCTCACGAGCAGCACGCGCGGCTGCTGTCCCGCCGGCAGGTCAGCAAGCTGCTTCTTCATCTGCGCCAGCGTCGTAAGCGTGGTGGGGCAGACGTCCGGGCACTGCGTGAAGCCGAAAAACACCAGCGTCCAGCGATCGCGCAGGAAGTCGCGCGGCAGCGGGCGATTGTCCTGGTCGACGAGTTCCAGCGGCGGCAGCGCGCGCGGTTGCGTCAGGATCGTCGCGTTCTCGGTCACCGGGACCGGCGCCACGCGCGGCGTCACGAACACGCGGGCGAGTAACAGCCCGAGCGCAAACGCTACAATGGCGGCCAGTGCGTATCGAAGCAGGGGGCGGGCGGTCATCGCACCGATTATCCCATAGGACCGCAGTGATCATGCCGACGACCCCGACCTCGAGCCCGTTCAGCCGCAGACCGCCAGCCGCGCCCACCGTCGCGCAGCTGATCCGTTTTGGCGCGCGCGAGTTCGATGCCGCCGGGCTGGCCTTCGGACACGGCACGGCCGATGCGCGGGACGACGCCGCGGCACTCGTCTTCCATGCCCTCGGGCTCGACCATGCGGATGCCGCAGCGGCGTATCTGATCAAGCCCGACCAGCCACAGGTCGAACAGGTGCTCGGCCTGTTCGCTGAGCGGCTGCGCCGTCGCGTGCCCGGCGCCTACCTGATGGGTCGCATGTGGTTCGCCGGACACGAGTTCGAAGTCGACGAGCGCGTGATCGTGCCGCGCTCGCCGTTCGCCGAACTGATCGCCGCGGGCTTTGCCCCGTGGATCGATGCCGCGCGCGTGCAGCGTCTCGTCGATCTCGGCACCGGCTCGGGTTGCATCGCCATCGCGTGTGCGCTGCGATTCCCGCAAGCGCAGGTCGATGCCGTGGATCTTGCGCCCGACGCGCTCGAGGTCGCGGCCCGCAACGTGCAGCGTCTGGGCGTCGGTGCGCGACTGCACCTGCACCTGGGCGATACGTTCGCGCCGCTCGGCGACGCCGTCTACGACCTGATCGTGTCCAATCCGCCATACGTCAGCGACGCGGAAATGGACGCACTCCCGCGCGAGTACCTGCACGAGCCGGACATGGCTTTGCGCGCCGGCAGCGACGGGCTCGACGTGGTGCGTCGAATCCTGCGCGATGCGGATGCGCATCTCGCGCCGGGTGGCGTCCTGGTGGTCGAGGTGGGCGACAGCGAAGACCGATTGCAGCAGGCCTATCCGGGCGTGCCGTTCCTGTGGCTCGAGTTCGAGCATGGCGGCGGGGGAGTGTTCCTGTTGACGAAAGACGACCTCCACAGGCACCGTCGTGAGCTTTCCGGGGCGGGCTAGGCATGTCGGGCAACACATTCGGGACGCTGTTCACGGTGACGACCTTCGGCGAGAGCCACGGTCCGGCGCTCGGCTGCATCGTCGACGGCTGCCCGCCCGGACTGCCGATCAGCGAAGAAGACATCCAGCGTGACGTCGAGCGCCGCCGCTCGGGCACGTCCAGGTACACCAGCCAGCGTCGCGAACCGGACCGCGTGCGCATCCTTTCGGGGGTGTTCGAAGGGGTCACGACCGGCACACCGATCGGCCTGCTGGTCGAGAACACGGACCAGCGCTCGTACGACTACGACAAGATCAAGGATCGGTTCCGGCCGGGCCATGCCGATTACACCTACCAGCAGAAGTACGGCCTGCGCGATTACCGCGGCGGCGGACGCTCGTCCGCGCGCGAAACGGTGATGCGTGTGGCCGCCGGTGCCATTGCGCGCAAATTCCTCGCGGCCAAGGGCATCGACATCTTTGGCTACCTGGCGCAGATGGGCTCGATCAAGCTCGCCCTGCTCGACCGGGCAGCCATCGACGCGAACCCGTTCTTCTGTGCCGAGCCCGCCCGCGTGCCGGACCTCGAGTCGATGATCGACGCGCTGCGGCGCGACGGCGATTCGATCGGGGCCCGTGTCAACGTGGTGGCCACCGGCGTTCCTCCTGGCCTCGGCGAACCCGTGTTCGACCGCCTGGACGCGGATCTCGCGCACGCGATGATGAGCATCAATGCCGTCAAGGGAGTGGAGATCGGCGCAGGGTTCGCCAGTATCGAGCAGCGTGGATCGCAGCACCGCGACGAAATGACGCCGCAGGGCTTCCTGTCGAACGAGGCGGGCGGCACGCTCGGCGGCATCTCGTCGGGCCAGGACGTGCTCGTCAGCATGGCGATCAAGCCGACCTCGAGCATCGTCAAACCGGGCCGCTCGATCGACGTGACGGGGCAACCGGTCGAGGTCGTCACCACGGGCCGCCATGACCCCTGTGTCGGCATCCGTGCCGTGCCCATTGCGGAGGCGATGCTTGCGCTGGTGCTGGCGGATCATTACCTGCGGCATCGGGCCCAGAACGCCGAAGTTCGCTCGAACACGCCGGTGATCGCCTGACTTCAGGGCACCCCGGCCGCGGGGACGCCACGGAAATGTGGAGCATGTCCTGCATTCGCCTGTCCAAAGGGCTACAAAGGCGCCTGCAGCGGCGGTCTTGTTGGGTGGGGACGGGACCGTGGGCTATAGTTATGTTTAATTGGTTGACGATTCGCGAACCCAACGGACCCGTGGCGCATTGCTGCGGCCGAGCCACGATTCGCGATCGGTGGGAGACTCGATGAAGACTGCTGTACGCCGCGTCCTGCTCATGAGCGCGTTGATGGCCCCGGGCGCCCTGTATGCGCTCGGCCTGGGCGAGATCAAGCTGAATTCCGCGCTGAATCAGCCCTTCGACGCTGAAATCGAGCTGGTCTCGGCGACCCAGGAGGACCTCGGCGCGCTGCGTGCCGCGCTGGCCTCGAACGACACCTTCGTGCGCTACGGTCTCGACCGTCCGGCGTACCTGGCCGACTTCAATTTCCGGGTCGCCAAGGGCTCCGGCGGCAGGGACGTCCTGCGCGTCACCTCCCCCCGGCCGGTCACCGAACCCTTCGTCACGCTGCTGGTTGAGGCCAACTGGCCGCGCGGCCGGCTGCTGCGCGAATACACCGTCCTGCTCGACCCGCCGGTGTACGCACCGGGTCCGGCTGCCAGCGAGCCGGTCGCGGAGGCCCCCCGAGTCAGTTCGGGTGGCGCCACCAGCACCCGCGCGTCGGAGCCTGTTGCCGCAACGACGGCGGAACCCGCCCGCCCAAGTTATGCCGCGCCTGCTTATTCCGCACCCGCCGCGGCACCGAGCATCGAGCCGGGCAGCACGTACCGCGTGCGCAACAACGACACGCTGTGGCAGATCGCCAGTGCCGCGAACCCGGGCTCGCGCTCGAACGTCAATCGGGCGATGGTGTCGATCTTCCAGAACAATCCGCAGGCATTCGACGGCAATATCAACATCCTGCGTTCGGGCAGCACGCTGCGTATTCCGGACGCCAACCAGATCAGCTCCGTCTCTGCGACTGAGGCGTCGGCCGAAGTCGCGCGCCAGTACGACGCGTGGCGCAACGGCACGAGCGCTGCAGGTACGACGGCGACCAGCGACGCAGGACGACTGCGCCTGGTAACGCCGGAGCAGGGCACGACTGCGCCGTCGACCTCGACGTCCACCGCGCCGACGGCTGCGAAGCCGGGCGCGACGACGGCAGCGGCGGGTGATCTCGAGTCACGCGTCAAGCAGCTCGAGGGCGAACTCGCCGAAGCCAAGCGCCTGCTCGAAGTGCGCAACGCCGAACTCGCCACGCTGCAGGGCGGAGCAGCCGTGCCTGCCGCTGGCACGGCCGCGCCAGGTGCCACGCCGACCGAGCCGGGTGCAACGGTTGCTGAAGCCAAGCCCGATGCTGCCGCAGCTGCCGAGCCAGCGAAGCCGAAAAAGCCGAAGAAGACAATCGTCGAAACGCCGCAGCCGAGCCTGCTCGAGCGGGTCACCGACTACTGGTGGGTGCTGCTCGGCCTGCTGGCCGCGGGCCTTGGCGTCGTGTTGTTCCAGCGCGTGCGCCGTGATCGCGGCAGCGCGGAAGATTCGCTCGAAGAGGCCCTCGGATCACGCGACATTCGCGGTTCGACGCCGAAGTTCACGCCGCGTTCGCGTGACACGGACATCCTCGTCGAAGAGCGCGGTGGCGGCGTGACCGTTGCTGCGTCGACGGCGGCAGCGCGCACACCGGAGGCGACCCGCAAGGTCGTCACCGTCGAGGACACGCTGTCGGGTGACGGCCCGGCGAGTATGGAATCGGGTGATCCGCTGGCCGAGGCCGACTTCCACATGGCGTACGGCCTGTACGACCAGGCGGCCGACCTGGTGCAGCTCGCGATGAAGCGCGAGCCGCAGCGCCGCGACCTCAAGCTGAAGCTGCTCGAGATCTATTTCGTCTGGGGCAACAAGGACCGCTTCCTGGAGCTGGCCCGCGACCTCAACGGGACGCGGTCGGAAGGCCCTGCCGGTGAATGGGACAAGGTCCTGATCATGGGCAAGCAGATCGCACCGGGCGACGCCATGTTCGCCGGCAGCCCGAGCGCGTCGGCGTCCGACTCGCTGGACATGGAGCTGCACGGCTCGCCGGGCACGCTCGACCTGATGATTCCGGCTGGTGATTCGGCGCGTCCCGACATGGACCTGACCGAGGGCGAGACCGAGATCGCGTCGATCGATCGTTCGGGCATCGACTTCATCCTCGACGAGCCGAACCGCGGCCAGGACGAGTCCGTCGTGTTGCCGACGATCGAGATGCCGAAGATCACCAGGGTCAATGAGACGGCCGGTGATACGCAGGAGCTCACGGTCGATCGTCTCGGACTCGATCTCGATTCGCTGCGGGCGCTCGAATCCCTCGATGTGGGCGAGGCGAGCGACGTGCGCAAGCGTTCCACCAGCGACACCGTCGAAACGCCGACCATGACCGGCGGCAACAGCCTGCTCGACGACGACAACGCCGACCTGCTCAATTCGACGGCATTGATGCGCATGGTCGACGATACGTCGCTGCTGCCGCGCGACGAATCGCTTGAAGGCGTCGTCGATCTGTCCGACGCGACGGGTGAACTGGCTGCGCTCGACGCGACGGGTGAACTGGCTGCGCTCGACGCGACGGCATTCAACAAGAGCCTGGCGGCCAACGTCGACTACGACCTCGGCGGCGAGCCGGCGACGATGAGCGAAGTCGGCACCAAGCTCGACCTTGCGCGCGCGTACATGGACATGGGCGATCCGGAAGGTGCCCGCAGCATCCTCGACGAGGTGTTGCAGGAAGGCAATCCGAACCAGCGCCAGGAAGCTGAGCGGCTGATCGCGAACCTGCCCTGACGGGCAGGCCGATGCCGCGTCTCGCGCTCGGCATCGAGTACGACGGCTCGGCGTTCGCCGGCTGGCAGTTCCAGTCGCATGCGCGCAGCGTGCAGGGTGACCTGCAGGCCGCGCTGTCCCAGGTCGCGGACCACCCCATCGAGCTCACGGCTGCCGGTCGCACCGATGCGGGCGTGCACGCGCTCGAGATGGTGGCGCACTTCGACAGTTCGGTGGAGCGGCCCCTGCATGCGTGGGTGCTGGGCACCAATGCCAACGTGGCCCCGGAAATTTCCGTGCTCTGGGCGCACGTCGTGCCCGACGACTTTCACGCGCGCCACCAGGCGACGGCGCGGCGTTATCTGTACCGCGTGCTCGATCGGCGCGTGCGTCCGGCGCTCGAGCGCCAGCGCGTCTGCTGGATCCGCCACGAACTCGATGTGGAGCGCATGCACGCGGCGGGGCAGGCGCTCGTGGGTCATCAGGATTTTTCCGCGTTCCGCGCGTCCGAATGCCAGTCGCCGACTCCCATGCGCAAGCTCATGGAGTTGTCGGTCAGCCGCGACGGGCCTTACGTGGACATCCGGGTGCGGGCCAACGCCTTCCTGCATCACATGGTGCGCAACATCGCGGGCAGCCTGATCCTGGTCGGCCGGGGCGAGCGCACGGTCGAATGGCTGTCGGCGGTCCTGCAGGGCCGTGACCGGTGCGAGGCCGGGCCCACGGCACCACCGGATGGGCTGTATTTCGTCGGGGCCGACTACCCCGCCGGATACGGGCTGCCTTCGGGTAAACTTCGCCGTCCGCCCACGGGAGCCGCGTCGTGACCTGGTTCGAAAAGATCATCCCCTCGCGCATCAAGACGGAACGCCGCTCGCGGTCCGTCCCCGAAGGCTTGTGGATCAAGTGCCCGGCGTGCGACGCGGTGCTCTACCGCGCCGAGCTCGAGCGCAACCTGCAGGTATGCCCGAAGTGCAGCCACCACATGCGCATCGAGGCGCGCGACCGGCTCATGGGTTTCCTCGACGAAGGCACCGGGCGCGAACTCGCGAACGAAGTCGAGCCGGAAGATCCGCTCAAGTTTCGCGACAGCAAGAAGTACCGCGACCGCTTGACCGTCGCGCAGAAGACGGTGGGTGAGAAGGACGCGCTGATCGTGATGGCCGGCGCGCTGCAGGGCATCGACGTCGTCGCGTGCGCGTTCGAGTTCCGCTTCCTCGGCGGCTCGATGGGTTCGGTGGTCGGCGAGCGCTTCACGCGCGGCGCCGAATATTGCCTCGCCAACAATTTGCCGCTGATCTGTTTCTCGTCGAGCGGCGGCGCGCGCATGCAGGAAGGCCTGTTGTCGCTGCTGCAGATGAGCAAGACGAGCGCCGTGCTGTCGCGCATGGCGCAGGCGAGGCTGCCGTACGTTTCCGTCCTGACCGACCCGACCACGGGCGGCGTGTCGGCGAGCCTCGCGATGCTGGGCGACCTCAATATCGCGGAGCCGCGTGCGCTGATCGGTTTTGCCGGTCCCCGCGTCATCGAGCAGACCGTGCGCGAGACGCTGCCCGAAGGTTTCCAGCGCAGCGAGTTCCTGCTCGAGCACGGCGCGATCGACCTGATCGTCGACCGTCGCGACCTGCGGGACCGCATCGCGACGCTGCTCGCGATGATGCTCGGGCGGCCGCCGCTCGCGCGCCCGGACGAAACGAACCCGTCGTCCTGACCGCTGCCGCGATGCCTGCCGGACCGCGCTTCGAGCGTCTCGACGACTGGCTCGACTGGCAGCAGCGACTGCATCCCGCGACGATCGAACTCGGCCTGCGGCGAATCTCCGCCGTCCTCGCACGCACGGGCTGGACCCGGCCAGGCGTGCCCGTCATCACCGTGGGCGGCACCAACGGCAAGGGCTCCTGCGTCGCGCTGCTCGAAGCGGTGCTGCGTGCCAATGGCTACCGCGTCGGGACCTTCACTTCGCCGCACCTGGTCGACTATCGCGAGCGCATCCGCATCGACGGTGCGATGGCGTCCGCGGCTTCGCTCATCGCAGCCTTCGAGCGCGGTGCCGATGCGCTCGGACCCGATTCGCTGACGTTCTTCGAATTCAATACGCTTGCTGCCCTGCTGATTTTCGCGACCGCGGCGCCCGACGTAATCGTGCTCGAGGTCGGCCTCGGCGGCCGGCTCGACTCCGTCAACGTCGTCGACCCGGACGTTGCGGTCGTCGTCTCGATCGGCCTCGATCACATGGACTGGCTCGGCCCCGACGAGGAATCCATCGGGCGCGAAAAGGCCGGCATTTTCCGCGCCGGGCGGCCCGCCGTGTTCGGCTCTCCCGAACCGCCGCAGTCCGTGCGCGCCAGGGCGCGTGAAATCGGCGCGCTGCTGCAGGTGCGGGGCACCGATTTCGACGGCTGCGCGGTCGGTGCCGCAGGCTGGGATTTCAAGGTCGGTGAGCGCGTGGAACTGGCGGCACTGCCATTGCCGTCGCTGCCGGGGCCGATCCAGATCGCGAATGCCGCCACCGCACTGATGGCACTGCACCAGTTGCGTGACCGACTGCCGTTGTCGCGCGAGGCGGTCGTGCGGGGCCTGCAGTCCGCGCGATTACCCGGGCGCTTCCAGCGCGTCCCGGACGCGCGCGGCTTCGAGTGGGTGCTGGACGTCGCGCACAACCCGTCCGCTGCCGCGACGCTGGCTGCCAACCTGCGCGCGCTGCCGGTGGCCGGTCACACACTGGCCGTCTGCGGCATGCTCGGCGACAAGGACGTGCCTGCCGTCATCGATTGCCTGCGCGACTCCGTCGACCAGTGGTTCGCAGCGAGTTCGGAGGGCCCGCGAGCGATTGACGCCGCCGAGCTCCAGCGCAGGGCAGGGACCGTGGGCGTCGCGCTGCAGCCCGCAGGCACGGTGCCCGAGGCGATGGAGCGCGCCGCCGAGGTTGCGCGGCCGGGCGACCGCATCGTCGTCTTCGGCTCGTTCCACACCGTCGGTCCGGCGCTCGCGGCCTTGCGCATTCCCCTATAATCCGCGCGCAATGGAAGAACCACTGAAGGCCCGGCTGATCGGCGCGAGCATCCTCGTGGTGCTGGCCGTGGCCCTGGTCCCCGAATTGCTGTCGGGTCCGAAGCATTCAGCGCCAGACGCTGCGACGCCGGGGAGCCCGAAGGGTACCCGGACCGTCACCATCGACCTCGGTGGAGCCGTGGCCGCCGGCGCCAAGCTCGAACCTCGTCCCGATACCGCGCCGGCGACGCCGCAGGCGTTGCCGACCGTCGAGACCCCCGCGCCGGCACCGGCGCCTGCGGCAAAGACAGCCACGATGCCGGACGAGTCCGCGCCGACCGAGGAGACGCCACCTTCGGAGGCGGTTACTGTCGCCACGCCCAAGCCGGCTCCCAAGCTTGCTTCCACACCTGCCCCGATGCAGGTCCAGGTGCAGACGCCCGCGGCGCCGGCAGCAGCGCCCGTCAAGGGCGGGTACTCGGTACAGGTCGGCGCATTTGGTGCGGACGCCACCGCCCGCAAGCTCGTGAACGACCTGAAGGCCGACGGCCTGCCGGCCTACATCGCGCCGCTGTCCAAGTCGGGCAAGACGCTGTACCGGGTCCGGGTCGGCCCCACGGCCGATCGCGCCGCTGCGGACAAGCTCGCCGCGAAGCTCAAGGCCCGTGGCTTGCCGGTGTCCGTCGTCTCCGGCGGCTGATGCCCCCCTCTGGTAGAATTCGCACCCTCTTTTCAGCCCGCAGGAAGCACTCGACCGCATGACGACCGTCGACTACAGCCTGATCGCTATCGTCCTGATTTCCATGCTGTTCGGGGCAATCCGGGGCTTCCTGCGCGAATCCGTGGCGCTGCTCGGTTGGCTCGTCGGCCTGTGGCTGGCGTGGCGCTATGCGCCCCTCGTGCAGCCCTACCTCGGCGGCTCGCTTACAGGCACCGAACTCCAGGTCTGGGTGGCGCGAATCATCCTGCTGCTGGCTGCGGTGCTGGCGGCCTGGATCATCGGCAGCCTGCTTGGTTACCTCGTGCAGCGCTCGGGACTCACGCTCGGCCTCGATCGCATCCTGGGCGGTGTGTTCGGCCTGGTCCGGGGCGCCGTCATCGTCGGCTTCGCCATCATGCTCGCGCAGGCTGCGGAGATGCAGGACGAGCCGTGGTGGAAAGGGTCCAGGCTGATTCCTGTGGGCGTAGAGATGGCCTCTGTGTTGCGGGGCTACGTCGAAACCGGGCGACAGGTCGTCGACGACATCACCGAGCCGGGTACCTGAGGGCGCAACCATGTGTGGACTCGTCGGTATCGTGGGTTTCACGCCGGTCAACCAGCAGATCTACGACGCGCTCACCGTCCTGCAGCATCGTGGCCAGGACGCCGCCGGCATCATGACGGAGCACGAAGGCGCGCTGTACCTGCGCAAGGACGTGGGTCTCGTGCGTGACGTGTTCCAGCAACGGCACATGCTGCAGCTGAAGGGCAACGTCGGCATCGGCCACGTGCGCTACCCGACCGCGGGTTGCGACAGCTCCGACGAGGCGCAGCCGTTCTACGTCAATGCGCCGTATGGCCTCTGCCTCGCGCACAACGGCAACCTCACCAACGCCCGGCAGCTCGCTGACGTGCTGATGCGCGAAGACCGTCGCCACCTCAACACCTCTTCCGACTCCGAAGTGCTGCTCAACGTGCTCGCGAGCGAACTGCAGCGCTTCGGCACGACGCGCGCCTCGGCCGCCGACATCTTCGCGGCGATCAGCGCCACGTTCCGGCGGATCCAGGGCGGCTACGCCGTCATCGCGATGATCCTGGGCCACGGCGTGATCGGCTTCCGCGATCCGCACGGCATCCGCCCGCTCGTCATCGGCAAGCGCGACACGCCGCGCGGCCGTGAGCACATGATGGCGTCGGAAAGCGTCGCGCTCGACCAGAGCGGATTCGAACTGATGCGCGACGTGGGTGCGGGCGAGGCCGTCTACATCGACGAGACCGGCCGCCTGCACACGAAGCAGTGCGCCGAACCAGTGCGTCACACGCCCTGCATCTTCGAGTACGTGTACTTCGCGCGGCCCGACTCGATCATCGACAACATCTCGGTGTACAAGGCGCGTCTGCGCATGGGTG
>Ga0315292_10001211_pt1 | contig 13540 bp, 11 predicted proteins | sample YL17G13_0_MG_FD_204029 | JGI IMG/M metagenome (GOLD analysis project Ga0315292, IMG submission 204029) | Sediment microbial communities from Yellowstone Lake, YNP, Wyoming, USA - YL17G13_0 | ecosystem: Environmental > Aquatic > Freshwater > Lake > Sediment | place: USA: Wyoming | collected... | reverse complement strand
GCCGTGCTCGTCGCCGGGGCCTTCGGCTGCGGCGGCCAGACCAGCCGGAAGACCACCATCGCCGTCGTTCCGAAAGGCACGACGAACGAGTTCTGGAAGTCGGTCCATGCCGGGGCGATCAAGGCCGGCCGGGAGTTCGGCGTCGAGATTCTCTGGCAGGGGCCGCTCCGCGAAGACGATCGCGAGGACCAGATCAAGATCATCGACACGCTCGTCAACAGGGGGATCGACGGCCTGGTGCTCGCCCCGCTGGACGAGAAGGCGCTGCGCCAGCCGGTGTCGAACGCGGTCCGCGCCGGGATCCCCGTCGTCATCGTCGACTCTCGGCTCGACAGCGAGGAGCCGGTGAGCCTGGTCTCGACCAGCAACCTCCTCGCCGGGCAGATGGCCGGGCAGCACCTCGCGAAGGTGATGGGCGGCAAGGGCAACGTCATCATGATGCGGCTGCACGAAGGCTCCGCGAGCACGACGGCGCGCGAGCAGGGATTCCTCGACGCGGTGGCGGCGTTCCCGGGCATCACCGTGATCAGCTCGAACCAGTACGCCGGACCCTCGACCGAAGGCGCCTACCGCACCGGCGAGAACCTGCTCGCGTCGAACAAGGCCGCGCAGGGCAACGTCCAGGGTATCTTCACACCGAACGAGTCGACGACGTTCGGAATGCTGCGCGTGCTGGAGGACGCGAGGCTGACGGGCAGGATTCGCCTGGTCGGGTTCGACAGTTCGGACAAGCTGGTGCAGGGATTGCGCGCCGGTGCCATTGACGGCCTCGTGCTCCAGAACCCGTTCGGGATGGGCTACGTCGGCGTGAAGACCCTGGTCCGCGCCATGCGCGGCGAGCGCGTCGAGACGATCATCGACACGGGCGTGGTCGTGGTGACGCGCGAGAACATGGACACGCCGGAGATCAAGGACCGCCTCCAGCCCAATCTCGACGCGTACCTGAAATAGCCGCCGATGAGCGCGCCGCGCCTCCGCATCGATCGCGTCAGCAAGCGATTCGGACCGACCGTGGCGCTCGACGGCGTGTGCCTCGAGGTGGCGGCGGGCGAGGTGCACGCGGTGGTCGGCGAGAACGGCGCGGGCAAGAGCACGCTGATGAAGGTGCTCTCGGGCGCGCTGACGCCCGATGAGGGCGCCGTCCACCTCGACGGCTCGCCATTCTGTCCGGCGCACCCTCACGACGCGCGCCGCCTGGGCGTCGCGATGGTGTACCAGGAACTGTCGCTCGCCCCGCACCTGACCGTCGCGGAGAACATCCTGCTGGGCGTCGAGCCCTCCCGCCGCGGGTTTCTGCGCCTCGGTGAGATGCGCCGTGCCGCCACCGCGGCGCTCGCGCAACTGCAGCGCACCGAGATTCCGCTCGATGCGCGCGCCGGCAACCTGCCGGTGGCCCTGCAGCAACTGGTGGAGATCGCGCGGTCGCTCGCGCAAGCCGACACCCGCGTCCTCATCCTGGACGAGCCGACGAGCAGCCTCGCCGAAGATGACGTGCGGCGGCTGTTCGAGGTGATCGCCGCGCTGAAGGCGCGCGGGCTCAGCATCCTCTACATCTCGCACGTGCTCGAGGAAGTGCAGGCGATCGCCGATCGTTTCACCGTGCTGCGCGACGGCCGGACCGTGGGCACCGGGGAGGTGCGCGGCACGCCGTCGTCCGACATCGTGCGCCTGATGGCCGGGCGGCAGATGGACGAGCTGTTCCCGCGGTCCCCGCACGCCGCCGGCGACCCGATGCTGGAACTGGACGGCGTCGCGGGTGCCGTGAAGCCGGCCTCGGCGTCGCTCACGCTCAGGCGCGGCGAGGTGCTGGGCATCGGCGGCCTGGTCGGCGCCGGCCGCACAGAACTGCTGCGCGCCATCTTCGGGCTCGATCCGATCCGCCGGGGCACGGTGCGCGTGGGCGCGTTCAGCGGCTGGGCCACGCCTGACCGCCGCCTCGCCCAGGGCGTCGGCCTGCTCAGCGAGGACCGCAAGGCCGAAGGCCTCGCGCTCTCGCTCTCCCTGGCCGACAACGTCACGCTGTCGCAGATGCGCGGGATGGGGCCCGGCCCGCTGGTGCTGCCGTCGCGGCAGCGCGCGGCCGCCGTGCGGTGGATGCAGCGCCTGCGGGTGCGCTACCGGGATACGCGGCAGGCGGTCCGCGAGTTGTCGGGCGGGAACCAGCAGAAGGTCGCGCTGGCCCGGCTGCTCCACCACGATGTCGACGTCTTCCTGCTCGACGAGCCCACCCGCGGCATCGACGTGGGCAGCAAGGCCGACATCTACGCCCTCATCGACGAGCTCGCCCGCGCGGGCAAGGCGATTCTCATTGTCAGCAGCTACCTGCCGGAACTGCTCGGCGTCTGCGACCGCGTGGCCGTGATGCACCGCGGCCGCCTGGGCGCCGCACGGCCCGTCGCGGATCTCACGGAACACTCCGTCCTGATGGAGGCCATCGGACAGGCATGACCACCGACGCCCGCGATTCGATCGGCCGATGGCTCGCCCGCAACAGCTGGGTCGGCCCCCTGGTCGCGCTGCTCGTCCTGTATGCCGTGTTCTCGGCGCTGGTGCCCGAGTCGTTCCCCACCGCCGGCAATGCGCGCACGATGATCCGCCAGACGACCGTCGTCGGCATCGCCGCCCTGGGCATGACGATGGTCGTGATCCTGGGAGGGATCGACCTGTCGGTCGGCTCGATCGTGGCGTTCACCACCGTGGCGATCGCGTGGCTGCTGCAGGCCGGCGTCGCGCCCATCTGGGCGGCGCTGGGTGGCGTGATCGCCGCGACGCTCTGCGGCCTCTTCAACGGCGCGCTGATCACGGGCCTGCGCGTGATGCCGTTCATCGTGACGCTGGGCGCGATGGGCATCATCCGCGGTGCCGCCAAGGGCCTGGCGGGCGAGCAGAAGATCGACGCGCCGCTGTCGTGGCTGAACGAGCTCATCGCGGAGCTGCCGGCGGGATCGCGCTGGCAGATCCTGCCGCCGGGCGTCTGGCTGCTCGTCGTGCTGGCGCTGGTGGTCGGCGGCGTGCTGCGCTACACGCGCTTCGGCCGGCACATTTTCGCGATCGGATCCAACGAGCAGACGGCGCGGCTGTGCGGCGTGAAGGTCACGCGCGTGAAGACGCTGGTCTACACGCTCTCGGCGGCCCTGGCCGGGCTGGCCGGACTGATGCAGTTCTCGCGGCTGACCGTGGGCGACCCCACCGTCGCCATCGGCCTCGAGCTCGACGTCATCGCGGCCGTCGTGATCGGCGGCGCCACGTTGTCGGGCGGCGAAGGGTCGGTCGTCGGCTCGCTGATCGGCGCCATGCTCATGACCGAGATCAAGACCGGCGGCACGCACCTCGGCCTGTCGAACTGGGTCCAGGAAATCATCACCGGCGTCATCATCATCGTCGCCGTGGCGCTCGATCGGCTGCGGCACCGGCCGGGGCAGAAGTAGCGGGGCTAGGGACTAGGGGCTAGGCGCTAGTTCAGATCGGGATTCGGCCGCCTTCGCCCACGGGCTACGGCGCCCAAGGGATTCGGGGTTCGGGTACGGAGGGAGGGAACATGCGTCGCAAGAGCCTGTGCGCAGGGGTCGTCACGCTGATGGCAGTCGCCGGCCTGGGCGCGCAAGAGCCGCTGAAATCGGCGTCGTTCAACCTGATGCCGGTGCCGACATCGATGACCGTGCAGGCCGGCCGCCTGCCGGTGCAGGCGTCGTTCACGGCGGCGGTCACCGCGTTCTCGGACGCGCGGCTCGCCGCCGGGCTCGATCGCACCCTCCGGCGCCTCGAGCGGAGGACGGGCCTCGAGTTCCCGCGTGGGGCGGCCGACGCCGCGAAGGCGGCGCTGATCGTCCAGGTGGAGGCGGCCGGCAGCCGCGTCCCGTCGGTCGACGAGAACGAGTCGTACCAGCTCACCATCGATGCCGCGCGCGCCACGCTCAAGGCCCCGACCGTGGTCGGCGCGCTGCGCGGCTTCGAGACGCTGCTCCAGTTGCTGGCCGGCGACCGCGACGGCTACTACCTGCCCGCGGTCACCATCACCGACGCGCCCCGCTTCCCGTGGCGCGGCCTGCTCATCGATGTCGGCCGTCACTTCATCCCCGTCGAGGCGATCAAGCGCAATCTGGACGGCATGGCCGCCGTGAAGCTGAACGTGCTGCACCTGCACATCACCGAGGATCAGGGATTCCGGATCGAGAGCAGGAAGTTCCCGAAACTGCACCAGCTCGGCTCCGACGGCCGGTACTTCACGCAGGACCAGGTCCGCGACATCGTGGCCTACGCCGCCGAGCGCGGCATCCGCGTCGTCCCCGAGTTCGACATGCCCGGCCACGTGCAGGCGTGGCTGGTCGGGCACCCCGAGCTGGGCAGCGCGCCCGGGCCGTACGAGATTGCCCGCGCCTGGGGCGTCATGGATCCGGCCTTCGATCCCACCCGCGAGGCGCTCTACAAGTTCCTCGACGTGTTCTTCGGCGAGATGGCGCCCCTGTTCCCCGACGCCTACCTGCACATCGGCGGCGACGAGAACAACGGCAAGCACTGGAATGCGAACGCGTCGATCAAGGCGTTCATGGCGAAGAACAACCTCGCCGACGCGCACGCCCTGCAGGCGTACTTCAACCAGCGCCTCGTGAAGATCCTGAAGAAGCACGGCAAGCAGATGGTGGGCTGGGACGAGATCCTCCACCCCGATCTGCCCAAGGACATCGTCGTCCAGTCGTGGCGCGGGCAGCAGTCGCTCGCGGACGGCGCCCGCAAGGGCTACGCGGGCATCCTGTCGAGCGGCTACTACATCGACCTGATGGAGCCGGCCGCGCGGCACTACGCGGTGGATCCGCTGCCGGCCTCGCTCGGCCTCGACGCGGCGGAGTCCGCGCGCGTGCTGGGCGGTGAGGCGACGATGTGGTCGGAGTGGGTCACGCCGGAGACGATCGACTCCCGCGTGTGGCCGCGGACCGCGGCGATCGCCGAGCGGCTCTGGTCGCCGGCGTCGGTAACCGACGTGCTCGACATGTATCGCCGGCTCGCGACCGTCTCGCTGCAGCTCGAAGACCTGGGTTTGCAGCACGAGAGCCAGGTGCCCGTCATGCTCCGGCGGCTCGCGGGGACCCACGCCATCGGTCCCCTGGCGACGATGGTGTCGCTGGTGGAGCCGGTGAAAGGCTACCGGCGTGGCCGCGAAAAGCCCGGCGGGGGCCTCACGCCGCTGACGGGCTTCGTCGACGTCGCGCGCGCCGACAGCATGGCGGCCATCCAGTTCCGCATCGCCGTCGAGGAACTGCTGACCGATGCCCCGCGGTTCCGGGACCGCCGCGACGATCTCCTCACGATGCTGACGACGTGGCGCAACATCCGGCCGGCCGTCGACCGCCTCATCGACCAGGCCCCGGCGCTGCGCGAAACGGCGCCGCTGGCCGTCGACGTCTCGTCGCTGGGCAGCCTGGGGCTGGAAGCGCTGTCGTTCCTCGCCTCGGGCATCGCGCCGCCGGCGGAATGGCGGGATGCCTCGCTCGCCCGGGTGGACGCCGCCGCCAAGCCTCGCGCCGCGATCGAACTGGCCGTCACGCCGACACTGCGGAGGCTGGTGGTCGCCGCCGCCGAGATCCCGCGGCTGGGCACGATGCCCCGGGACGCCTGGAAAGCCCTGGTGGACAAGCTGGCGGCGCCTCCAGCGCCGCCCAAGCCCCGTTAGGGACAGGTACGAAGGGGGCGCCGATGAGCGCCCACGCCCACGCGTGTGTCAGTTGTTGACAGCGGGCCGACGCTTCTGGCACACATTTCGTCAACAAGCCGACAGCTGGCACACGGCTGCCGAGCGGACTTGGCCGTTTTTCGGGGTTTTTCAGCAATCCGGTTCAAGCCCTGGCATGGCAGGCCGATTGCTTGAGAGAACGGTGCGAGGAATGTGAAAGCACTCCAGACTGCCAGTGATGTGGTGGCCTCCACACACCGGCTCCGGGGAGGTGAGTCTGACCCGCTCGCCTCCCCCCTCCTACCTCCTAACCTCCTTGACCCAGACGACATGCCGCTCCAAGCGGCGGTCGTCTGTACGCGCCTCTTGGGGTCAGGCCTGAAACGGCGCGCCGAGAACGCGCCGTTTCAGGCCTGACCCCAGACGGAGCGTTCTACTCGTATCTGAGCGCCTCGATGGGGTCCATGCGGGCGGCGCGCATGGCGGGCCACAGGCCGCTCAGGACGCCGGTCAGGACGAGGATCGCGGTGGCGGAGATGACGACATCCGGGGTCAGGACCAGGTGGATGTCGGTGCCTCCGGTCGGGTCGCCGATGAGCGCGCCGAGGAACGGCCGCACCCCCGCCACTTTCGTCATCACCCACGCCAGGACGATGCCGATGAGGCCGCCGGTGAAGGTAATGACGAGCGCCTCGAGGAGGAACTGCAGCAGCAGGTGACGCCGGCGCGCCCCGAGGGCCTTGCGCACGCCGATCTCCCGGGTCCGCTCGGTGACCGAGACGAGCATGATGTTCATCACGCCCACGCCGCCAATCATCAGCGTCAGGCTGCCGATGAAGGTCAGGATGATCTTGAGGCCCGTCGCCATGCCGCCGACCACGTCGCGGATCTCGGCGGAGTCGTTGATCATCAGCGCCCGATCGTCGCGCGCATCGAACCGGTGCCGCTCGGCCAGCACGCCCTTCACCTGCGCCATCCCGCGTTCGTGGAATTGCGGGGCGACCGTCTGCACGACGATCGTGTCGAGGTAGTCCTGGTGGAAGAGCTGCTCGGTAACCGAGTGCGGGATGAACACGCTTTGCTCGTCCGGGTAGAAGTAGCTCGAGAGCTGCGCCTTGTCGGCCAGCACACCCACCACCTCGAACGACACGCCCCTGATCCGGAGCGTCTGCCCCACGGCCGGGCTGTTGCCGAAGAGTTTCAGCGCGACGTCGGTGCCCACGAAGGCCACGCGCCGCCGCCGCTCGACGTCCTCGGCGTTGATGAAACGACCTTGGGCCGCGCGCTCGGAGCGCATCAACCCGTACTCCGGCGCCACGCCGCGCACGCCGGCGGTGGTCTGCTTGTTACCGTAGCTGAGCGGCAGCGACTCGAAAATCTCGGGGCTCGCGTACTTCACCAGGCCGAGCTGCTTCAGCGGCTCGATGTCCTCGTCCTTCAGGTACACGCGCCGGCCGGCGCGCTCGCCGCCCGCCTGCAAGCTGGTCTGGCCGCCGTAGATCACCGCCACGCCGTTCGAGAACGCGTTGCTGAAGCCGAAGATGAGGGCGTTGTGGAAGCCGTTTCCGTAGGCCATCAGCGAGGTGACCGTCATGATGCCCCACGCGATGCCGAGCATCGTCAGACTGGCGCGGAAGCGGTGCGCCACCAGCGAGTCCCACGCCTGATTGATGACTTCTCTCAACAGCATCGCGTCACTCGCGTCGTCCGAATCCCGAATCCCGAACCCCGAATCCCGTCATCCACCTACGCCTCGTACCGCAGCGCCTCGATCGGCGTCAGGCTGGCGGCGCGGCGCGCCGGGTAGGTGGAGGCCGCCACACCAATCAGCGTCAGGATAGCGACGGCGAACAGGCCCGACTGCCACGTGACAATCATGCCCGAGAAGCGCTCCGGCATCGGCGCCAGGTTCACCAGGCCGCAGAGGCCCTGGCCGATGAACAGGCCGATGAGGCCGCTCAGCCCGGTGAGCATCAGCCCCTCGGCGAAAAACTGCCACTGGATGCTGCGGGCGGTCGCCCCGATGGCCTTGCGCACGCCGATCTCCCGCGTCCGCTCGCGCACGGCGATCAGCATGATGTTCATGACGCCGATACCGCCCAGCAGGAGCGTGACGACGCTGACGGCGAGGAAGAACTCGTCCATGCCGTCGATCATCTTCTCGAACATCACCGACTCGACCGCGGTGTTCCAGAAGCTGATGGCCTCGGGGTCCTTCGGATCGAAATCGTGGTACTTCGAGAGGATGGCGCGCACCTCCTCCTCGACCGGGCCGCGCGCGGAGAAGCCGAAGAAGCCCTTGGGGTTCTTCTCGTTCTCGATGAGGCGCCTGATCTGGTCGCTCACCTCGGGAAACGGTGACGCGATGATCGTCGACAGGTGGTCGGGCGTACTCATCGAACCCGGCAGCGGGAAGTCCTTCCGCATGGTCTCGTACGGCATGAACAGCCGCTGATCGTCGCCGCCCTGGTAGTTCGAGTCCTGCTGCTTCTTGCGCACGCGGCCAATCACCGTGTACGGCACCGCGTTGATCGTGATGACGGCGCCGACGGGATCACGATCGGCGAAGAGCTGCTTGGACAAGTCGAAGCCGAGCACCACCACCCGCCGCGCGTCGCGGCAGTCACCGTCGGCGATCGCGCGTCCGCGATCGACCTCGATGGTCCGCATGTACTGGTAGATCGGCCAGATGCCGCTCCCCTGGACCGCGCTGGCGTTGTAGGCGCTCTTGGCCTTGAGGCCTCCCCGGCCGAGCTCCGGGCTGATGTACTGCAGCAGCTTCGACTCGGTCTGCAGCCGCCGCACGTCCTCCATCGTCAGCCGGACGACGCGGCCGGCGCGCAGCCCGCCCGCCTGCAAAGACGTGCGCCCGTTGCGGATGATGACGATGTTCTTGCCGAGCTCCTCCAGCACGGTCTGGTTGCCGCGCGCGAAGCCCTCGCCCACCGCCGACAGCACGATGAACGAGATCACGCCCCAGATGATCCCGAACATCGTGAGGAAGCTGCGGAGCTTGTTCGCCCGCAGGTTCGCCAGCGTCTGCGCGATGAGGTCTCGGATGAACAACATGACGGCTCGCATTCCGCTGCGGTGTGGCGCCGGATGGAGCCGGCCCCTGTCAGGTGCTGGCTGAAGCCAGCACCCACGGCTGAGTTCCTCCGAGCCCCGAGTCCCGAGTTACTGCAGCACCACGCGCTGCCCCTCGGTCAACCCGCCGAGCACCTGCGTGCGCGTGCCGTTGCTGACGCCGACCTTGATGGACCGCCGGTCGCGGCCGGTCTTCGTGCCCGGCAGGTAGACGTCGACCGAGGCGTTTCGCTTCGCGTCGTAGACGACGGCGGCCTCGGGGACGACCAGGGTGTTCTTGTGCTCCTCGAGGACGATTTCGGCGTTCGCCGTCATGTTGGCGAGCAGCTCGCCCCGCGAGTTGTCGATCGAGACCTTGACCTCGAACGAGACGACGTTGTCCTTGTCGGTGCCCATCGGCGAGATCTGCGTGACCTTGCCCTCGAACTGCCGGTCGCGGAACGTCTCCACCTTGATGCGGGCGGGCTGGCTGAGGCGCACCGACCCGATGTCGGCCTCGTCGACCTGGCCGCGGACGTACACCTTGCTGATGTCGCCCAGGACGAGCACCAGCGTGGCGTTGGCCCCCATGTTCAGGATCGACGACACCGGGCTGCCCAGCTCCACCGGGCGCGCGAGCACCATGCCGTCGATCGGCGATCGGATCGTCGCGTTGTCGAGCTCCTCCTGCACGCGTTCGACCGCCGCCTGGGACGCCGCCACCGCGGCCCGCGCCTGGGCCATCTTGGCCTGCGCGACGCCGAGCTGGACCTTCGCGGCCTCCTGGCGGTTCATCGCCATCTCGAGCGCGCCGCGCGCATCGTCGAGCGCCTGCTGCGCGATGAGTTTGCCGGAGAACAGCGACTCGGCGCGCTCCAGGTTGCGCCGCGCGAACGGCACGTCGGGGCCGGCCGCCTCGACCTTGTTCTTCTCGAACTCCGCGTCGGCCGCGCTCTGGTTGGCCTGCGCGCCGGTGAGCGCCGCGCGGGCCTCGCGCAGCCGCGCCGCGAGGTTGTCCTTGTCGAGCTCCACCAGGACCTGGCCGACCTTCACACGGTCGCCCACCTCGACCCTCATGTCCTTGATGATGCCGTTGGCCTTCGACTTGATCTCGACTTTCGAGATGGGCTCGATGCGCCCGGTGGCCACCACGGACTTCGCCACGTCGCCGCGCTCGATCGTGGCCAGGCGCCCGGCGTCGATCTCCGCCGACGACCGGCCCAACACGGCCCACGCCGATCCGCCGATCACGACCACGCCCACGGTGATGCTCGCCGCAATTCCACGCGTCTTCGTCAGTCGGATCATCGCTCCCTCACTGCCTACGTTGCGATACGGCGAAGCTACATCAAAGGTTCCGGACGGGCGTGATAGAATAGAAGCTTATTCAACAGATCGCCGCTGCACGAATCCGCGCGCGGGCGCGGGGGCCAGTGGCACGTTTCAGAAGGATACGAACAAGCTCATGGCGAAGACGACACGAAAGACCGAATCTCCGGACACGGCACCGACGCCGCGCGCCGCCAGGCCGAAACCGGCGGCCAAGGCGTCGACGACGGGTACCCCGGCACCGAAGGCCTCGAAGACGGCGCGCGCGCGCACGACGGCCCCGGCCCGAACCACGCAGACGGCCTCGACGGCAGCGGCCGAGCCGGCCGTCGCGCCCACGCACCACGAGATCGCCGAACGCGCGTATCACATCCACCTGCGGAGGCACGGGCGGCCGGGCAATCCCGATCACGACTGGCTGCAGGCCATCGAGGAGCTTCGCGCGGAGCGGCGGGCGCCCGCGAAGCAATAGGCCGAACTGCGCGTCATCACCCCGCGGGCGATCCCGCGGGGTGCGTCCTACTCGCGGGCCTTCACCAGCAGCACCGGGACCGCCAGTTCGTGGCGGACCTTGTCCACCGTGGCTCCCAGGAGCAGGTCCTTGACGAAGCGATGGCCGTGCGTGGCCATGGCGACCAGATCGATGTCGTCGGACTGGGCGGCGCGGATAATCTCTCCGGCCGGGTCACCCTTGGCCAGGCGCGACTCGACCGTGAAGCCCTTCGACACGAGCTCGTCCCGCACCTGGTCGAGGTAGGCGCGGTCCTCCTGCATCTCCTTCGAGTCGCGCAGTTTCAGCTCGTCATACGCGCGCGCGGCCCAGCCGTCGGCCACGTGGACGAGCACGATCGTCGCGCCGCACAGGCGTGCGAGCGGCTGCACGTGCTCGATGATCGTGCGGTCGGCGTTGGAGCGCTCCACCGCCACCAGGATGCGCTTGTACATCGTCGGACTCCGTGCTCTCGAGCCGCGCGGGCCTCAGAACCACCCGCGCGCCACCTGGACGAGCAGCCAGGCGTTGAGCACCGCGATGATCACGGCCACCGGCCAGGCGAGCCATCGGACCCACCGCGGCGCGGCGTGCGACCCCATGAGTGTCGAATCGCCCGTGAACGCCACGAGCGGGAACACGGCGAACGGCAGCTGCAGGCTCAGGATGACCTGGCTCAGGATGAGCAACTGGCCCGTGCCGCGCTCGCCATAGAGCGCGATCGTGACCAGCGCCGGCACGATGGCGATCAGGCGCGTAATCAGCCGGCGCAGCCACGGCCGCAGGCGGATGTCGAGGAACCCCTCCATGATGATCTGGCCTGCCAGCGTGCCCGTCAGCGTCGAATTCTGACCGGAGAACAGCAGCGTCACCGCGAACAGCGTGCTCGCCAGCGTCGTCCCGAGGAGCGGCGCGAGCAGCTTGTGCGCGTCGGTGATGTCGGCCACCCACTCGTACTGCGTGCCGTGGAAGGTGGCGGCAGCCACCACCAGGATGGCGCCGTTGATGAACAGCGCCGACATCAGCGCGATGGTCGAGTCGAGCGTGGAGAAGACGATGGCCTCGTGACGGCTCGCGGTATCGTCGCCGTACATGCGCGTCTGCACGATGGACGAGTGCAGGTACAGGTTGTGGGGCATCACCGTCGCGCCCAGGATGCCGATGCCGATGAACAGCATGTCGGGATTGCGGAGGATCTCGGCGGTCGGCACGAAGCCCAACAGCACGCCCGAGAGGCTCGGCTTCGACAGGAAGAGCTCGAAGGCGAATCCTCCGGCGATGCCGACGATGAGCGTGACCACCATGGCCTCGAGCACGCGGAACCGGTGCTGCTGGAGGAACAGGATGATGAGCACGTCGGCGGCCGTGACGATCACGCCGTAGAAGAGCGGAATGCCGAACAGCAACTGGAGGGCGATCGCCGACCCGATGACTTCGGCCAGGTCGCACGCCGCAATGGCGATCTCCGCGAGCACCCAGAGCGCGAACGAGGCGCGCCGGGAGTAGCGCGCCCGGCAGGCCTGGGCGAGGTCGAGGCCGGTGGCAATGCCGAGCCGCGCCGCGAGCGACTGCAGCAGGATCGCCATCAGGTTCGAGATCATGATCACGCTGAGCAGCGTGTAGCCGAACCGCGCGCCGCCGGCGATGTCGGTGGCCCAGTTGCCGGGATCCATGTAGCCGACCGCGACCAGGTAGCCCGGGCCGGCGAAGGCGAACAGCTTGCGCCAGAACCCGGCACCGGCGGGGATCGGCACGGTCCCGTGGACCTCGGGCAGGCTCTTCTCGGTGGGCAGGGGTGACACGGGGGCAGTTTACAACACTCGGGGCTCGGGACTCGGCCGCCTTCGCCCTACGGGCTACGGCGCCCAAGGGGTTCGGCCGCCTTCGCCAAGGCTACGGCGCCCAAGGGGTTCTGGACTCGGAACAGCCTTGGGGTCAGACCCCGATGCGGGTGTGCGCCGCGTCGGGCTCTGACCCCAAGGCCGGTGCCTACGGCGCTCAAGGGAGTCGGGCAGTCGTCGGCGTTACGCCCCGAGACGCGTCACGCCGGGCAGCGCATCGAACCCGGCGTCGAAGCTCATGATGGTCGTGACGGCTTCCCGCTCCATGACCGCGGCGTGCAGCGCGTCCCGCGCGGAGAGCCGTCCGAGGCCGAGCACCAGTTCGCGGGCGCGCTCGACATCCTTGCGGCCGACGTCGACCACCTCGTCGACCACCCCGAGCAGCGCGTCGAACGCCGGCTGAATCGCATCCCGCCGGTTGATCGCGACGTACCGGTGCAGGATTTCCTGGAGCACATCGGCGCTGGTCACGAGCCGCGTGCCAGACGCGATCGCGTCTTCGAGGCGCCGTCGGGCGTCGGCCTTGTGCGGGTGCGCCGCGCCGACGAGGTACATCGGGATGTTCGAGTCGACGAAGATCATGTCGAGGGCCCGGTGGTGTAGCCGCCCTCGATCTCGGCCAGCATCTGGTCGATGTCCGATGCGGGGAAAGCGTGGCCGACGGCCTGGCGGACCACGTCCAGCTTGCGGCCCGTATCGGTGAGCGGCTGCGACCGGCGCGCGGCGCGCAGCGCCCGCCGCACCCATTCAGCCGTGGTCATCCGGTCGCGACGGGCGGCCTTCTGCACCTCCCGCAGTTCGGACGCGTCCAGGAGGACCTGCAGACGCTTAGTCATGCAATGAGTATGAATGACTCATCATCATGAGTCAACACGCTACGGGCAACGGGCGCGTGGGCTACGGCCTCTGGCCGTCGATGAACCGCCACTCCACCTTCGTCTCGCGCGTCAGCGGTTGGCGGCCCAGGGCCAGGCGCAGCAGCGCAATGGGCATGCCCCCCTGGCGCAGGATCTCGTCGTGGAAGGCCTTCTGCCCCATCTGCCCGCTGTCGACCAGTTCGCGCCTGAGCGCACGCAACTGCAGCCCGCCCAGCAGGTAGGCGGCCTGGTAGAGGGGGCCGTAGCCGCCCTGGAACGAGCGCCGGAC
>Ga0315292_10001210_pt1 | contig 13541 bp, 13 predicted proteins | sample YL17G13_0_MG_FD_204029 | JGI IMG/M metagenome (GOLD analysis project Ga0315292, IMG submission 204029) | Sediment microbial communities from Yellowstone Lake, YNP, Wyoming, USA - YL17G13_0 | ecosystem: Environmental > Aquatic > Freshwater > Lake > Sediment | place: USA: Wyoming | collected... | reverse complement strand
CCAAGGGCGCCTGGCTGCTTTATGAACATCCGGAAGCCAATTTTGAAATCCTGAGCCCCCTGATTCCTCTCAATCTGCGGCACAAGGCCAAGCTGGTGGCCGTCCCGACCACCAGCGGCACCGGATCGGAGGTCAGCGGCATTGCCGTCATCTCCTTTCCCGATGGCGTCAAGCTGGCCGCGAGTGGGGCCTTACCGGAATTCGTCCCTGACTTCGCCCTCTTGGATCCGACCTTTACCATCGGCATGCCGCCTGCGCTCACGGCCGGCACCGGGGGAGACGCCCTGGCCCACGCCGTAGATGGCTTCATGGCCCCGCGGGCTGATGAACTCAACCAGGCCGTGGCCCTCAAGGCCATCGAGATGGTTTTCGATTGGCTGCCCAAGGCCTTTCATGATGGGAACGATCTTATGCCCAGGATTAAGATGCAGCAGGCGGCCATGATGGCCGGAATCCCCTTGAGTAATGCCGGTTCCGGCATTTCTCATGCGTTAGGCCACACTATCGGAGGATTGTTCCACCTGCATCACGGGGCGATGGTCATTTTGTTTCTCCCTTATGAACTCCAGGTCTATTCCAAGGCCACGGATCGCTACCTGGAGATCTGTGACCGGCTGGGTTGCCGGGACAAAACCTCTGATGAAAAGAGCCTGTCCAACCTCATCGAAAAGATCCGCGGCCTGATGATCCAGGTAAGCCTGCCCATCAGTCTCAAGGAAGCCGGTATTTCCAAAGAGGCTTTTGAAGGGACGCTGGAGGCCATTCTAAAACAGACCCCCACCGATCCGGCCTTTTATTTCGGCTGGTACGACCTGAACCGGGAACAGCTCAGGGATATATTCGTGATGGCCTACGAAGGCGCATGGCTGGACATGAAATCAGAGGTCTGGAGGTAAATCGATGAAAGGATATTTTGGAAAATTCCTAAAGGTGGATCTTACTCAAAAAAGCATCGAAAACTTTTCCCTCAGTGACGATGATCTAAGAGACTTTGTCGGCGGATCAACCTTGGCCGCCAAAATCATCTATGCGTACGTCAAACGCGGGATGGACCCCCTATCCCCGGAGAATCCCCTGATCTTTGCCACCGGCCCTTTTATCGGCTCCAATGTGCCCATGGTCAGCCGGGCGGCTATTTGCGGGATTGCCCCGGGGACCGGTCTCTGGGGAGAGGCGACCACAGGGGGACAATTCCCCATCCGGCTCAAGGGCAGCGGTTTCGACGGCTTGCTTATCAGCGGCCGGGCCGAAAAACCGGCCTATATCTACGTAACCGACGGTAGAGCGGAGATCCGGGATGCCGCCCATCTCTGGGGTCGAGACAGCTACGAGACTCAGGAGATCATAGCCAGGGAAGTCGATGAAAAGGCCTCTACGGCCTGCATTGGAGCAGGTGGTGAAAAACTGATCCGGTTCGCCGGTGTTATGAATGATGAAGGCCGGACCGCTGGAAGGTGCGGCCTGGGGGCCTTGATGGGCGCTAAGAATCTCAAGGCCCTGGTGGTTTCGGGAAACCAAAAAGCCCAGCCAGCGGATGAAGAAAAGCTGAAAGAACTCATCATCGAGGCCCGGGAATGCATCCATAACTTCCCCAACAAGAATGGCTACCATCTCTTCGGGACCAATATGTACATGGACCTGGGGATGCGTTTAGCCGATGTGCCGACCAAGTATTTTACCAAGAGCGTTTTCCCGGCGGCCAAGCTTCATGGACCGGCCTTTCGGACCCGCTATAATATGACCCATTATGCCTGCAGCGGCTGTCCCATAGGCTGTGGCAGGATCATCAAAGATTTCAGCCAGGACATTAAAAGGGTGGATGGGCCTGAATACGAAACCGTGGCTGCCTTTGGTCCTCTTTGCCTGAATTTCAACATCGATAGCGTAGTCAGGGCCAACCATTTGTGCAACCTCCATGGAATCGATACTATCTCGGCCGGCGTCTCCATCGCCTTTGCCATGCATTTGTATGAGCAGGGCCTCCTGACCAAGGAAAAGGCGGGTATGGAAATCCCCTGGGGGGACGGGGCCCTCATCCTCAGACTTTTGGAAATGATGATCAATCAGGAAGGCCTCGGCGTTCTTTTATCCAAAGGCGTCAAGGCCATGGCCGCCGAACTTAATGTCGATCCCGAGGAAGCGGCCCAGGTGAAGGGTCTGGAATTTCCCATGCATGATCCCCGGGCCTATCAGGGTGCGGCCTTGGCCTACGCCGTAGGCCCCAGAGGGGCCTGTCATTTGAAAGGCAGTTTTTATAATCTGGATGCCCCAGGGAACGAAACCGGCCTGGAGCTGGGGATCACCTTTTCCGACAAAAACAATCCGCAGCAAAAAGGGGCCATGACCGCCAAAATATTGCACTTTTGTGAGCTCTACAACAGCTTCACCCTGTGCGAATTTTCACCTTTGCCCGCCTCGCTGATCGCCCGGTTGCTCTCGGCCATTACCGGGACCCATTTTAAAACCATGGATTTGCTGACCTTCGGAGAGCGTTCCCTCAACTTGAAACGGGCCATCAACAACCTGCTTGGCGTGACCCGCAAGGATGACCACTTGCCGAGGATTGGCCGACAAGCCCTAAGAGAAGGCTCTACGGCGGGTATAGAGCCCGATATGGACCTCATGTTGAAGGAATTCTACATGGTGAGTGCGTGGGACTGGGAAACGGGAAAACCGGCTCGAGAAAAACTTCTTCACTTGGGGCTCCAACAGCAGGCCAAGGATCTCTGGGGTTAATGGTCGGTAGTATCTTAGTGGAAATGCGCAGACATCCCCGGGCTTCAGGATAACTCTTCGGGTCCCTCGACGATGCCATCAGAAACCAGGCGCAGGGGCTCACCTCCAGGTGATCTTCGGAGCCCGGCGTTCGGGCAGGCGAAAATACTTCGGTTTGGGATAGCCCAGCATCAGGGGGTAATGGTGCCGATGATCTTCCGGGATCCCCATTTCTTTCTTGAGCCGAGGTGAAGACAGCAGCGCTCCCTGAACCAGTCCTGCCCAGCAGGTCCCCAGACCCATAGCGGTTGCCGCCAGTTCCAGATAGGACAGGGCCAGGGTCACGTCCACCATCCCGTTGGCATCCTGTTTGGGAGCGGAAGCCACGATCAGGGCCGGGGCCTTCCGCAACACCGCATCGTAGCCGGCATCCCAGAAAGCAACGAGCATGGGCAAATAAGGGGCAAAGGCCGGCTGGGGATCTTTTTGCAGTACGGACCGCATCCAGTCCACCGTTAGTCCGGCCAACGCTTTGATCTTATTTTTTTCCGTAAAAACCTGCCATTCCACCAGTTGGGCGTTGTTGGCGGTGGGGGCATACCGGGCGATCTCAATCAATTTTTGAATGGTTTCTTTTTCCACCGGCCGGTCCTTAAAGAAGCGGATAGAGCGGCGGGAGCGAAGGAATTGGACCGCCTGCTCCTCATTGATAACCAGGTCTTTCTGGAGCGGCGGGCAATCGGCCAGAGGAACCTCGGTATGGCTGAGGGCCCCGTGGGGACAGATGGCCACACAATGGCCGCAGAGGTTACAGAGTTGTTCTCCGCCCGGAACCAATTCCGGGTAGCTCTCCTTATCCTTTTGAAAGATGATGGCCATCGGGCATTCTTTGGCGCACAATCCGTCCTTCTGACATTTGCTCTCGTCAACCATTAGAAGTCCCATTTTTACCTTCCTTTCAAATTCAAATATGTTTTGCTAAAAATCATAGCGGTGTCTTAATCATGAAGTCCTTTACCACCCGGGCAAATTCTTCTCCCCGGTCTTCCTGGAGGAAGTGACCGCCGCCTTGGATGACCGTGTGCGGCTGGCCCTGGGCGCCGGGCACCCTTTTCTGAAAGATTTGCTCGCCGCCTCGGGTGATGGGATCTCCGTCACTGAAAGCGGTCAGAAACGGCTTTTCGAACCTGGACAGGACCTCCCAGGCCTGGCGGTTGGCCGGGGCCGCCGGATCGTCCGGAGCAATGGGCACCAGGGAAGGAAAAATGCGGGCCCCCTCCTTGTAGGTTTCATCCGGGAAGGGTGCGTTGTAGGCCCCCAGTATTTCCTCCGGAAGATCGGACAGCGTGCCCATATTGATGATCGCGCCCACGTTGAACTCCGGAACCTCGACGGAGAACTTGCGCCATTGGAGAAAAGCCTTACTGATTGGGAAATCCCCGGTGGGCAGACCCGTGTTGGCCACCACGGCCCGGGCGAATCGTTCCGGGTGGGCCGCCAGGAGCCGCAGCCCGATCAGTCCTCCCCAATCCTGGCAGACCAGGGTGATGCGTTTCAGGTCCGCCTCTTCCAGCCAGGCGTTCATCCACTCCACATGGCGGTTGTAGGTGTAGTCGCTGCGGTCCGCCGGTTTGTCCGAACGACCGAACCCGACCAGGTCCGGGGCTACAGCCCGGTACCCGGCCCCCAGAAAAATGGGGATCATTTTGCGGTAAAGGAATGACCAGGACGGCTCTCCATGCATCATCAGGACCGGTTCGGCATCTTTGGGTCCTTCATCTATATAATGAACCCGCAGGCGGCCGCCGTCCCCATCCGGGACCAGGAGGTAATGGGGCTCATAAGGGAAATCCAAGAGCCCGTCAAAACGTTCATCGGGGGTGCGAAGCACTTTCATTTGGGAATCCTTATAATTCATACTTCATAATTTAATAGTCCCCTGGTTTGCAGCAGGCGCATCATCTGCTCGGCAGTCGAAGCCGGCGGTACGCGCAACTGGTTCTCCGCCTTCGGGGTCAGTTTCATCGCTCCCGAAGGGCAGGTGGTCACGCAAAGCCCGCAGCCTATGCACCGGTCCAGATTTACCTGGGCCACCCCTTCGTCGTTCAGGCTCACGGCGTTCATCTGGCAGCGGTCCAGGCAGGTGGAACAACCCAGGCACTCCGCGCCGTCCACCAGCGCCTGATAATTGCAAAAAGCAATTTCGGCCGGCTTGGGGTGCTTGTTGAGCGCCCGGAGTACCCCGCAGCAATCCCCGCAGCAGTTGCACATGCCGGACGGATTCTGGGAGGTGGCCGGTTGGGTGACCAGGCCGGCCTCCTGGCACTTCGTTAAAATCGCGATAGCCTCCTCGGGGTCGATCTTTCGTCCCATGTCCCGGTCGAGGTAATACTGTCCCATGGAGCCGAACATGAAGCAGGCCTCCAGCGGTTTGCCGCAGGACTTGTCCACGGTCTCGGTTCGCTTGCGGCAGATGCAGTCGGCGACCACGATCAGGTCTTTCTGCCTGAGCATGGCGGCCGCGTCTTCAAAGGCGGCGATATGCTGGGTGGCATCCACGGACCGCTGGATCGGGATGGTCCGGAGGAAGTAACCGCCGCTGTCCAGCATGGCCCTCTCAAACCCTTCCTTTTCATACTGCTCCACCATGAGGGCCAGATCCCTGGAAAGGGTTTTGACCTGGAATTCAAACAGCCCGTGGACAAAAGGGATGGCGCCGTATTTGACCGTATCCTTCTTTTCCAGACGGAACAACAGGCCGCGGAACGCCATATCCTCCAGATGCGGGGCCAGTTTGTCCACCGGCAACTCCAGACGGGCGGCCACCGCTTCCGGGGTCTCCAGCATGGGAGTCAAGGTTAAGAACAGGGCGGCATCCGCCTCGGAAAACAAAACCCTCAGGATCTTGATCTCAATACCGGACTCAGTGGCCGGAAAACCCATGGAGTATTGGTCCAGCCGCTGCTGCAACATACGGAAAATATCTTCGGACATAAATTTTTGCTCCTTCATAATTATATAATTCGGACGGCTTAGATTAACATTAACAATCAATAATCAATTGTTAATTATCAATTATTAACGGGATGACCTGGGCCCTGCGAGGTTCTTAATCCAGCAACCTGCAACTTGGAACCAGCAACATATTCTATTTTCGTATTAAGCCGCGCTCGCCTTGATCGCCTCCGACAGGGCCCTCCCATTCTTGGGGGGTTCAGGGAAACCCGGCTTCCTGGCCATGGAGATCGCTTCTTCCGGACATCCGGTCGCGCAGACGGCGCAACCGAAACAGCGGTCGAGATCCACCTGGGGGACACCGTCTTCCCCCAGAGTAAGCGCTTCCGGAGGGCAACGCTGGACACAAATTTCGCAGGCCACACAGCGATCCGCATCGAAACGGGGCTCAAAGCCGGAGTTAAAAAACAGAGCGGGTTTGGATTTGGCCAGGACCTGTTTTACCATCACGCAGTGCCAGCGGTCACAGTTGCAGATGAAGCCGATGTCTTCCGTCGTGTTCATGCTCATTAGGTATGGACCTGATTCCCGGCCGCCACGGCCCGGTCCACGGTAATAACCCGGGTAGTGGGAAAGGCCGCCGTCGCCGGATCGGTTTTCCGGTCATAGGCCTGTTTATAGGCGTGGATGATCCGGGCGAGCTTTTTGTCCCGATCGGTCGATCTTCCCGGCATAAACTGAAATTCCAGTATTCCGGGCATAAACCGGGCGCCCTGGTAAAATTGAACTTCGTTCATCTTGAAGGCCAGGCAAAGTCCCTTGGTGGCCATGGACTCGAGGATCGCTTCCAATTCACCGGCATCCCGGCCCAGTTCCCGGGCCAGATCTCCGGCCGTAAAAAGCCCCCTCGGCAGGGCATTGTTGACCGCCGCTTCTTCTGGTGTGAAGAGCTCTTCAACCAGCGCGTAAAACTCCGGGATATCCATTCCCGAATAACCGCCCCCGCGTTTTTTCATCACCGTCAGTAACTGTTGGTACACCCCTTGGTCCATCATGCTGATGTCCTTTCCGGATCCCTCCGACAAAGCATTCATTAACAATTGATTATTGATTATTAATGTCAAAAACCGAATTTACCGATCTATATTTTCATTCTAAAGCCGATTCAACCGCTCCCTTACCTCCAGGGCCTCATCCATGGTCCGCTTGATGAAGTCGGCCACCGTCGGAATGTCGGTGATGCGGCCGATGACCTGGCCGGCAGGGTAGATCCCTTCATTCAGGTTGCCGCCCGCCCAGCCGTGACGGCTCAACTGGCCGCTGATCATGGGGATCAGCTCTTCCAGGGTGGCCCCCTGATGTTCCATCTCGATGATTTTTTCCGACCAGGGGGTTTTCAGAACCCGAGCGGGGTGCTGCAACGATTCCATCACCAGCACGGTTTCCGCTTCGTGGGCGGCCACGATCCTTTCTTTGAAAGCCGGATGGGCCGGGCATTCCTGAGTGGCAATGAAACGGGTGCCCATGTTCACCCCGTCGGCGCCGAGGGCCAGGGCCACCACCAGAGACCGGCCGTCACAGAAACCGCCACCCGCGATAAGAGGGACGTTGACCTGGTCCACGGCCTTGGGAATCAAAACCAGGGAAGTCACTTTTTCCATACTGGGATGTCCGCCGCATTCGATGCCCACTACCGAGACCGCGTCCACCCCCAGTCGCGCCACCTTGGCCGCGTCCCGCACCCGGGCACACTTGTGAAAGTGAATTAACCCCGCGTCCTTGATCTGCTGCCGATAGGGTTCCGGATTTCGGCCCGCCGTCTCCAGGATCTTCACCCCGGAATCGATCACTGTCTGAATCAACTCCTCCGCCGGTCTGGGCATCAGGGCCGGGAAGAGGGAGACGTTCACCCCGAAAGGCTTGTCGGTCAGGTCTCGGGTTTTTTCGATTTCCTCCAGCAATTCCTCCCGGGTGGCAAAGGTGGCGGCCGGCAGGCAGGCCAGGGCCCCCGCGTTGGCCACCGCCGCCACCAGCCCGGCCCGGCTCAACACCTGCATGGTTCCGCATTGGATCGGCACCTCGATCCCGAACAACTCGGTCATTCTGGTCTTGAACATAGTCCCTCCATTCCCCAATTATTCAATTAGCAATTAAGAATTGATTATTGATTATTTGTTTTTTGCAGTGGTTGTCTTTAACAGCCGCTCGAAGATCATCCGGTCAAAGACCTCATGGGGAGTGGTCGTTTTCGAAACCTTCATCTGCACCAAAGCGCCCTGCCAACTGGTGATGATAAAACCGGCCGTCTCCTCCGGATCAATCGAATCGGGCAATTCCCCTCCCTGTCTGGCCTGATCCAATTGGAAGGCCAGTTCCTTTTTCAGCTCGGAAAAAACCCGGTCCAGTTTTTTACGGAAAGAGGGACTGCGATCGCCCATTTCCAGGGACAGGTTGCCGATCGGGCAGCCGCCTTTAAAATCGTTCTTTCTGAATAATTCCGTCTGCCATCGGAACAGACCCCGGATTCGTTCCAGGTGGGGAAGATTTTCATCCCCATACATTTTTTTCCAACCGGCCTTCAAAGTCTCGGCATAGGTGTCCACGAGCTGCAGGCCAAAGTCCTCCTTGTTTTTAAAATGAAAATAAAAGGATCCTTTGGGGACTTGGGCCGCCTCCAGGACCTCGGCCAGGCCGGTATCGCAGAAGCCCTTTTCCAACACAATCCGGGCCCCGGCCTTCAGGATTCGGGTTTTGGCGTCCATTTTCAACTCCTTAACGAAAAAAACTCCCTCTCAGCGCCTCGAGGTGGGCCGGGTCATCGGTCTCCATGATCCGTAGAATATTCTTGAACGTTACGCTCTTCATGGTCACCACGGCTACCTGTTCTTCCAACCGGTACTCGATCAGGGACATTCATCACCCTCCCTGTCTATCCCGGGCACCCCGGGTTGATGCCTCCAGCCGAATCCGAGGGTTCATCGGGGGCCATAGTAGACCGGTCGACTACAGTTGTCAAGCGATAATGCCTCAGCGGTCATTCTGGTCTCAAAATAGTAACCACATCATAAGCGCGTCATTCTCGCAGCGCTTCTGAGCGGGAATCCAGGCTTTTCTTAAGGAACAGTGGATCCCCGAGAAAGGCCTTCGGGAATGACGAGAAATAACCGTTAAATACAATAAAAAGACCGTTAATTTTGGGCGAAGGTCCCTTTTAGCGATTGGAGATAGGCCGGGTCATCAGCTTCCATGACCCGCAGGATATTCTTAAAGGTCACCGCTTTCATGGTCTTCAGAATCTCCCGGCTCTTGTTCATGGTTTTGGCAAAGGCCAGGGCTTCATTCATCAGGTCGTTGATCGGACAGGCCTTAACGACCACCCGCTGGGCCTCCAGTTCCGCGGCCGTGTAGCGTTTTCCGGTGAACTGTGCCTCCAGAACCAACGAGGTGGGCAGGGCTTTCTTGAGGAGGGCGTCCATGCCCGGCATAAAGGGGATCTGGATGTCCACTTCCGGAAAGCAGAAATAACCCCGATCGCTGCGCATGAAGCGAAAGTCAAAGGCGCAGGCCATGATGGCGCCGCCGGCAAAGGCGTGGCCGTTGATGGCGGCAATGGTGATCAGCGGATAGGTCAGCAGGCGCCGCAGGAACTGCATAAGCCGCGCGGGAAACCGGGCACCCGCTTCCGGGTCCCGGCCTACCTCGGTCAGCAGCCACTCCAGGTCGATGCCGTTGGACCATATTTTTTCATGGGCGCTTTTAACCAGCAGCACGGTGGCCCGGGTCTGTTGTTCGATCTCTTTCAGCAGATCATCAAAGGCGTCCAAGGAATCGTAGGTAAATCGGTTTTCACCATTGTTCATGGTCACTACGGCCACGTGGTCATCCAGTTGGTATTCAAATAAGGCCATTTTTTATTCTTCCTTTCCTTCGTATGAAAATAGCCAAAAAACTGGGTTTGAGGGGTTCAGGTTTCAAAGGTTCGAGTGTAGGGGAGGGGTTAATCCCCTCCCGCACCCAACCGGGCACAAATCACATTCCTGAAAAAAATTTGAACCCTCGATTCCCAAGCTCGGGAGGGGGTTAACCCCTCCCCTACGAAAAAACGTATGTTTGCAAGATTTTCAGGCTTCGTTGGTACCCACCGCGGGCCTAGAGGGTTAATAATGCAACAGCCCCCAGCCTTCCCTGATAAGAAAAAAAGCATAAACAGCCAAAAGGCCCCCTAGAATAAACAGGATGCTCCGGTAAACCCTTCCGCTCAGCCATTGCCTGGACCTGCCGGTAATCCAGGCCGTCAGCATCTTGGCGCCGACGAGACAGGTGAAGAAGACCAGGAGGAAAGCAACGGAGCCCACCGGGTGTTCCGACCACCCCCGGACGATAACCGGCCCTCCCACTGTCAGCCAGAACAGATAGGGATGGGGGCTCAGGGCATTGGCGGCGACCCCTTTGGCCAAGGACTGGGGAGCGGCCCGGCCGGTCTCTTCTTCCAATCGGGGGGCTCGAAAATTTCCATAGGCCAGATACGCTACAAATAAGCCGCCGATAATGGAAATGACTCCCAGGACGATTTTGAAATCAGTCAACCGGGTCAGGACCAGCAGCGAAACAAGAATAATCGGCAGATCGGTGATCAGGGGGGCCATCGCCACCTGGGCCCCTTCCCGGATGCCGTGCTTCAGCGTCTGGGAAATGACCAACGCCATCAGCGGCCCGGGCGAAAAACCCGCGGACAATCCATACACCAGACCGGCACTTATTAAACCAATCATCTATCCGGGTTATCCTTTAATCCACCCAACCCGAAAAATTCGGAAAAGCTTTTTGCCGCAGACAAAGGCGGGATCCCGCTTACAGCGGGACGGCGACTTGCCGCCACCCTAACCGTCAGGCCCTTCGGGCACTTTAATCCCCGCACCGCCGAGATCTGTGAACGAATACTCGCGATAGCGATAGCGGGTTTAGGCCGGGTCCCGCGCTTCGCGGGATCGCTCGGCCTAAAAATAGTCCGCAGTTGTCTGCGTGTGTCTGCGGCAAAAAAAGCTAAAATATAAAATCCTAATCCCCCCCCAGGCCCGGGGCCCAGAGATAATAAAATCCCGGCTGCAGCGTCGGGAACAAATCGGTAAGGGGCAGGTCGATCAGCGCCGGTTTCGCCGTTCCTTCCCCCGGGGAGGCAACGCTGTAGATATTCTCGTCCGGTGAGGCGCTGCGACGGTAAATGACGACTTTGGCATTCTCCGCTAATCCGGCCTGCTTTTTGGCCTCCTGCAGAGCGTCGGGCAGATACCCGATTTTGTCGATCAGTTTCAAAGCCAGGGCCTCTTCGGCCAGAAAAATCCGAGCCGAAGCCGCTTCCGACAACTGAGACTGATCCATCTTCCGGTGTTGGGAAACGAGGGTTAGAAACCGTTTTCCCATCTTGTCGATCAATCCGGTAAAGATCTCCTTCTCTTCCGCACTGGCCGTCCGGTAGGGTGAGCCCATGTCCTTATTTTTCCCGGTCTTGTTGATCTCGACCGTTACTCCGATCTTGTCCATGAGGGTGGTAACCGTGGGCCGAAGAAAAATGACCCCGATGGACCCGGTAATGGTAGTGGGGTGGGCATAGATAACATCGCCCGGCAGGGATACATAATATCCGCCGGAGGCGGCTGTGCTCATCATCATGACGATAACCTTGATTTTTTTCCGTTCCTTGAAGGCCATGATTTCATGATAAAGGAGGTCGCTGGCCGTGACCGTTCCCCCCGGGGAAGCCACTTTCAATAGAATGGCTTTTACTTCCGGGTCCTTTTCGGCCAATCGGAGCTGGGCGACCACTTCCTGAACCAGACTGGGCTCCTTGCCGATCAGATCCCTCCGGGGAGATTCGGAAATAAACCCCGTAATGGGGATGATCGCCACCTTTCCCTCCGCTTTACCCTCCAGCAACCGTTCTTTCAGCGGTTTGGTCCGATCCGGCCAGAGATTGAAGTTGATGCCCCCGCAGCCAGGAAGAAGAACGGCTACCAGGGAATAAAGCAATAAACCTTTTATTTTGGGGCTGACTTTTTTCCACATAATTCCTCCCGATGTGATTTGTTCTTCTAAGGGTCGACCCTTATTAACAGTCTTATAATTGAAGCAACGTGTCAGTCCATTCCGAATTATTGTCTGGACCCCGGCTTCCGCCGGGGTGACGAATCATCGCCAAGTTTTCTTGCCCGTCATTCCGGCGAAAGCCGGAATCCAGACCTCCTATGTTGTCTCCAAAATGAGACCCTTAATAAATCCGATTTTTAGTGAATCAACCGCCGGCGCATCAGGCGCAGGGCCAGGGGCAGCGTAACCAGCGTGAACCCGGCCAGATAAACCAGGTTCCAGAATTGACCGGCCCGATAAACCCCCAGGGCCGCCGGCCGACATAATTCCACCACATGGGTGAGGGGGAAAAAATAGGCCAGCACCCGGGCCCAGAAAGGGAGCTGTTCCAGCGGGAAAAAGGTCCCGGAAAATAGAAACATGGGGGTGACAAACAAAAAAACAGGGAGATTAAAGACCTCGATCGTGGGGATAATACCCGTGAAGCACATGCCTATGGAGCCGAAGGCCAACCCCCCCAGCAGGGCGAAGGGGAGGATCTGCAGGGCCGTGGGATAGGAGAGGATCCCGAAACCGGTGAGGACCATCATCATGACCACCGTGGCCATGAAGGAACGAGTCGCGCCCCAGACGATCTCCCCTAAAATGACTTCCTCCAGGTTTAGGGGGGTGGCCAGAATGGCATCAAAGGTTTTCTGGTAATACATGCGCACAAAGGAGGCGTAGGTCGTCTCGAAGAAGCTGTTCTGCATGATATTCACGGCCAGAAGCCCCGGGGCAATAAAGGCGGTATAGCTCACCGTTTTTCCCTCCCAGGTGATCGGACCCACCAGATACCCCAAACCGGCGCCAAAGGCCAGCAGATAAAAGATGGGTTCCAGGAGAGGGGGGATGAAATTGATCTTCCAGGTCCGGACGTACACGTCCCAATTGCGCTGCCAGACCCGAATAAATCGCCAGGAAATCGATTTCTCCGTCGAAGGAACCGAGGATGGATTGGCCCGGTTCATTCCCGCAGCCCCCGGCCGGTCAGTTTCAAAAACACATCCTCCAGGGTGGCCAGGCGCAGGGTACAGCCGCCGCTGCAGAACTCACGGGAAATCCGGCGGAATAGCCCTTCCCCATCCACCGTATAAATAAAAATCCGGTTGAGTTCCATTTCATAATTTATTTGTTCCTCTTTTAAAAGGTCCAATAGTCCCGGCGCCGGGTCTTCCACCTCGATGACATTGCCGCCGATATATCGGCGGACCAGATCCATGGGCGCCCCCTCCACCAGGACCCGGCCCTGATCCATGATCACCAGGCGGTCGCACATCTGGGCCGCTTCATCCAGGTAATGGGTGGTCAGCAGGATACATAACCCCTGGGCCTTCAATTGGCGCAATTTTTCCCAGAGTTGATGACGGGACTGGGGGTCCAGCCCGGTAGTAGGTTCATCCATGATCAACAGGGTAGGATCATTGATCAGGGCCCGGGCGATCACCAGGCGGCGCATAAGCCCCCCCGACAGTTCCGGGATTCGGGCGTCCCGCTTGGGGGTCAGTCCGAAAAAATCCAGGAGTTCGGCCGCCCTTTTCCGGGCCTGGTCCCGGTTCAAATTAAAATAACGGCCGAAGACCAGCAGATTTTCCCAGACCGTTAAGTCCGGGTCCAGGTTGTTATCCTGCTGGCAAACCCCGATCCGGGTCTTGATCTCCCGCCAGTGACGGTGCATATCCTGGCCAAAAACCTTGAGCTCCCCCCCGCCCATGGGCGAAAATCCATAGATCAGGCGAATAGTGGTG
>Ga0315292_10001209_pt1 | contig 13541 bp, 11 predicted proteins | sample YL17G13_0_MG_FD_204029 | JGI IMG/M metagenome (GOLD analysis project Ga0315292, IMG submission 204029) | Sediment microbial communities from Yellowstone Lake, YNP, Wyoming, USA - YL17G13_0 | ecosystem: Environmental > Aquatic > Freshwater > Lake > Sediment | place: USA: Wyoming | collected... | reverse complement strand
TATAATTGCGTAAACAAAATCATGCCGAGTTTTTGATTTTCTCAACACTTCGTCCAGCGATGTAGCCTGTAGTCACAACCCCGAGGTACGTAAGTACCTCGTTCGGGATGGCTGCAAGCCACCCACCAAACCCAACTGTAAAGTCAGCTGCAGCGCGCGGGGATGCTACTGCAAGCAAGCCAACAGGTATAGACGTCAGAAGCAGTACGCAACCTGCATATATGCAAAACGGCCTAGCCATCTGCTTCAATCTGCAGTTCGACCTGCGCCGGTCGAATGTGCCCTGTCGCTTGTCAGTCGGACGTGTGTCTGCGGGATCAATCTTCTGCGTTGTGGCTGGAGTTGTCGTTGTCATAGTTATTAACTCAGTGTCATTGTAAGTGTGTCAGATTCAGCAGATTCTTTCCCTGACGATGTAATGCGTGAAAAGATTATAACTTCCAGAAGTCCAGATTTTCCTGCTACGTTAAGTGATGCGGTGTCTAGTGTCGTGATCTCTTCTGAGTAGGCTCCTGCTCCAACCCTCCATCTGACGACCGTACTTGTCCCAGGCTCTCGCGTGCTTACTGCATCGTCATAGACGCGCAAAGTCGTGTCCTCTCGAGACCTGTTACGCCAGCTTACAGAGACACTGTTTGCGCTAGAAGCAGGAGGAGTCCGGCTGCCGTTAAGAGTCAGATATTGAGGAGGCAGAGGAAGACCGGCACGGTTAGTTACTGTCGCTGAAAATGTTGTTGATGAGCTTATGTTAAGTGATGAGCTTGTTGTATTGTCCAAGAGTTTAACATATCCAGTCGTTCCTGTAGGCATAAGTCCTTGTATAAGCCCATCTGCCGACCTAATGACCCACACTCTGTCACCGGCCGCGTGGTCTTCTGGGGCAGTGTCGAGGACAGATCTGTAGACGTTAGGGAAAGTAACTTGTCCTCCGCCGTTGTCTATGTACCCGACGTAAACAAAAAGCTCTGAGACTATCATCAGCAGCGCCGACCCGTCGCGGGCCTTATCAAGCGTAGAATAGTTATTCAGGCCCGCTATTGCACCAGCTGACATCCCAGTAACTACAAGAGTCGAGCTTGTGTCGTGACGGCTTACAGACGCGACTGACGAGCTGTATGCGTTAAGCAACAGCCCTCCGCCATTGTAAGCTCCGTCATTAATCGAAAGATTAGGATCGGTGACGAAATTATCATCGCTGTACATCGCATCGTAAGATACCGATGCTCCGGACGGGCCTACAGCTGCTACATATAGCCGACCATTATTGTCAAAATCCGACACACTGTCTGTTGATACGTTAGCAGCCAAAAAAGCTGGCGCTGTAAAAAGAGTGCGCGTAATCACGTCACTTGCAGCAGTAGATATCGGCGACCATGCACTGCCCTCCGGAGAGGCGAAAGTAACGAGCGAGCTAGCAAAACGGTCTTGAATGCACGTTATTGATATCTCATTTGATGTGAGGTCGCCAAAATCAATCGAAACTACACGCATTATCATGTTTGTGATTCCGAAAGGTCCCCAATTCAGCTTGAAAACTGCACCCGGCCTAAGCGCCTGCGCTTTGCGATTGACGACGATGTCGCACTTGTAAATCGGCGAGCTCAGGATCGAAAGCTGACGTGTTGCAAGCTGACTCGCTACTGACGGCACTGAGCAGCCGGGCACGTTAATTTCGATCGACTTGACTCTCTGCTGAAAATTTATATTTGCAAAGTCCTGTGCGATGGCTACGGAATCATCGTAAAGATTTTCTCTGTTTTTGAAAGTTACGCGGCACTGGTTTATAGTGCTATCCCAAGTCGTCTTGCTGAAATTTTTCAGCGAAGATATTGACGACTCGTCGAGTATTAGCAGGTCGGCAACGACGTAATCCTGTCGCAATAGCTTAGCGACAATCTTAGCAGTAGCAGGGTCTTGATATATTATTGCATCTGCAACTCTTACTACCTCCTCTACAATATCCTTGCCCGTTATTGCAGACTGCACCATAATGGACATACCAAGTCCTTCGCTGTAAAGGGTTTGTGCGCAAGCTATCAGCGATGGCAGATCGAGGACATCTGGAGAATTTCCAAAGCCACCCCATTTTTGCGTGAAGGCATCATAAATAATCTCCATCGGATTCACATCGAGCCCGTTCGGCATCTTTGAGTATGTCGCATGCAATCCTGACGTTATGCGAGAAAGTTCAAAGCTGAAAGCCTTTGGAGTAGTGCTTGTGCCTATGTAGAAACTCTTGAAAAGGACGCGGCAAAGGCCGTTGTATGCAGGAACGTTTGGGCCTATTTTCGATACTAAGTATGGTGACTGCGCAGGACTAAAGCCTCCATCATAAAAAGTGAAAGTTCCTGAAAGTCCTCCACCTGATTTGTCTCCTCCAAAAAGCTCAGGCAGGTAAACTGCAACGTCGCCGCCTGAGATATTCCCTGCCCAAACTTCGTGGATATCGGCCCATATCTTTCTCAGTTTTACATCTGGGCCAAGACACAAGACGCAATCAATCCCGATGATGTTTTTGTACCCAGTTATCACGCTTTTTGAACCAAATAATCCGGTCTTTATTTTTTCGCTAATCGGAACTGGCGTAAAATCGCCATACCACGCCACAACTGGCGACTTTTGGCGCACTGTACCCCACAGCATAGGTGCTGCGTCTCCGTACTTCGATCTCGGAAACTGGAAATCTCCTAGCTTCGCTGCTCGTGCATTTTCGATATTTGGTTTTGGCATCATTACCGCCATTACCAACACCATCGCTATAAATGCAATTAAATAACCCATTAGCTTACGCCCCTAACAAATAAATTATTGGACTCTCCTGGAACAAAAGGAAACCCTCCAAAATTACGTTGGTTGTTGAATTTTGGACAACCGTTTACGCCTGCGTATGAGTGATCACACCCGGCAGTAACCTGCACAAGATCGCCAGCAGATATTCGACCAAAGTCGTAGTTGACAGTCAACACTGCCCCGGACTGTCCGACGATCATGCGCCGTTCATTTCGCCCCGTTTCTACAATTTCTCCACCTATAAACCATCCTGCCGGGAATGCGCCTACCGATTCTATCGTTATCGTCCTTCCGGATAATTCAATCACTCTTGTAGTAATTGAGTTTGCCGACCTGTCTGCTTTGCAGAGATTATCAAAAAGAACATTATTGCACGGCGGCTGAATGTAAACGTTAGGTATATTCCCCTGCAAAATCGAGCCGAGATTACCAGGAATCATGAACGTTGCATATTCGTTGTCGATTTTTATCGAAGAAACTGGACCCTTCCAGTAACTGATAAAGTTTGTCGCTTCACGCTGGTAGCGATAAATTGTTAGAACCAGCGAAGGCGGCGTTATTTGAAAACCATAATCTGACACTATCTGTTCAGTGATTGGGATTGATATCGAAATTGTTGAGCTATAGTCAGAGTGAGTAACTACCTTGAGCGAGCTTCTCTTTAATCCTTTGGTTGGTATATAAACTTTTCCGTCTTTAATGTGAATTACACTGTCAGTTGTCATGTAATAACTGGTGTAGGCCCCGGTGAACTCATATAACTCATAAGGAGAGCCATCAGATACGCTCTCCTCATTTACGTCGTAGTCAGCCATCTTATTCCGCCGTCTTTGTTGAAATGCTTAGTATGCTTTCAAGACCAAAATGTTTCCACTCTACAGAATCGCTGCTCAAGCGCATTGGCAGCAGGTACGATATGCGACTGATGCTAGTGTACCCTGCCCCGGCAGGAAGCGATGGCGATATGGACAAAAGGCTGTTTCCGGATGACTCAGTAGCATCAGTGACAGATACCCGCAAAATTCCTGATGCCGTCTCTAGCTCAAGATAACGATGCGTGAGGATAGGCCACACCTTGCGCACATAGTCTGTCCCCATAACTGATATGGCGCTAGCTGCACTCACCGGTGCAACGGAAAGTATCAAGTCTGTACGGTAAGTAGGCATGAAAAATTTACGCGCTGCGCCTCGTGCGTACGCAAAGAAAGTCTTCCAAAAATCCATCTCTGCTGGAACTAATATTCTGTTGACCTTGAAACTACGCAAGCCGCCGACACGGCTGTAATCCCACCTGCTTATAACGTCTATGATGCCCGTGGCGTTATCAATCGTCACCTGTCCTGTAGACACTGCGTCCTTTAGCATATCATCGGCCAGAGGCATTTTGTCGAGCACTGGGTAAGTCAAAAAAGTTGGCAGGGTAACTGATGATCCCTGTCGAACAAGCTCATTACGTGAACGCATCAGCCTGCAGTTAAGTGATACCTCTGCGACCTCGTTTACAGGGTATCTGTCAAGCGATGACTGATCTTCGATAATCGCCGCTGACCCAGGCATGATCAGATATCCGACCTGTACAGTAGCTGATAGAGGAGCCGTTACAGTTGCTCCGCTGGCGTTTATCACGCCTATCTCGACGATCATGGTAACCGTTCCATTTTTTATCAGGACATACTCGCCGTCGCGGATATCCGTTCTAGTTTTGTCAAAATAAAGCTGTAAAGTGCCTGCTAAACTTTGCGCAGTGATTGTGGTTGAATATTGATATTCTGGTACCCATAACCTGCCGTATGCAGACACAATGTCAGAATAAAAACCGCGAATTAGCGAGCTTGTGTCGAAAATTGTTTTAATCTTTAGCTCAGTTCTCGGCACATTTCCTCTTACAGATATGCGCTGCTCTGTGCCGTCTGTTGCTGTAATTACATCTGTCAGCCAGTCCCATCGCTCAACAACTGGCACCTCCGGAACAGTGCCAAAAAGCAGCGCACGCAAGCCGACGATGACCAGTTGAAAAGGGTCCGGGACGTTAGAAAAATCAAACAGAAGATCGGATTTTATTGCTGGTGGACCGCCCATGCCGATGTTGGCATAATAAGTCAGAACCATATTAGGCTTTATTTCGTAAGGCGCCATCTGACCAGTCAGAGTAATGCCGGACGAGTTTGTTACAGTGATATTGTCTAGTAATGCCGACCTATCTAGCCAAGCGTTCCATACGAAAAATTGCTTTTGCACGAGCGAAGATAGCGTCCCGAGATTAAAATATAATGGCGTGACATGTACGCGATTATAGTAATCATCACTGAATTTTTTTGCTTCGTATCCATTTATCACTCGGCCAGTTGATGGCATGATACGCGTCATGGCAGCGGCCGGAGACGGCCCTACTATCGACTGTCCCGGATACCAGCGATTATCTATGACATCAAGATCATGCGTAGTCAATCCTACGTAAAATTGCGAAGGCGATAGAGCGATGACACCAGCTATTACGGCCATTTTTATGGCCCGTCGTAGCGGATGGCGTAGCCGTAAGTCCCGCTATGCCTTGCAGTAGCCCCTAATCCAATCGACCCCAGCCTTGTTGCAGTGTCCCTCTTGTACATCGGGTAAGCCATCCACCGATCTGGACCAATGGTTATTATGTCTTTGGGGTTAATTGTATCAAGACGTACATACCGCGCATTTAATAGGTCAAGAACGATTGATTTAAGTGAGCTCCCTCTATCGATGAAAGGCTGTATTGGGACAAGGACTGCTTGGCCAGTAGGATTTGTTGACGGATTGTCTAAAAAATTTAGTTGCCTGCATATCCCAGATGTAGTTGCGTAATTTGTCAGAGTATCATCAGACCATCCTGGCAGACCGTGATGGACATAAGTTCCGTGACTAAATGAACCAGACCCGCCATAAATTTGGGCAAAAAGTCCAAAAGAAGCGTTGTGATTTTCAGCGGCGGCATAATAGCCGGTGAAGCTGCCAGCGTCGTTACCACTAGTTATCCAGCGTAAGTCCCCTCCACCGCCTTGAGTCGCAGTGAATCCTGCTCCGGAAATCCAAACCCCAGTTCCAGTGCCACCTTGAAGACCGGATTGCCCAAATGAGATATTCGCAAATTTATCAACGCCCCAGTTGAGGAAAAAATAAACCTCGTTATTTAAAATGTGAGCCGAATAAGTGATTGGGAAAACCAGCGGCTCGGCGCTCATTAACGCAGAAAGATAGCAGTCAAGTGCGCAAGGAGTAACAAGCGCACCTGCAGAATATCCGAGGCCAGCCCTCAGTGCCACCCTTGAATTAGCGGCATCAGTCGTAAGTTTTATAAAACAATTGCCCTTGCTTATTACGTCTGCAGCCGTTAGCGTCCAGCCGTTTGACGAGCATGCACTTATGATTGCGCTTGTGACTGAGGCTATTGTGTTTGCAGTGCCGGTTACATACGCCATTTAACTCATCCTTATTGCAAAATAATCACTAAACCCGGTGCGGTACACGTCCTGCATTACGACGTAAGTAACGCCGCCAATGACCAGAGTGTTTTCTACGCCCTGCTGAAAGCCGCTGATGTAATATATGCCGTCTAGCTCGCCATAAATAGTACTTGAGTTATTGTGCAAGACTATCGGCATAAGAGGGTATATTGTCCCTGTATCACGAGTATTATACTGCGCCGTGAATGGCCAAGCATACGGAGATGCGTAAACCCCGTCTATTTTACGTATCAAAAAATTAGACCGATTACCCTTGTATGGTATCGACTGCGCGGTGTCAGAGTATCTCGTTGCAGGCTCTGACAAAAACATTCCCCCTACAGCGACAGGGTATGGCCACTGCGTTGGTAAAGTGTACGGGAGAAACTTACCGGCGTAAAATGGGACGTAAATCGGCGTTCCGACTTTTAGCCCTCCGGTGATGCGCTGCGCATTAACTGACAGCCAATAATCGATACGTAAATTATGGCACGGGAAAGCTGATAGTGCCACCCCTGGCTGTGTTAAGAATGTGTTGCCCGCGATATAGGCAGTAAAGACCGCCGCCGTCATGTTGTAATAATCAGCGCCTATGCTTTGATAGCAGCGGAATCCGATATAAATTTCTTCAGTCCCAGATAATCCAACACCTTTTAGAATCAGTTCACGGTTTGCAGACGTAACGTCATAGCGCAGCGTTGTCCAGCCATTAAGCTCTGCTTTCTGTTTTATCAGAGCTAGCAGCGCGTAAGTCGCGTAAACTTCGACTGAATTATCAACGAAACCAGTGTACGCAGTCATTAAGCAGCTCCCATGATTTTTGCAACGACGCTTCTATTTTGTTCGATAGTCTCGATGATAAATGCACGGCCTTCAGTTGATTTTAGGCTGGCCATGGCTTGCTCCTTTGAACTCACAATGATTGCGCTTACGCTGGTATTGACAACAGGTGCTGCCGCTGGTGCTGCCGCTGGTGCGTTAGCTGGACTTGCTGTGCCTGCTGACGCCCCGTTGCGCTGTACGCCTGCTGCGCCGGACTGTAGTGCCTTCAAATTGCTCACTCCGATTCGGGATGTTGCAGCAGCGTCCATCACGTACTCACGACCGTGTACTACGCCAGCGACCTCGTTAGCAGCCTTGTTTCCGGTGTAGCCGCCGGTCATAAAGCCAGCGCTCTGACTGCGGATTGAGCTGATATTTGCAAGACCTGCTGCAATTGCTGCCGCTGCTGCTGCTGCGCCGAGAGCCGGGCCAACGTACGGTATAGAGGACATCGATGCGTAAGCGCCAGTTGCAGCGGTGTACATCTGTATTGTTGCTTGCGCAATCGCCGATGCTTTTCCAACATCTGCCATTTTTTTATTGCCTGATTTTTGCAGGCCTACAAGGCTGCCAAACATGCTGCTAGCCGAGTTTAAATAGACATTCTGCCGTTGCAATTCAATTTGCGTTGACGCAGATGCGTATTCTTTTTCGCTGATAAGTTTAGCGTCACGCATCTGCTTGAGCTTATCTTCATGACCCTGCACTACCGAAAGCTGAGCGTCAAGATTGCTTTGCATGAATTGAGTGTCTACGCCAATGCCCTGCATCATATCATTAGCAGCCGCGGCTTTGTCGCCGCTACCGAAACCGCTTGCAGGATTAGAGCTCAGCTCAGAAACAGCAGTTACTTTCGTTGAAAAGTCGTTACGTGCGCCTGGACCTGAAGCAAGGAGTGAGTCCTTTTCGCGCATGACAACCAGCAGCCGCTCGTTCTCCGCAATCTCAGACCTCAGCGCAGTAAGCCTCCCCTCATTTTCTTTTGCCGACAGATCAATCCCGTCACGCATGAGCTGATTTTTTACCTGCATCAGCTGCGCTTCAACGGCCCTATCGGCTGGCAGAAGCTTTAGCAAGTCACGCTCTTGGGCCAGTTGTTTGTTGTACTCATATAAAGGGTCGTTAGCGGCACGGTATGCCTCCGTTGACCTTGTCACCTGCTGCGTGGCCTGCTCTTGAGTGATCAGATTTTTTGCTAGAAGCTGGCCGGTTGCCTCAAGCGTCGCGTTGTGCGCAATCAGCGGGCCTTGCGTCTCTTCGAGGATCCTCGCGTATGCCTTTTGCGTTTCCGTCAGCTTTTCAAACTCACCTCCCTTACCGCCACCAATTCCTCCGCCACCTCCTCCACCTGTATTTATTTCTGACGCGACTGTAGTTGGTACATTGGCGCCACCACGGCCACCACGCCCAGCCGCCGCCGCATCGGCTTCTGCTGCCAGCCTAGATGCTTTCATGTCTCGCGCCCGGTCAGTAATGGCCTTCCCAATCTTTCCTACTGCTGCCATGCCTTCGCCGACAAAATCACGGGCCATGCTCTTTGAAAAAGCTGCGCTCACAGTGCTGGACAGCTGCGATGCGGCCCCAGTCACCTCCATCTTGTATGTGTCCAGCGACAGCGCAAGGCCGGTATCAAATACACGTCCAAGCCCAACTTTCTCAGACCCAGAATTTACCAATGATGCAATTTTATTAATCCCTGACAAAACGGCGTTAATCATTTTTTGCGTTATGTCTATCGTGTAGTTAAGCGCCTTTGCAAAAATATCACGCATGGCAGCAGGAAATAAACCCCATCCTGAAATAACAGCATCATAAGCTCCCACTAAAAATCCTATTGTAGCGTTGGCTATCAGCGCAACTCGACGCGGTAGCGCCGTCATGATTTTGTCAAAATCTATTGATAATCCGCTGGATTTATCTTTGAGCATATCAGTCATTACTGACCAGTATCCGGCGATGGTTGTAGTCGCGGATTTCGCACCATCTGTGATAAAAGACCATGTTGATGCGGCTACGTCTTGTAGCGACAGTAGTCCGTCCTCGCTGACCTTTATCTCAGCAGAGAAAAGTGCAAAAGCGGCTACAGCAGCCGTTGTGGCGATAATCAGCAGGCCAACAGGGTTGGCCGCCAGCGCAATACCGAATGCCGCCACTGCTCCGGTAGCAGCCGAAAGGGCTCCCATTAGCGCTGGACCGACAGCAATAAGCAGCGCAGTTCCCATGACAGTTGCCGCAAGTGCAACTGCTCGCATGTTATTTGCAAGAACAAGCAAAATAGAGGATAGCCCAGCAGTTATTCCCAAGCGCTTATCAAGCTCGCCAAAAGTTTGAATCGCGTTGTTTTTCAAGACCTGAAGCGAGTCACTAAGCGTAGGCATCAGTTCTGCGAATTTTGAGTCTGCAAATTGTTCAAGGCTCGAGAATGCCTTGAACATTACCTCGCCGGTTATCTTACCCTCCGATGCTAGTTTTTTTAAAGCCGATTCGTTGACTCCTAGCACTTCAGCTATTGCCATGCGCACGTCTTTAGGCATATTTTCAGAGATAGAACGGAATTCTTCACCGGCCAAAACGTTGGAGTTAAAAGCCTGCGACAGCTGAAGCAGTGCGCCTGCTTGCTCACTTGCAGAAGACCCTCCGATTTTAAAGAGCTTGTTAATTGTCTCTGTCATGCGCAGAGTGTCTGCCTGAGTCTTTCCAAGATTTCTCAGTGAGCTGTCGAAGCGCTGCACCGCTGTTGCGGTTTCCGTGAAAGACCCGCGAGTCCTGTTTGCTACTTCGAAGGTCTGTTGCGTCAAGCTGTTTAGATCGCCTTGCGATACTGTTACTGCCCTAAGCCTGTTTTGGACCTCTGTGTAAGCCTCTGCGAGATCAAGGACGCCACCTGCCGACAAGCCTAGGCCAACAAGGCCAGCGGCGCTGCGCGCAAAAGACGCCACGCTAATGCCTGCTGACTTTGCAGACGTCGCCGCCTGCTGATGTGCCTGCGCTAGTCGTAGCGCGGCAAGTGCCGCCTTGTCTGCCGCTGCTGCTGCATTGATAATCTCTGTCGCCGCCTGCTGCTGGGAAGTTGCAAGATGCTGGGCCGCTGTCAATCCCTTCGTCTGTGCGGTTGCAGCCCGTGTCTGCGCAGTAGCCACACCTATTGTAGCCGCTGATAGCTGCTGGGCCGCTGTCAGTCCCTTCGTCTGCGCAGTAGCCACACCTATTGTAGCCGCTGATAGCTGCTGGGCCGCCGCCTGACCTTGAGTCATCGCCGTTTGCAACGCATGCTGGCTTGATGCTGTTTTTGCGAGCTCTGATTGCAGGTTTGAAAGACCAGCACCGTCAGATATTTTTGACAACGACGATTGCAGGGTCTTGACTGATGCATCAGCGTCTTTAGCGACTGACGATATCTTAGACAATTTTTCTGCTATTGCAGGTGATATTTTGTCGGTTATCTCGATGCTTATATTTTCAGTCGCCATTTTTTAAGGCCTTTTGCGCGAGCGTTTTGAAACATTTCGACCAATTAATACTGCCCGTTCTACGAATCCTGCTGGCTCTTGCCTAGATGATCCAGAATTTAGGTCTGAGATATAATCTATATTATTTGTTATGTATATTGCTTGCCCAGCTTTCTTTTTTAGCATATCAAAATTTGCCTGTCCTATCGTCCTTCCGCTGCTTGCAGACCACGTCGAGCCCTTGCTGCCGTGTACGTGCGGGCTGATAGTTTCGGAGCTTGGCGCGTCCAGCGTTACAATCCAGTTAGACAATGCCGCAGAGGTATCTACTGGCGTTTTTATCGCAAGGTCAGTCACGATGGCGCGGGCGACATCGACAGCAATATCCGACGCCTCCCTCTCAAGCGCCACAGCTTTTTTTTCAATTAGAGATGCAAGATAAAGCAAGCCTTTCGCCATTTAAAACATCATCCAGATTTCATTTTATTTGCAATTCGTTTTAGATTTTCGCTATCCATCTCGCGAATAAAATAATGGATGTTCTCAGTCTGCTCTTCGTCAAACTCAAATGTTTCAGCATAATTTCTAACGCTTGACCATGATATAGCAGTTGGCGACGTGGCGTGGGACCGCTCACTGTCTAGGTCAAAAAAAGCCTGTAGGTAAAGCTCCAATCCAGGCCGAAGTTCTGGCGCATCGCGAATGCGGTCAGGAAGTGGCTGTCCCGACCGCATCGCTTGCTTGGCAATTGACTGCTCGATATTCCCCATCTCGAGCATGTACGCCAGGACTTCAGTTAGTTTTTTGCTTCGCTTTCCATCTCGGATGAACGAAAGTTAGAAACAATTTTTGACTCTTCTTGAAGACGCTCATAAACGTCAGGCAGATCATGAAACAGTTTAATAGAATTTTGCGCATTAAAAACGATATCCTTTCCTTTAGCGTCTCGAACATTTTCCCACCCCATCAGTACAGTATCGGCGAAAACGGACATAAAAACGGATTCTGCAACGTCACTTGCAAGCGTACCAAGCTCAAGCTGTCGCCGGTAAGGACGGGTAGCAATGTCAAGAGCCTTAGAATATCGTTTGTTTGTCTTGCCCATCCGAGAAATGAAAAAAGCCGGGATAGTTCCGTCATCATTTTCCGCTTCACTGAAGAGGATTTTAACGCCTTCAATTTCCTTCTTTTCATCCATCTTAAACTGACTGTAAAGTGACATCTATTGGTTACCTTTTGTTTTTGGTTGAAGACTATGCTGGCATAGCGATTGTTGGAAGATATGCAAAAGACACATGCATAAGGGTATACCCGTTTGGATTTTCAGCGCCAGACGGTTCCATTGGGACGGTGATCGGCGAATCCTTTTCGACATTAAGTCTACCGCCACCTAGTCCGAGCAATGGGATATCAAAAACAAAGCCAGCATTTTTTGCAGCTGAAATGATTGAAAGCCCGACGTCAGAATTAAGTCGCACGGCACGGACGGCGGCGACGGTCGTGAAGTAAGCAGTGATCGATCCGCTAACCTCGAAATTTCCAGCCGTTGTATCAAAAGCCCCAAGAATACCAATTGCTTTGTTTGGGGTTACGTTGTTGTTTATTGAGATTGTCGCCTCTGACACGTACCCGAAAAGATTGGACGGAGACGATGTGGAAGGATCAACAACAGACATCTTTATCCGATAAATATCGGAGGACGTGTTAAAAGCATTTTCTCCTAGAGATGGAACTCTTGTGCCTGATTTTATCTCATTTCCAGACTCTCCAGACTTGTGCGTGTTGTCGCAAGCAATGAAAGTAAGATCGGCATTTAGCTTTTCAGCTTGAGGCACGTTAAGCGTAAATTCGTTTGCTACAGCTCCCTCAAGATATTCTGCCTGCATAGCAGTCGGGCCGAATCCTAACTGGCGCTCAAGGTTATACGACCTGCGCTTGATCAAGGACGGTGTTTTTTCATTACGGATTATAGTACCAGCAAAAACCTGTATTTGCTTTCCAGTGCCGGATTCAGTTACAGCAGCGAAAGTTGTTTCGTCAAAGGAAACGGCCTTTGCTGCGATGCTTTTTACTCGCGCATATCCGCGATTATTTGCGAAGTTATTGACCGTCGCATCGCCTCCGATAAATACCCACGCTCCGACGATCAAGCCTGGCATCGTCGTAAAGTCTGCGGCCGTTGCAGTCAGTGACGGTATGCCTGACGTTACTGAGATGTTGATATCGCTTAGTGCAAATTGGCGTCCGACTGTCTGCAATGCTGCGTAAGAAGGTGGCGTGGCCTCATCTATTAGCGTCTCACTTACAACGACAGTCCCTGCAGTCGATGATGCGACCGTCTTTAAACCGTTGTTGCCTGAGTTAGAAAAACCGCTAGCAAGGATCAGCTGGCCAGCTGTAAAGACAGTCAAGCCTGATGCAGCCGAGTACGTCTTTGTCGATGACAATACGCCAGTCATAGAGAGTTGAGCTGCGTTTAGAGGCCTTGTAGTCGGCAGCTCGCGGGCATCTGCGAAGAAAAAACCTTGCATCAGACGGGTAAGATTATTTTGCGTGAAGTCGATATTGAAACCTCCGCTCGCATCAAGGTCTGTAATCGTTCCCTTTTTATTTTGTCGAGACGGATCAATCGGGGCCCTAGCGACCGTTGATAGCTCCCCGCCAAAATCAGAATAAGAATTTGGCTCCAAGTTATACCAGATTGGCGTTGTTGGCAGAGTCTTTAGAGATGCTTCCTCGGCAAAAGAAAGTCCCGTTATATTAGAATCTATCTTGTTAGGCATTTGATTTTCCTACCCTCTCTCATCATATTCAAATTCAGAAATGACGTTAAACCTGTAATATAGGTCCTCCATCGGCAATTCATTAACGCGCGCATTCCTGAACCATATCCCGCTTTGAGTTGACTTTCCGCGAAATGAATTTCTGGCAACCTGCGACAGCGCCCTACCAAATTCCCCAGCCTGCGCGAGCGACTTTGGGCAAAAAATCTGCACGAAGACAAGGC
>Ga0315292_10001208_pt1 | contig 13542 bp, 10 predicted proteins | sample YL17G13_0_MG_FD_204029 | JGI IMG/M metagenome (GOLD analysis project Ga0315292, IMG submission 204029) | Sediment microbial communities from Yellowstone Lake, YNP, Wyoming, USA - YL17G13_0 | ecosystem: Environmental > Aquatic > Freshwater > Lake > Sediment | place: USA: Wyoming | collected... | reverse complement strand
AACAGAAGGTGACCGTGTTTCCGCTGCCGACGAAAGCCGGCTCCGCCTTGCCACCGAGCCTTCCGGACGTGCCCATTTTGTGCGTCGAAAGTACCTCTGAAGCGCGAACGACCCTCAGCGGCTGCCGACAACAAACCGAACGATTTCATCTGAATTTAACCTGCGACGGCCCTGATATGCGCGAAGTGATCGCCGCCGTTAGCCCAAAAGAGCTATATATTCTAGGTCCTTACGCGAAAAGATACGTGCAGGAACTCGACGGCATCTGCCCGGTGATCAAGCCGCTCTTCGTCAACGACCAACCCACCCTTTTCTAATGGACAACCGTCTAACTTTTAGACAGGGCTGAGGGCTTCGTCGGAGGTGGTGCTGTCGTCAAATTACCTGCTTAAGCCTCCAAGTCATCCGACAGCAGAGGTGGCCTGGGAGTTGCAAAGGGCTCAACGACTCTCGGTTCTTCCCCAGAACCGAACCCTCTCCCCGCTGTCGCTGATGATCCTTCCTTCCCCCCCTGCTGCTGGAGCCCGAACTAAGATGTATTCCCCCTCGTCTTCCGCCGTCCTTGAGAACATGATTCAGTCAAATTACCCTGGCCTTAACCTTCCACCTCTTTGGCAGGTCATCTACCAGGAGGCCGTACGCGGACATCACCTGTTGTTTCGCAAGGTCGACATCGACCGGTTCGATCGCGCCATCAACGGTATCGATGTCTGGATCAACGAAACCCTTTCCGACTCCCTCGAAGAAGTCGCCGTGACCATCGTTGCCTGCAATGAACTCCAAGACATGATCAACATCATCGACGCCCTGGCCGAAGCCGAGCGCCGCAACCTCTATATCTTCTACCGGCGGATCCTCTGGATGTGGCAAAACTACGCCAAGAACCAGCTGAACTAATCGCTATTTAAACCGTCCAAAAGCCTCTGAGTCCCCTGACCGGCAACCGTCGTCAGGGGATTTTTTTGTGCAAATACTGCCTAGCTCCGGTATGCTTGGAGGACGCCTCAGTGTCCAAGTTCCTTCCGCCTCCAGTTAGCTTCCCGCTCTACCGCACCATATCTCAGACGATTCAAAATCGGAGCCTTCGCATGCCAAAAGCCGCCGATGGGCCTTGTCCCACGCCGCGCCGCGCGTCCCCTCGTCTCCTTCGCCTTTGGCTACGACCCTTTGATCTGGCGTTCGCGCATGAGCGCGAGCTGCTCTTGGTCGCTACGCTGGGGCTGGCCGCCCTCTACTACACGGCTTTGGCAAGTTTTGCGCCGCTCGATCCGTCGTGGCTGGCGGTGGCTGTGCCTGCGGCGCAGGCAGAGAATCTCGCTGGAACCTTCGGAGCAAATCTCGCCAGTGCTGCCGTTTACAGCTTTGGTATGGTCGCATGGCTGCTGCCAACGCCCTTTTTAACCGTAGTGCTTCTCTTGGTGTGGCGCCGGCCACGCGCCCTGGCGCTGTCTCGGCACATCGGCTGGATTCTCGGGCTTGGTGGGCTCTGCGCGATCGTCGCCATCCGCCTGCCGATGATCGCCTGGGCTGGTTTTGACCTACCCAGCGGCGGCTGGCTCGGCACCTCGCTGGCTGATCACCTGCTGCGGTGGTTTGGCCGAGTCGGTGGTTGGATTGCGCTACTCACCATCACCCTGTGTTCGGCGCTCATGGTTAGCCGCCGTAGCTTATTTGCCGGCTCAGTGCGTCGCCTGCGAGACCTCATGACCAACCTTCGCTCGTCAATGGTAGGTAGCCCCAACCCAGACGTTGCGGCCGAGCAGCACCACCACACGCCTAGCCTGTTCGCAGCGCAGGAGGCGCCAGCAGTCACCTTGCCTCAGGCTAGCGACGAGCCCTGGTCACGAGAACCAGCAGTTATGGCCAAATCTGGTCTTTTCACCGGCAAAGTCCCGGCGATGTCCGCACCGCGAGCAGAGGCAACCACGGCGCCCAACGACTCACGCTCGCCAAAGCCACGCTATGCGCCACCTCCACTGTCTGTATTCAATCACGCCGACCCGCATAGCGCGGCGCAAATAAATCCTCGCGACTTGGAGCTCACCGCCCAGCTTTTGATCAAGACCTTTGACGACTTTGGCGTCCAGGGTGAGGTGGTGGGATATCAACCTGGACCGGTCGTCACGGTCTTTGAGTTTCAACCAGAAGCTGGCGTGAAGCAGTCCAAAGTCGTCGGACTGATCGACGACTTAGCTTTGGCGCTCAAGGTCGATTCGATCTTTATCCACCCGGTCCGTGGCAAGCGCGCACTTGGTGTTCAAGTGCCAAATACTAAGCGCGAAACGGTGCACCTTGGCGATATTTTAAACACCGCTTCGTTCAAAGACGCGGGATCGCCACTGACGTTTGGGATGGGCAAAACCATCAATGGCCAGCCGATGTGCGCCGACCTTGCGTCGATGCCACACTTGCTCATGGCCGGTGCCACTGGCTCTGGCAAGTCGGTCGGCATCAATGCTCTGCTTTGCAGCATCATCATGAAAGCCGCCCCAGAAGATGTCCGGATGATCCTCGTCGATCCGAAAATGCTGGAACTATCGATCTATGAAGGGATCCCCCACCTGCTGATGCCGGTGATCACAGAACCTACCAAGGCCTCCTTGGCGCTGCAGTGGGCGGCTGCGGAAATGGAGCGCCGATACAAGCTGATGCAGCACGCCAGCGTGCGCAATATCTCCGGCTTTAATGAGTTTTGGGCAAAAGCGAGCACGGAACGCCGCAACCAGCTTCGCGAAGCCGTCGGCGACGAGACCGAGTCTACCGATAAATTGCCGTATATATTGCTCGTCATCGACGAACTTGCTGATCTCATGATGACCGCGCCCAAGGATGTTGAATCCTCCATTCAGCGCCTGGCACAAAAGGCTCGCGCCAGCGGGATCCATATGGTTTTGGCAACCCAACGCCCCTCTGTGGACATCATCACCGGCGTCATCAAGGCCAATCTACCCTGCCGCATTGCCTTCCAGGTCGTGAGCAAACACGATAGTCGCACCATATTGGACCTCATCGGTGCCGAAAAGCTCCTCGGCAAGGGGGATATGCTCCTACAACGACCAGGCATCGGCCGCCTGGAGCGCCTCCAGGGCGCCTTGATCACGGACGAGGAAGTCCTAAATCTCGTCGCCACGGTCAAGGCCTCGTCGCCAGTGCGTTATGATGATTCGATCATCGCTTGGATCGACGACGAGTTCGCCCGCAAAAAAGATGGCAGCGGCAAGGAGGACGAAACCCAGATCTCCATGGACGACGATCCTAAATGGGATGAGGCAGTCAGCATCGGCCAAACCCACGGCGTGGTGAGCGCCTCGTTTCTTCAGCGCCACCTTAAGATCGGCTATAATCGCGCCGCACGCATCGTCGAATTCATGGAGTCTCGAGGGCTAGTGGACCGCGCCGATGGCGCCAAGCCAAGAAAATGGCTGGGCCACCTTCCAGGCTAAAGCCGGCGTAAGGTGTTGGTCAAAGCGTTCGCCATCGCCTCAAGCGAAAAGTACCGGCGCGCGACCGCCGCCCTGCGGGCCTTTGCCTGTGCGCCCTCGGTAACACTCAGCTGGATCCAATGGCGAAAGGCGTCAATCATGTCGCCGTTGTTCATCTCACCGAAACTAAACCCGGCTCCCGGGAATAGTACTTCTTCAAGGGAGCCAACGCCGGACACGGCGACAGGCGTCCCGCAGAGTAAAAACTCCTCGGCAACCCGGCAGATAAGCTCCGAGCCGAGGCTTGGAATGACGCCGAGGCATGCCGACGACAAGACGGCGGGAACATCATCGATGCGGCGGGCCGTTACCACAACGTCGCTTCCCCAACGCAGGCCATGGGCCAGGACACAGTCCTCCAGCTCCGCAACCGATAGGTTGGCAGCCTCACCAATGATATGCAAACAAGGCCGCGGGGTTTCACTTTCCCACGCCGCAAGGAGTAGAGCAAACCGCGCGATCATCGCCCGATGCCCTTTGACCGGATCCAAGCGACCGAAGATCAACATCTCTGGACGCGCCCGAGGCGGAAGAATATCCAAGGACCTGCAATAGCGATCGGCGTCACACCCCAAAGGCACCGATACCACTGGCTGCCAAGGACGAAGACGCCGCACCGCCGCGGCTAAGGTCTCGCTTGGTGTCAAAATCAGATCGACATGCCGATGCGCCAAGCGATGGCGCGCCGCATGAAATGGTTTGGGGCTCAGGGCTTGACCCTGAAAACGCAACACCTTGGTCGGATGGACCGCCTTCAAGAAGCCAGCAAGAAAGGTCTCCGGTCCACCGTAGGTTATGATGATGTCCGGTGGGTTCTTACGCATAAGAGCCAGCAAGTCGAGCAGTCCACGCCAGGTGAAATCGCGAACCGTCCGCGTCGGCAGCAAGGCCGCAGCTCGGGTGGCCGCGGGCGTTCCAAGCTTGGCAATAAAGAGCGTGTCAGAACCGGCAAGAGCCAAGGCCCGCGCGGCATTGATGGCGTATTCCGCAATCGCACTATTCCAGCGATTGGAACAAAGATGCCAGATCGACAGCGCCATGGTCAGATGGACCCCTTCTCGCCGCTACCGGCAATCGCCGCGAGTTCTTTAAATTTTGCGTACTTCACGAAGGCATAAAGGCTGCTGATCAATGCGTAAACGTAGCCCGGATAGCCGTCGAGGCAGCCTAATCGCAGGACGTAGCGATAGAAAAAATCTACCCACGGTCGCAGGACAAGCACCGCAGTCATCGGCTGCGACCGACCCATTCGCTGGTGGTTGGCCGCAATCCGACTGGTGTAGTCATTGAACCTACGAAAGTAGTCGGTGAGATCAGCATAGCTAAAATGAAGCGCCTCCCCTGGCATCTGCCCGACGAGGCCGGTTAGGTTTAGCCTCTCATGAATGTCCGACTCAAAGCGCGCGTGTCCACGGCGAAACAAGCGAATCGGCCTATCTACTGACTTGCCAAAACGCAGCGGCCGGCCGAGAAACACCAACCGACGCTTTAACCGATAAGCAGCAATAGCCTTAGCTGGCAGCTCCTCGGCGCTAGCGGTCAAACGCGACAAAGCTGCCGCGGCAGCCGCATCTAAGACTTCATCAGCGTCGAGAGAAAGAATCCACGGCCGTGTCGCCAGATCGATCGCCGCGTTCTTTTGCTCGGCAAAATTGGTAAACGTCCGAATCGCCACCTGGGCGCCAAAGGCCTCGGCCAGAGTGCGGGTGCGGTCGGTGCTTTCTGAGTCTAGGACGATAATCTCAACACCAGGGGGCAAAGCCTGCAAGCAAAGCCCGATCCGATCCTCCTCATTATGCGTTATGATCACGACGGAGAGGTTCGGAGCCACCGTTGCCGGGTGTTGCATGACAACCTTTTACTGGGCGAAGGATGCAGCCCATTGCACGCTGCTATTGCGATTTTCCACGTCCACGATCACTGGGTAGCCCTTGCGAATGGTCTGGTTCTTTTGAACGATCGACACCATCGCATAGCTGCCGCGGCGCTTGGTGATCCGGCCAGACGCAATCACACGCGCCTTTTCGTTCATCACCTTGACGCGGTCGCCAATGATGCCATCTTCGACTTTGACCACACACTTTTCACCACTTGCCGAGCAATTATAGACACTAGCGGCATCCGCAGAGGCGGACAACAGAAAAGCACCCAAGCTCAATAACAGCCTTTTGCGAACGACGCTCGCCGTCCATCCATGCATCCACTTCATCGGCCACGACCTTTCTACGTCCACTCAGTTCAGGAGCAGCAACTACAGGAACAACGCTTTAACGCTGCAGCGGCGCGCTGCATTAAAAGTCCTATAAGCAAGATGCGTACCGCTCTGGCAACCAAGGCTTTTGCTGACTTAGCCACGGCCGAGCCGCCTAGAAAAAGACGCTATGGCTAATCAATGGTCACTCCTTGCCATGGGCTTCGGCCATAAATGTATGGCTGGAGTCACGGCCAACAGACTGGTACGTTAACTGCCTCACGGAGCAAGCATCGCTACAAGGAGCGTAATCGTGGCCGACACTGACCTAAAAACCCCTCTATATCAGGTGCATAAAGCGCATGGCGCGAAAATGGTCCCGTTTGGTGGTTGGCTCATGCCAGTCAGCTATAGCTCTGTGCTGCAGGAGCACCAGACTGTGCGAACCGCGTGCGGATTGTTCGACGTCAGCCACATGGGCGAATTACAAGTCAAAGGTCCAGCAGCGACGGCCTTCCTCCAGCGCGTCTCCGTCAATGATGTGACCCGCCTTGGCGACGGGGAGGGTCAATACACCGCGATTCTCCACCCCGATGGCGGCATGATCGACGACCTCATCATTTACCGGATCCAGGCGGATCATTACTTTGTCTGTGTCAACGCCTCAAATACCGACAAAGACTACCAATGGCTGTTGCAGCAAGCCAGCGCCATGGCCGGGGTCAAGGTCACCAATGAATCGACGCAGTGGTGCCAGCTGGCCGTTCAGGGCCCGAAAAGTACGTTGGCGGTAGAAGCGCTGCTAAGTCCGGTCACCAAGGCGCAGCTGAGCAGCCTTAACTACATGCAGATCATGCCCGTGAAACTATTTGGGATCGACGGCCTCATCGCCCGTACTGGCTACACCGGCGAGCACGGATACGAACTATACGTACCCAATGCCATCGCCGAGCGAACCTGGCATGGGCTGATGGAAACCCATTCGCAAACAGGGATTCAACCGATCGGTCTAGGCGCCCGCGACACCCTGCGCCTAGAAGCCTGCTACCTGCTTTACGGCAACGACATGAACGATGGTGTATCGCCCCTAGAGGCTGGAATCAGCTGGGCCGTTCGCTTGGAAAAAGGCGACTTTGTCGGTCGCGAGGCACTCGTCGCGCAAAAGGCCGCCGGACTAAATAGGTCTCAGTTTGCGTTGCGCATGAACGAGGACGGAATCCCACGCCACGGCATGGAGGTTTTCAAAGACGGCGAACTCGTTGGAGTCATCAACAGCGGCAGCGTGCTGCCGACGCTTGGCGGGGCTGGCGGACTGGCGCTGCTCAACCCTAAGAAGGTCGCCGTCGGCGACATCGTCGAAGTCGATGTGCGCGGCAAAAGAAAACTTGCCCGCCTTGTTCCAAAGCCACTATATAAAGCTAAAGTCAAAAGCTAGCTAAGTTATTGCAGCGATGTCCGCTGCGTCATCATCGTCGATATTGCATGCAGGAGCTCAGGATGGAATTCCCCAACGGCCTTAAGTACACCAAAGATCACGAATGGATTGATACCGCTGCGGCGCCCGTCACCATTGGCGTCACCGCCTACGCGGTCGATCAACTGGGCGATATCGTCCATGTCGAGCTGCCAAAGGTCGGCGACAGCTTCGAAGCTGGGGCCGCGTTTGGCACCATCGAATCAACGAAAACCGTATCTGACCTTTATATGCCGGTCGCCGGCAAGGTGGTCGAGATCAACAAGGCCGCAGTAAGCAACCCCCAGTCTCTGCAAGAAGACCCCTACAAGCTAGGCTGGCTAGTTAAAGTCGAAGTCAAAAGCAAGATCGATGCCTCGACTCTACTTGATGCTAAGGCCTATCAGCACTTTGTCGCAGAAGCTTAAACACCGTCCTACCCAGTTAAGGGAGTTTGTTCAATGCCGAGGTTGCAGGAATCCCTAGAGAAGCATGTTGATTTTGCCAGCCGCCATATCGGCCCTGACGCCAAAGAGTGCGCCAGCATGCTCGGCGACCTAGGTTACACCTCCTTGGACAAGCTCATTGATGATGCGGTGCCAAAGGCCATTCGACTGCAAAAGCCGTTGCTGCTCGATGCCAAGCTGAGTGAGCCAGAGGCCTTGGCCAAGCTCAAAAAGATGGCTGCCAAGAACAAAATCTATCGCTCCTATATCGGCCAGGGCTATTACAATTGCCTGACACCTGCAGTGATTCAACGCAACGTCTTAGAAAACCCCGGCTGGTATACGCAGTACACGCCTTACCAAGCGGAAATCGCTCAGGGCCGCCTTGAGGCTTTGCTCAATTTTCAAACCGTGGTGGCGGAACTTACCGGCTTGAAGGTCGCCAATGCCTCCTTGCTTGACGAAGCCACCGCTGCCGCCGAGGCGATGGGCCTGGCCTACAATGCGCGCGCTGAGGGGGCATCGCAGATCTTTTTTGTCGCCAGCGACTGCCATCCGCAGACCTTGGCCGTGATTCAAACACGGGCAGAGCCTCTTGGCATCGAGGTGGTCGTCGGCGATCACACGAAGATCAGCTTCGACCGACATGGTGCTGCTGGCGTGCCGTTTGGTGTCTTGCTGCAGTACCCAACCAGCACTGGCGACATCTTCGACTACGGCCCTTTCATCGCCAAAGCTCGCGCGGCGCATATCATCGTCACCCTCGCCACCGACCTGCTTAGCTTAACCTTGCTAAAGAGCCCCGGTGAACTCGGCGCCGACATCGCCATAGGTAATGCCCAACGCTTTGGCGTGCCACTTGGCTACGGCGGCCCACACGCGGCCTTTTTTGCCACGCGCGAAGAACACAAACGTAAAATTCCTGGCCGCATCATCGGCGTCTCCAAAGACGCCGAAGGACGTACCGCACTGCGCATGGCGCTGCAAACCAGAGAGCAGCATATCCGCCGCGACAAGGCCACGAGCAACATCTGCACCTCGCAGGTACTGTTAGCCATTATGTCGAGCATGTACGCTGTATACCATGGACCAGACGGTCTAACAGCCATTGCCACGCGCGTCCATGCCTTGACCACCACTTTGGCCACGGGACTGACCAAACTCGGCTATAAAATCGCCAATCTCAATTATTTTGACACACTGCGCGTCGCCCTTGGTCAACGCAATCTCGAAACCCTTTGGGAAGCGGCCGACGCGAAGCAGATCAATTTTCGCACCATCGACGAGAAGACCGTCTCACTGTCACTCGATGAGACGACCACTCTAAAAGATGTCTGGGACCTCCTCGGCATCTTTGCTCAAGGTCTAACCCTGCCCTTTAATCAGTCGGACCTGACTTCAGACCTCGCCTGGAGTATCCCGCCTAGCCTCAAGCGCAGTTCCCGATTTTTGCAGCAAAAGGTGTTTAATACCCACCATTCAGAAACAAAAATGCTGCGCTACATCCGGCTTCTGGAAAGCCGCGATCTGTCGCTTACCCGCTCGATGATCCCGCTTGGATCGTGCACGATGAAACTAAACGCAACCAGCGAGCTCTTGCCGGTGACCTGGCCGGAGTTCAGTCAAATTCATCCCTTCGTGCCTCGCGAGCAAGCCGCTGGGTACCAAGAAATGTTCCAGTCGCTGGAGAGTGCATTGGCCGAATGCACTGGATTTTCCCGGATTTCCCTGCAGCCAAATTCAGGGGCGCAAGGCGAATTCGCCGGCCTTTTAGTCGTGCGTAAATATCACCAAAGCCGGGGCGACGGCCATCGTAGCGTCTGCTTAATTCCCAAATCGGCCCATGGCACCAACCCGGCAAGTGCCGTGATGGCCGGTATGAGCGTGGTCGTGGTGGACTGCGATGACAAGGGCAATATCGACCTGGAAGACCTCGCCAACAAGGCGGCCTTACATGCCGACAAGCTATCGCTGTTGATGGTGACCTATCCGTCCACACATGGCGTCTTCGAAGAGGGCATCACGAAAATCTGCGAGATCGTGCACCGGCACGGCGGCCAGGTTTATATGGACGGCGCCAACTTTAATGCTCAACTAGGTGTCTGCAAGCCAGGCGAGTTTGGCCCTGATGTCTGCCATCTAAACCTGCACAAAACCTTCTGCATCCCCCATGGCGGTGGCGGCCCTGGGATGGGCCCAATCGGTGTGAAAGAGCACCTTGCGCCATTTCTCCCTGGTCACCCCGTCGTCAAAACCGGCGGCACGCAAGCTACTGGACCGGTATCAGCCGCTCCTTGGGGCAGCCCAAGCATCCTGCCGATCTCGATGATGTATATTTGGATGATGGGGCCCGACGGACTAACCCGCGCAACCAAGACCGCTATTTTAAGTGCCAACTATATCGCCAAGAAGCTCGAGGCAGACTATCCAGTGCTCTACCGCGGCTTGAATAGTCTGGTCGCGCATGAGTGCATCATCGACTTGCGGCAGCTTAAAGCAAAGTCTGGCATCGAGGTTGAAGACGTCGCCAAGCGCCTGATGGACTATGGGTTTCACGCACCGACGGTCTCGTTTCCAGTGGCCGGAACACTAATGATCGAACCGACTGAGAGCGAGGGCAAAGACGAACTTGACCGCTTTTGTGCGGCGATGTCATCCATTCGCGCCGAGATCCGCGACGTTGAATCTGGGCGGGCGGACAAACAAAATAATGTTTTGAAAAATGCTCCGCATACGGCCGAGCTGCTACTTCAAGACCATTGGGACAGGCCTTATAGCCGAACCCAGGCCGCATACCCGGCAACCTGGTCTCGAGCGACTAAGTTCTGGCCGGCGGTTGCAAGGATCGACCAGGCCTACGGCGACCGTAACCTGGTATGTACCTGCGACCCAATTGAGTCCTACCAATAGCAAGAATGAACGTAAGGGTAGGGTAGAGTAGAGTAGAGTAGGGGCATCGACGCGGCTACCGGTCGATGTCCCGATGCACTATCGTCACCAGGGTTTGTACCGGCAACGACTTTAAAACGCCACGCCCGAGCTCATCGGCAAAGCAAACACTGCGATGACGACCACCAGTACAGCCAATGCCAAGCCGAAAGTAATGCTTTCCCTCCAGATAATAGAGCGGGAGTAGAAAGCGTAAAAAATCCTCGATCTTCGCAAGCATCATGCGTGCCGGCTCCGTCGAGAAGATATAGTCTCGCACCGCCTGGTCGAGCCCCGACTTTTCCCGCAAGCCTTCAACAAAATAGGGGTTATCAAGAAAACGCAGGTCGAAAAGCGTGTCGATCGGCTGGGCTTGGCCATATTTAAAGCCAAAGCTAGAGACCGTGACATGTAGCTGCCGAGTCGGCAACTCATCAACGAGACGCCGTTCCACTGCACGAGCTAATTGCTGAGGAGTCCAAGCAGAGGTATCAAAGACACAATCGGAAGCTTCCTCGACAAAGCCGAGAAGCTCCCTTTCAAGCTCAATGGCCTCTGGTAGGGTGTCGCCTTCCTTGAGCAAAGGATGCCGCCGCCTCGTCGCACCAAACCTGGTCGCTAGAACATGAGTTTCTGCGGTTAAAAACAGAACCTCAAGGCGAACACGGCGTGCCAGCTCCTTTTTCAGCTGTGGAAACTGCACGGCAAAGCTCTGATCGCGTAGGTCCATGCACAAGGCCAAGCCGTGCTTGGCGACGATCCGCCCACTCTCGACCAGATCGATGGTTGGCCCAATCAACTCCATCGGCAAATTATCAATGCAGTACAAGCCGGCGTCGGCTAAAGCATGAAGCGCAGTTGAATTACCCGCTCCCGAGAGACCGGTGACGATAACCAGCAAAGGGCTCGATGCTGATGTAACCACCGCCGCATTCTCCTTCGTTGCTCAGTAGAACTTCTTGCGCTTACTTGATGGCAAAATATGCAGCTGTTCTCGGTATTTTGCGACCGTGCGCCGGGCTAATTGAATGCCCTTTTCTTCGAGGATTTCGACGATTCGTTGATCCGATAGCGGCCGCTTGGCATCCTCCGCCTTGATCAGTTCGGAAATCATCCGCTTCACCGATTCGCTGGCCATATCCTGGCCATCGGCCCTAGTCACTGAGCTATTAAAGAAATATTTGAGCTCAAAAACTCCACGCGGAGTGTGTACATATTTATTATTGGTCACCCGACTGATGGTCGACTCATGCATACTGATATCTTCGGCGACGTCTTTCAGAATCATCGGCTTTAAAAATTGCACGCCGTGTTCAAAAAACTCGCGCTGGCGCTGGACGATACATTCGGTCACCCGGTAGATCGTCCGCTGGCGCTGACGGATCGATTTGATAAGCCACTCGGCGGCTTTCATCTTATCGGTAATATAGTTTTTATCATCGCCCTTCGACTTTTTGTCGGTCATCATATCCATGTAGAAATTACTGATGCGTAAGCGCGGCAGGCCGTCTTCATTGAGATTGACGATCCATTCGTCACCGAGCTTGAATACATAGACATCCGGGGTGATGTACTGCGCTTCGTTGTTGCCAAACTGTCGCCCTGGAACCGGTTCGAGCTCAGCGATGATCGCCACATTGTCGATGACCTGTTGCAGCGTGATCTTCATCACTTTGCCGATCTGGGCGAAATTGCGCGTCTCCAGTTCAGGCAGGTGATTGGCGACGATGACCTCGACGATGCCATTTTTTAGATGTGCGCCCCGCAATTGTATGAGCAGACACTCTTTTAAATCACGAGCACCAACACCCGGAGGATCTAGTCGTTGGATCGTATCGAGGATATCTTCAAACTGCTCGAGACTAAATCCCTCGCTCGCCGCAAGATCCTCAATCGATTGCGTCAAATATCCACGATCATCGATATTTCCAATGATGAGCGTCGCCATTTTGCGCTCGTCGTCATCGAAGTCCAATTCGCCTAGTTGACCCATCAGATGGTCTTGCAAAGTGCTGACTTTGGAGACCATATTTTCATAGTTTGGGTGCTCGTCGTCGCTGGCTTTTTTCGAGGCCGTGGTTGCCGCTGGAGCTTGCTCCTGGTAACGGTTTAAGGCTTCCCAGTCGAGGTCACCGTTCTCTTTATCATTGTTGGTCGCATCGACGATGTTGCCGGCGTCTTGCATCGACTCTGAAATCACCTGTTCTTCGGTGCGCTCTTGCTCCCGCTCAGCTTGGGCGATTTCCTCAGGACTCTCGAGCGCGCCTTCCTCTAAGCACGGGTTCTCGGCAATCTGCGTTGCTACAAATTGCTCCAGCTCAAGGCGCGACAGCTGTAATAGCTTAATCGCCTGTTGCAGCTGCGGCGTCATCAGCAGCTGTTGAGTCAGTTTGAGACTTTGCTTTAGTTCAAATGCCATGGCTTCAGAGCCTAACTAAATGCGAGGATAAATGGACTGGACGTCTCACCCATTCCTCTATCATAAGGTCTGAGCCGCTCTACATGCAAAAAAAAATCCAATCCCAAACTTCGGGCCGAAATAAGTTAACTATTCGTAATTAATAGGAATTAACTACAGCTTGAAGTGTTCACCGAGATAAGTGTCACGTACGATTTGATTGGCCGCGACCTCGCCTGGTAAGCCGTCTGCAATGATTTGCCCTCCGGCCAAAATATAAGCGCGGTCACAACTACCTAAGGTCTCACGGACATTGTGGTCTGTGATGAGAACGCCCAAACCTTCGTCGCGCAGATTGCTGATGATCCCCTGAATTTCCTGCACGGTCATCGGGTCGATGCCTGCAAACGGTTCGTCAAGGAGCAGAAACTTTGGTTGGATGATGAGAGCCCGAGCGATCTCGACGCGGCGGCGCTCGCCACCAGAAAGAGCGGCACCCATTGATTTAGCAATGCGCCCGATCTGAAACTTTGACAGAAGCTCGTCTAGATACCGCGAACGCTCGGCACGCGGCACGCGGCATATCTCCATCACCGCCAACAGATTGTCTTCGACCGACATACGACGAAAAATCGACATATTCT
>Ga0315292_10001204_pt1 | contig 13561 bp, 23 predicted proteins | sample YL17G13_0_MG_FD_204029 | JGI IMG/M metagenome (GOLD analysis project Ga0315292, IMG submission 204029) | Sediment microbial communities from Yellowstone Lake, YNP, Wyoming, USA - YL17G13_0 | ecosystem: Environmental > Aquatic > Freshwater > Lake > Sediment | place: USA: Wyoming | collected... | reverse complement strand
TACGTCAAGCGTACTAAAGAAGGCATGATTGGCGAAGTCCGTGTAGTGTTCATTCCGGAGGACGTCTAGAACCGTTGCCGGGCCGGGGTCCGGGACAGGCTACATTCGACGGAAGCGCTCGACGTCAACTTCCTCTAGACTATCATCGATTGGGGCTTCCTCTTTTTCAGGCGATGCAGCTTCCTTCTTTTCCGCTGGAGCCGCTTCCTGAACTTCTTTTGCTTTCTTAGCCGCCTCGATGATTTGTTCGAGCGCTTTCATCATTTCAGGCGTTGGCTCGAAAGGCGTAGGCGCGGGTTGTGGAACCCAAGGCGTTGAAGCGGGTTGCCACGGCTCGTAGGGCTGCGGAGCGGGTACCCACGGTTCAATCGGCTGTGGAACCCACCACACGTTTCCAGCCGTCGTAGGCGGGTCGCCGTAAATGGTAACGCCGGTTGGCAAAGTAATCGAGGTGCCGTTCGTGTTGTCGCTGTAGGTTAGCTTCAACCCGGTAGTTGAATAGCTTTGTAAGTACGCCAAGTTCGCGGGATCTCCGGTACTAGTATTGAGAGATTGTACGTTCATGCTTGCCCTCCACATGCTAGCGTACCTCCTATCAGCAAAGAAGTCAAGTAGACTGGACAAGCCTGTTCGAGTTTGCTAGACTTGGCTTGAGGTGACTTGTGCGAACACGTCTTAGTACTTATTGCCTGCGGCCGTACGAACGCGGGCGACAGATTTTACGGCTCTTGCGAGCCAAGGAGAAGTCATGGAACTCAATCCGATTGGGCCGAATCAAACAGAGCTAAGATTGGATGCTGAAACTGTAATCTTCTTCAGCTACAAAACACCTGTTGCAGCTTTTGTGTCGGGTAGGTTCTATAGAACGACGCAGAAGTACAGCAATACAACATCACGTCACATTAGTGCGTGGCTAGGCGGTGTGAAAGCGGAATCTCGCTCGCCTGAATTCTTCACGAAATTTCTCTGCCCGACGTGGCAGAGTCCTTAATACGCAGGCATTCTGGGTCGATTCGTGAAACTCTACCGTACAGCCGTTGATGAGAAGCAGGCTTGGGTACCGGGCGGCTTCTGGACACCGATGAAAGAGTACGCGCGTGCGATGCATCCTAACTACCCGATGTTTTGTACCAAGTTAAAAACGTCAGCCACGCGCAAACGGATGGCGCGTGATGTAGGAGCCAATCGAAGAGACATTCGAAGACTACGTGGTCGAGTTGACGTGATCATTTTTCAAGCCTGGGACGCTCCAACAACAGAGTATGTAGTGTTGCGCCCGAAGAAAGTTCTGCGGTACTGTTAATGCAGGTGCATTATTGAGAACACTTCGTGACGTTCGGGAAGTTGCTGAGCTTTGGCTCTGCGACCGCTTTATCCCGGCGTTTCACTTCGTCTTTGGCTGGCCGCAAAAGACAAAGCCGATTTACAAGGCAATCCGACGCGCGGGAGCTTTGCTGCCTGCTGCTGAAGTAGGACGGCTCGGTTTGTTCGTATTCGACGTACTTGCAGGAGACGACAAGTACAACTTTCTTTCACTAGGACGCCCGATGGGCATAGCTGATCCTATTTGCTACGGCTTCGTGTTTGACGCGGAGCAGTTGGTTACGCAAGGTGCTTTGTTGGGAGCGGGCGACCTCTTACCGTACTATGACAAGGTAGCACGTGCAATCATCCAGGGAGAGGGTTTCGATTCTGATCAAATTCACGTACTTGGGAGAACTAGGTTTTCGCCCGAGTCGATACGTAAGTTTGTCAATTACGAGAGCGGTCGAAGCTGGGGAGAAAGCGAGCGAAAGCCTCTCCGTGACTACCTGCCTGTTCTGATACAGGCCTTTCATGACCTTCAAAGTGAGCACCGTTTTGCAGGGCGAAAGGCCCTCGGTGAGTTGCACGCTTGGGCGGGTCCTGTCTGTGCTGCTATGCATGAAGCTCTGGAGAAGACGGCGAGTTACATGCGTGGTGGTGGCGACTTTGAAGAACACTATGCTCGAATGCGTGAGCACTTTCCAGACTGGTCAGTAGGTACATCTTGCAAGTCGGCCGCCCGTGATACCTATTACTTCAAACACCACGAGATCATTCCTTGGCCATTACGGGCTCCACCCGAACTTCTGTGGCCCGGCCGATTACCGCTAAGTAAAGCCGTTGCAGCGTTCGAACTGCCGTGTAAGACCAACGGTCACTTGAGCGGAACGTTGGACTGGCCTGACGATATTTTCAGCTTGCTGTGCCCGAGGAAGTAATAATGCGTAGGCATCTCTTCGGCGACGCACTTCCAATAGCACTCCCGCGTGTATTCACGCGTGAGGGCTTCCCGTGGGATCCGAACCGCACAGTCTATCACGCAACGACTGGTTTACGTTCTATCCTAAAACACGGCTTCAAGACACGTAAAGACGTTGGTCGCCATGCAACCGGCGGCGGCACCGAGCACGCTGTGAGCTTGACGCTTGACCCTCGTGTTGCCGTAGCAATCGCACTGGGATTAGATACAATACGACGGATTGTGCAAGGTCAATTGCAGTGGGTCGAATTGTACGAGCGAATGAAAAGCGAGTGCCCCAAAGCTACTGTCGAGGGTATGAAGTACGTGCGTCTGTCAGAACGGGACGTGTACCAATATCTGCGCATGGGCTATCGACCGGTAAGCTACATGGACGCACCGTTTGAATGGAAGCAGCCACTACTTAATCCACACGGCGGGTTCACCCTTCCAGAATGGGTCTTGTTTGATCAAGAAGAAGAGCGTTGGTGGGTTCCTGCGGCAAAACACCCCAGCAAGTCTGATAGTGTTGCGTGGTACCTCCTCGGCGGTGATATGTCAGACTTCTACAGGCAGACATTGCCTTTCGGCGAGATGTACAAGGAGTGCTACGACCCGTTTTTTATGTCTACTACTCTCGAAGCTTTCAAGGATACGCACCCAGAAGACATTGGGGTGGTTGAAGTTCACGTTGACGTGACGCGAGTTTGTTCCGACGCACGTGGTGCTGTCCAAATGGGATACCTGACACGCGACGAGGCTCAACGCTGGGCGTACTTTCTCAGCGACGAGCAGAACGAGTGCGAGCGTGAAGTCGACAGACGCGCCCAGGGTGAAGAACCTTACGTGTCGTCTCGTGTGATGCGCCTCCCGGAATTTGCAAAAAGCGGCTGGCAGCTTGTCAACGAAGGGCGACGCGTGCCCGATACGACCGGCGTGTACTTTTCGCCCATGGCAGAACTCCGCGTATACGCTCCCAAACGAATCGAAGTCCAAAACTATCTGGAAATGGATGACCTTCGGGAAGGTGCACAACTGATAAGCGAAACGCGCTTGCGAGACGGTGTAGGACAACGTATTACACACCCGTACTTCCGAGTGATGGAGTAGTCGCGCCCGAGCTTGACACGTCTGCTACAACAGAGTAGCATGTAGTCCGTGGATGATCGAGACCGCGACTTGTGTGTAGCTACACTGCTCGGCGCAGGAGCCGCGCTCGCGGGTTACGCCCTCTGGAAGAGTTGGCCGAAAACTAGTTTTGTTGACGTGCCGCATGCCTGGGATTCTCTAACAAATTCCGTTCAAAGCTTGGAATTAACAACACCTTCGGCGTTCAGTGAACGTCTAAAGCGACTGGAAACTACACACCCTTCGCCGGAAGTAAAAGCGGAAATTCTACCAGAAAGTTCTGACGAAGACGAAATCGACGTTGAGCGCTTTAGGAGGATGGGCTGATGAGAAAACGCGGCAGGACCCCGGCTCGGCAAACTGAGGTCGTTGCCGCCTTTCGACACGGGTCAAAGACCGATCGGAAGGACCCGCGCCCCTTCCTGCCTGTCACAGTCTGTGGCAAGCGTAAGGTCAGGTGCCTCGCGCTGGTGGATACGGGTGCAGACGTGGTGTACGTGTCCCCAGGCGTGGCCCGGAAGGCAGGACTCGAAGCGCTACCGCTGTTCGGTGAGGGGCTAGGGTGGCGACGTTACAAGCTACAAGCTATGCGCGGTCGGATTTGTACGAAAGGTTTGCCGTGTGTTAAAGCGACTTTTGATATCCAGCGCCCCTGGGGCCGTGAAGGCTTCCAGGTGATATTGGGCTGCAATTGGCTTGAGGCTTTGAACTGTGTAGTGGACATACCTAACAGGCGACTGTTACGAGGAGTTAAAGTACGTGCTTCAGAATAAGAACCCGCCGAAGACGAAAGACGAGTCTCTGATTCCGAAGGGAGTCTACTGCTACGAGACCCTTGGTCCCGGTAGTAGCCCTGGCAGCCTACGTGTAATGAACTGCCCTTATTGGGATCGTGACAACGCGCAGCTTTCACAAGAGGACGGATACTGTCACTTTATGGAACGTGGCGATTGGGAAGATACTGGAACGGGCCTGTTGTGGGATCAATGTAAGGAATGCGGAATCAATAACGTCTTAGAGAATGACGAGTTGGAGGAGTCCACATGACCGTTACGGCTAGGGAACTGCTTCGACTGGATTGGAAAATTATCGAGGACGCCAGTCCCGGTCCGTGGGTATGGTCAGGTGATCAAGCGGAAATCATCGTACGTGCTGCAAGCGTACCCGATCCTCTCGGCCTCGGAATTGCTAGGCTCGGCGGCGGTGAACAGGACTCCAAGAACGCGCAGTTCATTGCCGCCGCTCGTGTCGGATGGCCTGCTGCCCTCGATGAATCGCGAAGATTAGCGGACGTTGTTAAGATTGTGTGTAACGACCTAGAGACGTTGATTGATCACATTCTAGTGGACGCGGTACACAATCACAAGTCGGGAGACACAAGAGCCGAGGACGCTATTACGGTCCTTAGATTGGCTCGAAAAACAGTGGAGAAGTACTGATATGACCTCTGACGAGATTCTTAAGGCGAGAGAATTATGTGAGAGGGCGACGCCGGGGCCGTGGGCTGGTTTGCGCTTCGTGTTCACCACGAGAACGACTACCGACGCGACCATTGCGGAGAACGCGGCGACAGGCCACGGACCATCCGATAGGCAAGGGCTGCGTGACGCCGCCTTCATCGCCGCATCCCGCACCCTCGTCCCCCGCTTGCTCGACGCCATCGACGAGGCGAACAGGGCGCTGGAGGAGTCTCTCTGCCCGGCGTGTCGAGAGTTGCACGATAAGGCGTTGGCCGCCGCCAACGACCGCGCCGAGAAGACTGAGCGCGACCTTGCCACCGCACTGAAGGAGCGGGATGAAGTACGCAAGACGGCGCGTTGTCTCGCCATGCTCGTGGACGAACAAGGCAATGAACCGATGGCGGCGATTGATCTGGCGAAGGAAACGATCCGCGCGCAAGACGACGTGATGGACAGCATGGAATGCGAGCGCAACGCCGCGCGGAAGGGGCGGGATGAGGCGTTGAGGGAACGAGATTCCGCACGGCGTCTCTACTGCACACTGGCCCACGAGTGCGCGATGGAACGGGCCAAGGGATATGCTTCTACAGTCAAGGTGAGGGCCGAATCTCCGCGCGAGATTGCTATCTCTCACTGGCCCGCCGACGCCGACCTGCTCTTCCCGAGCGTGGAGGTGAAGTAATGAACGAGTTTGGATTCGCCACAGCCCCGGACTGGGTACAGGCCGCGATGATCGTCGGAGAGATGCTGCGGGCCTTCGCGGGCAGACACACTACAACTATCCTGTCGCTCACGGAAGAGCAGTCCGACGCTGTCCGGTTCGCGGACGCCTTTATGGAGGGTCGTGCAACACGATTCGCCGAGGTGTTGATGGAGAGGATTCTTCGACCGCTGGATATGATGCCGTATTGTGAGTCGGACGAGTGTTTCGCCAAGGGCTCAAACTGCCACGTCCACAAGCCCGCCGTGGCTGCGGCTATCATCCGCCGATGGGTCGAGATCGGAACTCCCAAGGCAACGGCGATTCACGGCGCGGAGGTCCTAGACGAGACCTGGAAGATCCTTTCCGATCTCGCCAGGACGACAGAACATGAGGGAGCCAAGGGCAAGATTGATGCACTCGCCAAGGCCGCGTTCGATAAGGCACGCGAGATCGTGAAAGAAGAAATATCGACCGAAGTGGAAAAGGACCGCGACACGGCTCTCGCCGCCGTCACGCGGCTGAGGGGGCTGCTCGGGCGCGTGCTGGACGCAACAGTGCGCGATTCCCGTGGAGCAATCAGCGATGTACGGCACAACCTTTCGGCCAACCTCCGCGTCGAGTGCGAGGCAGAGGTAAAACCGTGAGGGCCGCCGACAACCGCTGTACGCTGTGTGGCAGATTACTTGTTTCCCCGACCGAGGCTTGTGACTGTGCGGTTCGAATCCAACACGAGCGTCGTGCGCCAGTTCAGGGCGACTACAGGCCAACGAAGTGTCCTCCCGGCACGATCTCCTGGACGGAACATCTGGAAGCGTGGGACGCGTATGATAAGAAGTGGCGGTGCGGCCAAAGCGCGGAGCGTATTGCAGAGCGTTGTGGCTTTTCGTACATGGAGTTGTGTGATTTGCTCGGCCACAAGCCGACAACCTGGGAACCAATAAACGGCGCTGCCAGCGACGCGAAGGGGAAGGCATGAATTCATCACACGTTGGAGAACGTGACTATCCACTGACGCTGATTGCCGAGTGGAAGGCAGAGGCGGACCGACTGCGACGAGAAAACAGGCGGCTGAGGGCGTGGGTGCTCTACATCGGCGGAATGGCGGACGCTGCCGGTGAACGCGGTCGGGGTCCACACTTATTGAAAACGATGGATCTGATTCGTGGCGCATTCCGTGCCGCTCTCCGAGGGCGCGCGGCACCACGTACGAAGAGCGGGGTGAAACCGTGACTCACGGATGCTGTGCCGACAAGGCGTGCACCGCAGAAACGTGTATGGGGCTGCCTGACAGTGTTCATTGTGGCGATTGCGTTCATATCGCACGTTGTAAAGCAATCTACGGGCATACGGAATCCGACATCTATTGTGACTGGTTCCCAAGACGGTTCGTTCTGAACACGGCGAACGAGACGCACAAACAGCGCTGGCGTAGACTAGGTTGGCATGTCGAGTGGAGTGACAAGGAACGCGCGTACCGTGTCACGACAATTGTCGGGCTGCACCTTGCTTACTGTAAGACAATCACCGATGTCGACGAGTGGATTGTGACGAAAGCAGGTGCTGAATGAGTTACCCGCAAAAGCTCCCCAAATTTGTTCACGGATTCCAACAAGGCGTCTATAGTAAAGAGCAGATCGAGGAATTCGCGCAAGAGTGGTGGGATCATCTGCCAGGAAAAGTGGCGAAGGGACAAGAAACCCTCGATGAATGTTGGGACTTCCTCGGATTTGAGTGTCGTGATGAGTACCTCTTGTACACCGATGAGGGAGCAAACGTAGAGGAGATACTAGAGTGGAGGGCAAAACACGTGACAGATAAAATCGTTTACGGAACAGCAGTAACGGCCGAAGACGTATTCGAGCAAGACGCTAACAAGCCTCTGCCAGGAGGCTGGACTGCATCGGACATCGACTTGTCACCGTGGGTCCAAACTATGTTCTGGGAAGTTGAACTACGCGCTCGTCGCAAGCTGGAATCGCGCCTCGACAGCGTAAATGGCCGTAAGCCGTGTAAAGTGGAAATCAGTTCCGGGCGGGATCGGATTTTATGCCCGTATGTAAGTATCACGCTTGTATACCCCGAGTTTACAAACGAGCACGGTCGGCACTGTACGGTTAGCAACATCTGGCCATTCCCGATTAAAGGTGCTCCGAAAGCACTCGTGGAACGAACAGTTGCGGCGTTGGAGAAGTGTTTGCGCGAGGCGGGACTGTTGGAGCAGGTTGATGGCTAAGAAACGCGCCTTCATCGGACTGTGTTTGTTAGTGGCCGCCGCTATCGCTATTGTGGTAGTCGGGACTGATAGTACCAAAGTAGCAACAGCCTTGGCCGCTTCGTCCAGCCTGCTACTTGGAGGGTTCGGTTTCCTAGCGTGGGCTTGGACAAGCCGAAATGAGGACAGGAGAGACTAATGCAAATCGATTACGACTCCAGGTATGACACACTGACAATCACGTTTCGAACGTCGAAGCATACGATTTGTGTCGAGAACAAGAACGGCGTGCTCTACCGAGTCGATCCCTTCAAAGAGAAGCTTCTTGGCATTACGATCCTCGGCTTCTCCAAGCGCTCGGGCGAGCTAGGCGGCTTCAAGCTCACCCGCTTCTTCGATGTAGTTGAAACTCCGCAGTTGACGAAGGAATGTAAATCCTTGCGGAAAGCGATGAAGACACCTATTGAACGTCATCTGCTTCAACTTCGTTTGGAACGGCTCAAAAAGATTCGCCCAGAGCAACTGTCATAAGTATGTAAAGTGGTAAGAGGAAAGCACCGTGACGCAGAAACGTATGATTATTCAAGCCCCACTACTTACAGGCAAGAAGCGACGCCAACAACAGGTCAAACACTTTGTACGTGACACACTAGTACAATGCGCTAATCGGGAGATGGGCTGTACGACGCGTTTACCAGTCACCTACATCAAAGAGCTTGGGTTCGAGAATACAATGGGTATGATCAACGATATTGTCCAACCGCCAACCGAACGACTGTTCTTCATCGATAATGAAAATCGAGCTTCGTTCAAGGCTACCGATGGTGCTATTCACGCAGCTATCCAGCGTTGGAAGCATCACGCGGAAACGCTCGAACTGTATTTGAAGAACGGGCGGAATAACAATACGCACGAGTGGAAATAATGGCCGGACTACTCGGCGGTATCAAGGACCCACTACAGGAGCAACTGGACAAGCCCTGTCCACTGTGCGGTAAAGCACTACAACCAGAGACGGTACATCCGATTGCTCTCGTAGCTTGGTTTCTCAATGCAATCGGCGGATACTACGTCTGTGAAGAATGTTACAGACTTCTGATAGTAGCTACAGGCTCTAACAAAGCAGCAGGTGCGCTATGCGCTCTGCTATACGGTCTCAAAAAGCCATGAACCCTATCATCCTCTACCGTCAATCCGTAATGGAACAAGCCGAGCTTGACGCGGCCAAGCAGTATTTCACTTGCGTCGACTCTATTGTGGATGTCCCCGACGGCTCGCTTATCATCGCCCGTTATAGTGTCCTGCCGTTCTACAAGGAGGTAGAACGAGACCTGCTAAAGCGAGGTTCTAAGCTACTTAACACCTATCACCAGCATCGATTCGTAGCTGACCTTGGGAACTACACTGAACTGCTAGGCGACCTGACACCACACACTTACCTATTGGAGGACACGCCAGATACAGGTCCGTTTGTCGTGAAGGGCGAAACGAACAGTAAACGAAGCCTTTGGAAGACGCATATGTACGCGGCAAACAGGCAAGAGGCAATTCAGGTCGCGTGTCGACTGATGGAAGATTCACTTATCAGCGAGCAGCGAATTTACGTGCGGGACTTCGTACCGCTGGAGACGTTCGGTGTGGGAGTAGACAGTGTTCCGATTGCGCGGGAGTTCAGGTTCTTCGTGCTGGACGGCGCTGTCCTGTGCGGAGCGTACTATTGGGCAAATCACACCGAGTTTCTAACAGAACATAATATACCCACTCCACGAGCGGAAGAGGTACCACTGGAGTTCTTGAAACGAGTTACTGAGTCTGTTGGAGCTAACATCAGGTTCTATGTGATTGACGTGGCGAAGACGGCGAGCGGAGAGTGGATTGTGGTTGAGTTGAACGACGGGCAACAGAGCGGACTGTCGGAGAACGAGCCGGAGAAGCTGTATGGTGCTTTGGCTACGCATCTTCGCGATGACCTGTGCCTTACGTGTAAGAAGAATCGAGGAGAAGCCCGGTATGACGAAGGATTAGCTTGTGGCCGCCATTGCGACACCTGCTGGGGTGCTATGCTAGCAGAGTGCCGAAGCCGGAGTTGGTAATCGAGCATGCAGCCACAAGACGATCAAGAGGAATGGCGACCTGTTGTAGATTATGGAGGCTGGTACGACGTTTCCAACTTAGGACGTGTGCGATCTTGGATTAAACGGGGCGCCTGTGGTAGAAATAAATCGCGTGTTAGACTGGATAAGCCCCGTCTCCGTAAGTTGAGACTGCATAAAGGGTACATTCATGTTACCTTACACGACACCACGTACAAATCGCATTTTCCTTCGGTACATAAACTTGTACTTGCAGCATTTATAGGCCCCAGACCTGAAGGGTTACAAACACGACATTTAGATGGAAATAAACTCAACAACCGCATTAGCAATTTATGTTACGGAACACAAGCAGAAAATGAGCAAGATAAGCGACGGCACGGAAGAGTAAGAACAAGCTGTAAGTCCGGTGAAATAGTACGGCAAATACGACAAATGCACGCTCAGGGGCGTTCCACGAAAGAAATTTCAAACTGTCTTGCCGTCCCCAAATCAACAATACAGAACATCACGGCTGGAAGGGCTTGGCAGTGGCTACCTTTATGCCCCGATGAGCAAGTTCGGAACACATCCGGGCAATGGGCGCAAGAAGTTGTACAAATGCTCATAGTACTTCATGCACAACCAAAAGACTTGGATCTTCGAGGCGACAGGCTAATACTAAACATGCAGCGTCGCTACCTCGCGTGTTGCATCGAATTCGATCTTCCCGATTACCTAAGAGTGCCGGTCGCAGATGTATTAGCTCTGGCGTACGAACGAGAATTACACAAACGCAAGCTTTGTGCTCTAGCCGCCAAGGCCAGCTTGTCGGCCCGGTGTGTGGCTGGAAGCGCCCTGTCAGGCGGCTAGCTAAGCAGGTTGCCGGGCCGGGGTCCTACCGCGAAAGTAGTTTACGTGTTGGATGTAGGTGAGTGTAGGACCGGTTCGGAAACTACTTTAGCTGGTTCAGGCAGGCTCAAGTGGTTCCGTGTTCGGAGCGAACGGTGGCAAATAGTTTGCTTAACCTTGTTGTATCTGTTTGAACAATTTCGCAAGTCGGTCACGTTCCTTGTAAACGGCTTTACGGACCGTCTCGCGAATCGTCGTGATGGCAAGGCTGTAGTTCCGTAGTAAGAGCCGATGCTCGTCCCGATTCTCGATCGCGTTGACTAGTAGTTGATGTACGTATTTTACATCTTGTGCGCAAGCTGGCCGTCCTTTGTCGGTGAGGACGGGTGATGGAAGGGTGTCACGAATGTGGTATCGAAGCCAGTCATCGAGAGTCAAATAAACACGACATCGACTAGAACGTTCTGTAGGAAGAGCCAATCCCCGCCTTTGCCCAGAACGGTTTTCGGGCGCGACTTTATCTGTCGCTGTCACACGCCCCGCCATCTCACCAATGTCCTCTCGAAGCTTGTGCACAACCTCAGCGAAGTCCCCAGAGAGAGCCAACACACTGTTGCAGTAGAGAGCACACGCCAAACGCTCTTCTGGTGCGTAGTTAATTGTAAGTTCTGCTACGAGGAGCACGCGAATTAGTTCTGCGTCACGGGGAACAGGTAATTGATGTGGCTTTGCTTTATAGACGATCTTGTATTCCAGCGCAAGAGCGTCGAGGGCATTACGGACGTTCTTATCAAAGGCAATGTTCAATTGGTTACGGACATTGGGCGCTCGGGGGTGTTTTTCAGTCATGGAAGGAGTATAGAACAGACACGGAGGGAGGTCAAGCTGCGGAATGTGCCCGTTCTCGAATACATGTATACATGTAATCGTAGAAGAGGGTTACGGCAGGGACAAAGGCGTCTTTGTCCCCTTGACGCACCGGCCAGGATTTGCTAGAGTCGGCTTGTTGGAGGTTCAGGTGCTATCCCTAGAAGACTACGCTGAGGGGCTACGTACAGGACGCGATGGTAAAAAAGCCTTGCGGGATCGTTCCGTAGAGGAGTATCTCCGTTTCGCTAAGCAAGTTATTGAAGCCGGTGGTGACCTGACAGTGCCGCTTCGTGCAGCCAAAACTGTTTCTACGTGGACGTCAGCGTGGGCTGCTGTGCGTCGCTACGCATTACTATCAGGACAGCCCGATCCGTCTCTAGAACTGAAAAGAGCTTGCCCACCCCCGAAAGGTACACGCAAGGTACGCCGTCCTGTGCCGGAAGCCGCGCTGATTCAAGTACTCGTTGCGACAGAACGTCTATCTGAACCCCACCGCAGCTTCATGTGGTTACTCATGTTGTCTGGCTTACGTATTGGAGACTTACTTGGCATCTCCCGAGAGCGCGTTCAAATCGTACTAAACGAAGGTGAAGTAGTAATTTCAGAGAAAGGCGGTCATGAGCGGTTGTGGGCACCTGACGACGGTGCCTACGGTGCTCTTCGCAATCTGCTAGCACACAACTGGAGTGTTTTACAGGATCTGTGGGCAGCAAACTGGAAAACGGCCCAAAATCGTGTACGGAAGCTTCTTGCCGAGTTGTGTGCTATTGCCGGTGTTAGCTACGCCAACCCGCACCGTTTTCGACATAGTTTTGCCACCGCCTTAGCTGAGCAAGGAACATCACTTCCGTATATTCAAATGATGATGGGTCACGCAGACGCACGGACGACATCTACTTATGTGCACCCTACTGGTGTTACCATGCGTAGAGAAGCGTCTAAAATGACGAGTGGGATTGTAGAGCAAGTTGAGCGGTTGCGTGCAGAGCGGAAAGGAAACACATGAAACTGCCTAGGCTTTCGGAGTTTACTCCAGGTTGTTTGTCAGTATACCGAGCAGAAGCACTTGCGTGGTGGATCAGGCGCTGCAAAGGCACACCAGCCGAAATGCGTATTGTAGCTTATACTATTTTGGACAATTTACCCACGTTGGGTTTAGACGGCTTGTTACGAGAGGTCGTACGGTACATTCTTGCTTCCTACCCAGGTCTCGTACATCCTATCTACTGTCAAAAGTGCAATGCCGGGCCGTGGGTACGTATTTTTGGGCATCACGTAAATTACAAACGTCCTCTAGATGTGTATTGGCTGTGTGGGTCTTGTCATAGTTCAATCCACGGAGGTGGGGCATGCTGGCTTTCTCCGCAGGAAGAACTTCGACCGGATTGTCAACGTGAAAAAGGTACGTATAGCAAGAAGCATTTTCCTCTGCTAGACGCACTTTGGGAACTGCGGCAAGAACTAGCACCTCTCGAAAAAGAGAGGGAACATGCGGTAGCAGAGCTTCGCTCACGACAGTACAAAGAGTTTGCAGCGTCTCGACACGAGAACAGACCGTTTCGTGACTTATCAGAAGACGAACTTCGTGTTGCACTACCTAATCCGTACCTTACGGTACTCTTACGTGCTGACAGTCGCGGTGAGCTTCGCCCCGGTTTGACCGAAGTAGTCGAAGAGTTTGGCGAGCCGTAAATGATCCAACGTTGGTCAGGCACTGTAGAATCGTTCGACGGCACAACTGTCTGGGCACGCCTCCGCGATCTCACCAATCCTTCCTACCCCGATGAGTTTGCCGAAATCCGACTAGAGAAAATGTACGGCTACCAACGGCACCTGCGGCGTCACATCAAGCCCGGTGCTCGTTTCATTTGGACTATTCGAATCAAGCACGTCAAGCGTGGTGTGAAAGGGCGAAAGGAAGTGGCGACCTCAGAGTTCTATTTCCCCTACGTCAGTAAGTGGCAATGGTGGGAGATCCATAAAATGCGTCGAATAGCAAAA
>Ga0315292_10001202_pt1 | contig 13572 bp, 8 predicted proteins | sample YL17G13_0_MG_FD_204029 | JGI IMG/M metagenome (GOLD analysis project Ga0315292, IMG submission 204029) | Sediment microbial communities from Yellowstone Lake, YNP, Wyoming, USA - YL17G13_0 | ecosystem: Environmental > Aquatic > Freshwater > Lake > Sediment | place: USA: Wyoming | collected... | reverse complement strand
GGTAGCCCCACCGAAACGCGGTGCAGCGGAGCCGGCCGGCCGAGCTACGGGCTGCCCGTCGCTACCATCGGCACGTGACCCAGCCCCGCCGTGGTCGACCTCTGCGCGACGCCGACGACTTCCTGCTGCTGCGCCGCCGCCGCCGCCGTCGCCGACCGTTCCTCGTGGCAGTCGTCGTGCTCGCAGTGGTCATCTCGGTCATCGTCGTCGGCGCGGGAGCCGGCGTGTACACCTTCGGCTCGTCGTGCGACCTCGACTCGCTGCAGGAGGTGCGAATCGGCGAGAACACGTTCGTCTACGCAGCCGACGGCTCTCTGCTCGGGGCGATCCCGGCCGAGCGCAACCGTCAGGTCGTTCCGCTCTCACGGGTCAGCCCGTGGATGCCGAAGGCGACCGTCGCGATCGAGGACCGCCGCTTCTACGAGCACAACGGCATCGACCCGCAGGGGATCGCCCGAGCCGTCTGGGCGGACGTGAAAGCGCACGAGGTCGTGCAGGGCGGCTCCACGATCACGCAACAGCTCGTCCGGAACCTCTACATCTCCAACGAGCGGACGGTGCAGCGCAAGCTCAAGGAGGCCTGTCTTGCGCTGAAGCTGAACGACGCGTGGTCGAAGCAGAAGATCCTTGCGAGCTACCTCAACCAGGTCTACTACGGCAACCTCGCGTACGGGATCGAGGCTGCGGCGCAAACCTACTTCTCGAAAGCGTCACGCGACCTCGACCTGCGCCAGGCGGCACTGCTTGCGGGCCTGACGCAGGCACCGTCCGCCTATGACCCGTTCGTGGCGCCGGAGCGTGCACTCGTACGCCGAAACGAGGTTCTCCTGGCGATGCGTGACCGCGGCGCGATCACGGTGCACCAGTACCGCTGGGCGGTGCGCTCACGCGACCTCGGGCTGCGGCCGGGCCGCCTGTACAAGGACATTCGCGAGCCGTACTTCTTCAGCTACGTGCGCGACCGCCTGATCGAGCGGTACGGGTCGGAGACCGTCCGCTCCGGCGGTCTGCGCGTCTACACGACGATTGTGCCCCGGTGGCAGAAGGCAGCGCAGGGGGCGATTCGCGAGACCCTGTCCGAGCCGTCGGATCCTGCGGCCGCAGTGATCTCGATCGAGCCTGCGACGGGTGCCATCAGGGCCATGACCGCAGTCGTTCCCGGTCGCCGCGACAACCAGTTCAACCTGCTCTCCCAGGCCCGCCGGCAGCCCGGCTCTACCTTCAAGACGTTCGTTCTCACGGCTGCCGTCGAGAGTGGGATCGATCCCGACACGAGCTACTACGTCTCGGCTCCGTTCACGTACAGGCCGGTTCCCGAGGGCAGCTGCGACGACGGCTCGTGGTGGTGCGTGAAGACCTACGACTCGAGTTACCACGGCTGGAGCTCGATCACCCGCGCGACCCTCCGGTCCGACAACGCCGTGTACGCACAACTGACGCTCGACGTCGGGCCGGAGCGGGTTGCAGCGATGGCCCGCAAGCTCGGCGTACGCTCATCGCTCGCGGTCAACGGGAGCTACGTTCCGTCGATGGGGCTCGGCACGATCGCCGTCTCCCCACTCGACATGGCGTCTGCGTACGCGACGCTGGCGGCCGGCGGCGTGTACTCCGAGCCCACGGCCATCCGCAGGGTCGTGCTGGCGAGCGGACGGGAGGACACCGAGGCGCGCTGGGGCACGCCGAAACGCTTCCGCGTGATCCCGGACGGTGTCGCGTACGAGGTAACGAAGATCCTGGAGGACAACGTCTCCTACGGGACCGGCACGCGAGCTGCATTCGGACGGCCTGCGGCGGGGAAGACGGGTACGACCGACAAGCACGCGGACGCGTGGTTTGTCGGCTACACGCCGGATCTGGCGACCGCTGTCTGGGTCGGCTTTCAGGCGGGTGAGATCCCGATGGAGAGCGTTCACGGCATCGCCGTCTCGGGGGGAAGCTTTCCGGCGGAGATCTGGCGGCTCGTGATGGAGAGAACGATCGGGCTTCGTGAGCCGAAGGAATTCGCCGAGCCGAAGACCTCGCCGGAGTGGAAGCCGTTCCAGCGGGGCAAGTGGGCACTCAGCTACGACCCGTACTACGTGGCGCCCACGACAACCGAGACCGAGACGAGCGGTACCGCCACGACGACGACGCCCTCCGCGGGCTTCCCCACGCCGTTCGTGCGGTGAGGCGCGACGGCGCGCTCGCGGCGGGTGCCGCGACGCTGGCTCTCGTCACGTCGGCGTCTCTGCTCGCATGGAGACACGGCTCCGCACTCGTCCCGCGGGCCGGAGGCACCGCCGGAGGCTCGGAGCCTCTCTTCCTGGCTCTGCTCGTGGCGGCGTTCGCGGCGTACGTGGTGGGTCTGGTGCTGATCCGCCGTGCCGGCGCACCGTTCGCCGCCGCCGCCGCGATCGCCGTGGCAGTGCAACTTGCTCCGCTCGGGGCACCGCTCCTGCTCTCGACGGACGCGTGGACGTACTGGTCGTACGGCTGGATCGCCGCCAGGGGGGACGGCAACCCGTACCGCGACCGGCCCGAGGAGCGCCCCGGGAGCCCGGCGTTGCCGTACATGGGGGCCGACTGGATCGACACGACATCGGTCTACGGCCCGGCGTTCACGCTTACCTCCGAGCCGATCGCAGCCGTCGCCGGATCGTCAGCGGACGTTGCGGCGTGGCTCTTCAAGGCGCTGGCCGCGCTGTCGGCGGTCGCCGCGGCTCTGCTCGCGGCCCGGCTCTCCCCTCGCCGCTCGCTCGCGGTGGCGTTCGTGGGCTGGAACCCGGTGCTTGCCGTGCACCTCGCCGGAGGTGGTCACAACGACGCGTGGCTGGGAGCTCTGTTGCTGGCGGCGCTCGCGCTGTCGGCGTCGCGCCACCTCCAGGCTGCGGGCGCGGCCTGGGCACTGGCCGTCCTCGTCAAGTGGGTGCCGCTGCTGTTCCTGGCGCTGCGCGCCATCGAGGGACGTTCGACGGGCCGCCGCACCGCCCATCTCGGCTTCGCGGTGACGTTCGCCGCCGTCGTGGCTCTCGGCACGTGGCGCTATGGCCTGGACTGGCCACTGGCCGTCGTCCCGCTCGCGGGCAACGCGGCGCTCGAGACGAGCTACGCGCTGCCCCACCGGCTGGAGCAGGCGGGTGTTCCGGCCGGTGTCGCGCTCACGCTTGCCGCGGTCGCGTTCCTCGCCGGCTTCGCCTGGCTCGCCCGCGAGGCCCACCGCGGGCGGGCGCGGCTCGGACTGGCTGCGAGCCTCGTGCTCGTGACCACCCCGTATCTCGCCGTGTGGTACCTGGGCTGGGCGGTGCCGCTCGCGGGCTCCGAGGAGGACGACGCGGCGAAGCTCGCAGTGCTGGCCCTGACCGCGTATCTGCTGCCGCAGGCGATTCCCCTGTAGCGGCTCGGCAGGGAGAGCGGCCAGCGCCGGCGCTGGCCCATGACGACCCCGTGTGTCCAACTCTCCGCGCGAGCAGGACGCCGCTCTCAGCGCCTGTGCAGGATCCTGATGCCGTCGGCGTCGAAGGCCGTGACCCATGCCGGGTTGGAGAGAAGGTGCGCCAGCGCCCGTGTGAATTCCTGCGGAGCGGCGGCCCGGTCGAGGTAGCTCGGATGTCGCCCGTCGATCGCGACCCAGCGTGCTTCGCGGAGCACGGGGAAGCTGAAGATGCGCGACCGTTCCGAGAGGTGTGCACCGAGGGTGTTGGTCGCACTCACCGGAGCCCCAGCGGGAATCAGGCGGAGTGCTCGCTCTGCCACCTGGTCGTGCGCGTCGACCACATGCTCTCGCGTGGCGAGAGTCGAACCGAACGGCACGTGCCGCCAGACGGGAAGAGGGCCGAGCAGCACCCCCGCGACGGCCACCGCCGCGACGGCTCCACGCAGGAGCGCCGGCCCGGCTCCCGGCAGGCGGCGCTGCACCCTGGCGGCACCGATGACGCTAGCCGTCACGAGCCCGGGAATCGCAGCCGCGGTGTAGTGGAAGTGGATCGAGGTCTGTGTGCGCGTGCTCGAGAGGAGGTTGAGGGCGAGCTCGGGGAGTGCCGTCAGCGCGAGCAGCGGTGCGAGCAGCGGCAGCCCGAGCAGCGGCAGCAGCAGGTCCTTGAGGTACGCAAGGTCACGCTGCTGCGTCGCGGCTTCCAGGAAGCGCAGGGGATGCGACACCGCCGTCTCGAGCATCCCGGCCGGCGACCCACCGACGGCGTCGTACCGGGCGGCGAAGGGCGATCCACCTCCGGGTGCGTAGCGGGGCACGACGACGGCTGTGGCGATCACTGCCACGCTCGCGCCGGCGATGGCGATTACGGCTCCCGCTCGCCGGCGGCCGTGGGCGACGGCGAACCAGAGCCCGAGCATCGCGACGACGAGGCCGATCTGCTCCTTCGTGAGGCAGGCGAGGCCCGCGGTGGCCGCGAACGGGATCAGCCGCTGCTCGTCGAGAAACCAGATCGCCGCGAGCAGGAGCGGCGTCGCGAGTGCGACCGGGTGGAAGTCGTCGACCACGAGCCACTGCGTCGGCGGATACAGGAGATACACGAGGGCGAAGCCGAGCCCGGCCCAGTCGCTGCCGAGGTGCTTGTGGGCCAGCAGGAAGACGGGCACCGCTCCGAGCGCGACCGCAAGCGCCTGCACTGCGAGCAGCATGGCGGGGTCGGGCCAGAGCCACCACAGCGGCGCGAAGGCCGCCACGATCGGGTCGAAGTGGGCGCCCAGCCTGGAGATCTGTCGCCCCTGGAGATCGGTGACCCCGAGGAAATCGCCGTGTGCGGTCGACCAGACTGCCTGCGTCAGGTTTCCGACGTCGAACCGCCCTGTCGTGAAGGCGCGGTGCTGCAGCACCGCGAGCGACGCCATGCCGGCGCCGAAGGCGGCAACGGCCAGCCACAGGAGCACCCGCGGCCGGGTCACCGGGTTGCCGTGGCCTGCTCGAGCAGCGCTAGCCAGCGCCGGCCGAGCACGCTCTCGCTCGCCCGCTCCTCGTAGGTGGCGCGGCCCGCTGCGCCGATCCGGCGGGCGAGCTCTGCGTTCCCTGCGAGAGAGCGAATCGCTGCGGCAAGCGCAGGCGCGTCGCCGGCCGGGACGAGCAGGGCGTCGGCGCCGTCGGTGAGCAACTCCCGCGCGGCGGGAGTGTCGGCGGTGACGAGCGGCCGGCCACACGCGAGCGCCTGGAATGCCTTGTTCGGGATCACGCGCGCTGTCTTCGCCCCCGTACCGAACACACCGAGTGCGCAGCCGGCCCGCTGCAGCTCCTCTGGGAGGCGCTCGTACTCGACCCACGGGATCCACTCGACGTTCCGGGGCCGGGAGTCGAGCAGGTGCTCGAGCTGGCCGCTGCCGACGAGGCGGAACGGCACCTCGGGCGCGAGGGCTGCTGCCGCGAGAATCGTCTCGAGCCCGTGCAGCGGGATCAGCTTTCCCACGAACAGCACGTGGAACGGCTCCGACGGCTGCCAGCCCGGTCGGAAGAGCCTGTCTTCGGCCCCGACGAAGCAGACGCGGACCCGTTCCGGAGCGAGCCCGAACTCCTCCCGGAAGAAACGCGCGTGCTGCTCCGTGTCGGCGACGACGAGGTCGGCGCGCCGGAACGCCCGGCGGTCAACCTGTTGCAGGACCGTCGCGCCCAGCCCACCCCGTCGGAACCGGCCGCGGTCGGTGACGAGCGTGTCGTGAAGCGAGACGAGCGGGTTGAACAGCACCGGCCTGCCGCAGGCGACGCGTCTTGCAGCGGGCAGGTCGAAGTGCCCCGGGTAGCCGACGATCAGGGCATCGGCGCTGCTCTGTGGGCCCCTGCGGAGGACTCGCTCCGCATCGACGAGCCGCGCGAGCTGACCCGGGCCGACCGACCAGTTGTGGCGACGCTCCCAGACCGGACGGTGCCGCTCGCGCACCTCGACGCCGGCGTCGCGCAGGCAGGAGATCACCTGCGCATTGCGCGGGTAACTGCGGTCGTAGGTCCCGAAGTACAGGACGCGCATCGGGGTCCCAGGGCGCCGGCGCCCTAGCGTAAGACCTCGTCGACGAAGCGGCTCGTGCGGTCGAGGCCGCTGACTCGCTCCTCGTGCTGGCTCGTGATCAGCTCGGAGAGCAGCCCCAGCGAGAGGAACTGGATGCCGACGACCACGAGCAGGACGCCCAGGGTCAGCAGCGGCCGGTGCCCGATCGCCTGCCCGGCAACTTTGAGCGCGGTGAGGTAGACGAGGATGACGAGGCCGATCAGGACGGTGATCAGTCCGAGGCTGCCGAACAGGTGCAGCGGGCGGTGGCGGTAGCGGCCCATGAACGTGACGGTGAGCAGGTCGAGGAAGCCACGGACGTAGCGTTCGGCGCCGTAGCGCGAGCGGCCGTGCTCGCGAGCCCGGTGGTTGACCGGCAGCTCGGTGACGCGGTAGCCGCGGTAGTGGGCGAGGACGGGGATGTAGCGGTGCAGCTCGCCGTACAGCGGCATTCCGTGCACGACCTCGGCGCGGTACGCCTTGAGGCCACAGTTCATGTCGTGGAGGCGCAGTCCGGAGACCCGGCCCGCAACGCCGTTGAAGATCCTCGAGGGCACCCGGCGTGTGAGCGGGTCGCGTCGCTGCGTCTTCCAGCCGGAGACGAGGTCGTAGCCCTCGTCGAGTGTGTCGAGGAGGCGCGGGATCTCGGCGGGATCGTCCTGCAGATCGCCGTCGATGGTGACGATCAGCTCGCCCGAAGCCTCGGTGAAGCCGGCGTCGAGCGCGGCCGCCTTGCCGAAGTTACGGCGAAGCCGCACGACCCTGACGTTCTCGTACGCGCCATTGAGACGTGTGAGCGCTCCGAATGTTCCGTCGGTCGAGCCGTCGTCGACGAACACGGCCTCCCACGCACGCTCGAGGGGATCCAGCGCCGCCACGAGCTCGGAGTAGAGCAGTTCCACGCTCTGCTCCTCGTCGTAGACGGGAATGACGACCGAGATCACGCCGCGAGGGTACCCCGTAGGAGCGCGGTGGGGCCACCGGCCAGGCCGGGCGGACGACCGACAGAGTGCGAGGGCCCGCCCCGGCGAGCCGCGAATCGGCGGCCGATCGTCTACGTTGAGGGCATGGCCGACCTGCTCGCCGTCGACGAGGCGCTCGCCCGCGTGCTGGCCCGCGTACAGCCGCTGCCTGCGACGCCTACCCCGCTTGCGGACGCGTACGGCCGCGTCCTCGCCGAGCCCGCGAGGGCGAGTGTCGACTTGCCTCCATTTCCCAGCTCGGCCATGGACGGCTTTGCCCTGCGTGCTGCGGACACACCGGGGACGCTCCCGGTTGTCGCTCGTGTCGCTGCGGGTCGCCCCGCAGCCGTCCGACTCGCATCCGGTCAGGCAATGGGCATCGCAACGGGCGGCGTCGTGCCCGAAGGCGCAGACGCGGTGGTGCCCCTCGAGTATGTTGTCGACCATGGCAACAGCATAGTGGTACCGTCGGACGCCGCTCCCGGCGACAACATCAGGCCACAGGGCGGCGACGTACGAGCGGGTGATCCTGTGCTCGCGTCCGGGCTCGTGCTCACCGCCGCTCGCATAGCCGCTCTTGCCGCCTGCGGCGTCGGGGAGGTGCGCTGCGGCGCCCGTCCCGGTGTAGCGATCGTGACGACGGGGACGGAGCTCCGCGCGCCGGGTGAGGAGTTGCGTGCCGGCGAGATCTACGAGTCGAACGGTGTCATGCTCGCCGCCGCGCTCGGGGCGGCCGGAGCCCTGGTCGAGCGTCTCGGATCGGTCGCGGACGACGAGGCATCCCATCGCGCCGCGATCGAGCGTGGGCTCGGGGCAGACATGCTCGTAACCTCCGGCGGGGTCTCCGTCGGCCCGCACGATCTCGTGCGCCGGGTCGGGCTCGAGCTCGGCGTCGAGGAGGTGTTCTGGGGGGTTGCGATGCGTCCCGGCAAGCCGATCGCATTCGGCGTGCGGGGGACGACGCCCGTGTTCGGGTTGCCCGGGAACCCCGTCTCGTCACTCGTCGGCTGTCTCCTGTTCGTGTTGCCGGCTGTGCTGGCGTTGCAGGGAGCGTCGGCTCCGGGCCCGCCGTACCTGCCCGGTACGCTCGCGGCACCCGTGCGGCGCAACCCCGCGCGCGACGACTTCGTACGGGCCCGCTCCAGCTGGCGGCACGGGAGCGTCGAACTGCTTCCGATCGTGGGTCAGGAATCTCACATGATCGTCCGCTCCGCCGGTGCCGACGCGCTGATCCGGATTACGCGTGGCGACGGCGAGATCGGCGCAGGGGAGCCCGTTCGCTACCTGTCACTGTGACGGGGGACGTAGCGTCCCGCCGCCAGCGCCCCGAGCTGACTCGCCACGGCCGCCCACGCGAGGAGAGCCAGCACCGCCGCCCAGGGCACGAAGCCGGCCGTGATCAACCCGGTGACGTAGAGCGGAGCGTCGAGCCCGAGCCCGAGCTGCTCGGCGATCGAGACCAGCGCCAGAACGGGGCCGATCAGGCCGATGCCGTAGAGAGCGTCGCGCGCCCAGCCGGAGCGAGCGTGCACCTGCGGCAGCCAGAGCCAGGCATACAGAGAGGGCACGAGGAACAGCAGTGCGTGCGGGTTGACAGCCGCCGTTGCGATCGCGATCGCGCCGAGCGCGAGCAGCGAGACTGCGTAACCGGCCAACTCGTCCTCGGGCGTGACATGGCCTCGCGGTGCGAGCCGTCTTCGTGCCGGCCACCACCCAGCGGCGAGGACTACCGCAAGCACGAGCAGCCCGGCGACCGGCCAGCGGGAAACCACCGGGCTGTCCGGTGGCGGCGTGACCGTACCGTCCCGGGGAAAGACCCCGATCAGCGCTCCGAGCCAGACGACCCCTCCGGCCCAGAGCCACATGCCGAGACGCGTGCGCAGGCTCAACCAGGCGCCGCGGAGAGCCAGCCCTCGCCGTCGTGAGCGCGTGAACAGATCAATCGCCCCGATCAGGAAGGGAGGGAGCGAGGCAAGGAGCACGAGTTCGATCGCCCAGCCACGGATCGCCCGGTCACCGAGATAGACGTAGCTCGCGGTGCCCCCGGACAGGGCGATTCCCGCGTCCAGCGACGAGAGCAATGACTCTGCTGCCCTGCCGAGCCGCGCAAAGCCACCGGCGTTCAGGATCTCGGGGACGTCTCCGGTGTCAGCCCTGCCGTCGGGAGCCGTCGCGATGCGGACGGCGGAGATACCGCGAGCCAGGAACGGGCCTTGCTCGCCGTATCCGAACGGGACGCCGAGATCGACGAGCTGGGCCAGCCAGCCGGGCCGCGAAGGCTCGGTGACCGTCTGCTCCGCGATGCGGACGGATGCTGTCCGCACCAGGGCGGGCGCGGGAGACCGCGGCTCGAATCCGGCCAGCTCGAGGCGAGGCGGCGCGTTCCCGGCAAGGCCGTCGAGAGACACGACGGCGAGCACCTTGCTCCGTAGCGGCGAGGTCGAGGCGAACCGTTCGGCGCCGAGGCCGCCGTACGCGCCCCCGTCCGACGACAGCAAGACGAGTGTGTGCTCGGGCTCCGGCCTCTCGGTCACCGTGCCGGATGTCGCGTAGCCGCGCGCGAGCTCGATCAGCGCCGCCGTTCCGGAGGCGTTGTCGTTTGCACCGGGACTGGCGCCCGTATTGTCACGATGGGCAACGACGACGATCGCGTAGTCGGTTGTACCCGGCACGACGGTGACGAGATTGCGCAACCGTGCGCGCCCGACGCCGGGGATCTCCTCTTCCCACGTGTCCTCGAGCGCCCGCAGGCCGTACACCGCCAGCTTCCCCGCGTACCAGCGTGCGGCCCCGTCGGCCGCGGCCGTGCCCGGTACCCTGCTCGGATAGTCCCGGGCGAGCTCCGTGTCCGTGGCCACAGCCGACGCCCCGTCGAACGAGGGCGGGAGAGTAGGTGCCGGCAGCGGCTCCGGGCGTGCAACCGTGAAGGACGCGATCAGCAGCGCGGGAGCGAGCAGGAGCAGAGCTGCTCGCACGAGGCGGCTGTTGACCGGCCGCTCGACCGTGCCGCGCCGTGCCCGTCGCCTCGGCGTCCGGCGTGTGCTCGGTGCGAGCCCCGTCTCGGGGGCATGATCTCGATCGGACCTCTCACCGCTGATGGGAGAGCCTCCGGGTGAGTGGTGCCGCGCGACAGCCCTCCCCGAGGGGCCCTCCGCCAGGGATCGGCTGCCGAGCCAGTTTCATGCTGGGGCTAGTCTAGGGATGCCCGGTGCGCGAACGCCCACCCCGGCCCCGCGACGATGCCCGACACCCTCACCATCCTCCTCGTCGATGACGAGGACTCGATTCAGACCCTGCTCACCTACCCGCTGCAGCGGGACGGGTACCGGGTCGTGCAGGCGCGGGACGGCGAGGAGGCTCTGCGGCGCTTCGGCGAGGAGCACTTCGACCTCGTCGTGCTCGACATCATGCTGCCGAAGCTCGACGGCCTCGAGGTCTGCCGGAGGTTGCGGGCCGAGAGCAACGTTCCGATCATCATGCTCACCGCGCGCGACGACGAGCTCGACAAGGTGCTCGGGCTCGAGCTCGGCGCGGACGACTACATCACGAAGCCCTTCTCGATCCGTGAGTTCCGCAGCCGCGTGCGCGCGCTGCTCCGTCGCGCCGCCACGCCTCCGAGCGGCGGTCGCCGGGAGGAGACGATCGACCGTGGCGAGCTCCGGATCGACTTGCCGCGGCGCACGGTCGAGGTGCGGGGCGAGGCGGTACAGCTGACGTTCGTCGAGTTCGAGCTGCTCGCCCTGCTTGCCGCCAGCCCGGGCGTCGTCTATTCGCGGCGCCAGTTGCTCGAGCGGTTGCGAGGCGGCGCCGACTATCGCGAGCCCCGTACGATCGACGTACATGTCAGGCATTTGCGGGAGAAGATCGAGAGGGAGTCACGGGAGCCGGAGCTGATCCTGACCGTGCGGGGAGCCGGGTACCGCTTCCGCGACGGATGAGCCTCCCCGGCGGTATCCGCGTCAAGTTGACGGTGGCGCTCGTCGGCATCGTCGGCGGCGCGCTCTTTGCTGCGTATCTGATCGTCATCCCTTCGCTCGAGCGCCGGCTCGTTGACGCGAAGCTGGTGCAACTCGAGACAAATGCGAACACGATCGCGAACGCGCTCGCAACGAGCGGCGTGCTCGCGAATCCGTCGCGGCTCGACACGGTCGTGCGCGGCTTCGGCGACGCTTTTGGCGCCCGCGTTGTCGTCTACCGGGCGGTTTCGCCACCGCTCGCGCTCTCCGTCGTCACCGATTCGGCGGAGACGGTCTCGCCCGGGACGCAGAATGATCAGGTTGCGCTCGAGACTGCTCGCAGCGGTCGCACGGGACGGAGCCGTGTCCGGCGCGGGGACGGCGAGCACGCCGAGGTCGCCGTCCAGCTCCTGCCGACGAACGGGATCCTGCTTGTCTCGTCGTCGCTCGAGGATCAGCTTGCGACGATCCGACTCCTCAAGCGTCGCATGTTCTACGCCACCGCTGTCGGCCTGGCGATCGCGCTCATCCTCGGCTTTGCCGCCGCGAGCGTGCATGCGCGCCGGATCCGCAGGCTGCAGAGGGCTGCGGACCGCATCGCTCAGGGGCACTTTGACGAGCCGATCGTGGATCCGGGCGACGACGAGCTCGGCCAGCTCGCCACCGCATTCGACCACATGCGCTTGCAGGTTGCGCAGCTCGACTCGGCCCGGAAGGAGTTCGTCGCGAACGCCTCGCACGAGTTGCGCACGCCGCTCTTCTCCCTGTCCGGCTTCCTCGAGCTGATGGCGGACGAGGACCTCGACGAGGAAACCCGCCGCGAGTTCCTCGTCACCACGCGCGGGCAGGTCGACCGGTTGACGAGGCTCGCCACCGATCTGCTCGATCTCTCTCGCATGGATGCCGGGCGGATGAGGATCGAGTCGGAGGAAGTGGATCTCGAGGATGTGGCGCGCGTTCTGGCCGAGGAGGTGCACGCACTCGCCGAGTCGACGGGTCACGCGATCGAGGTCGTCGCTGACGAAGATGCGTGGGCGCAGGCCGACGAGGAGCGTGTGCTCCAGATCGGCCGTGCGCTCGTCCGTAATGCCCTGACGCACACGCCTCCCGGCACCCACGTGGAACTGCGCGCGGAACGCCGCGGCAGTCGTACGTCGTTGGTGGTCGAGGACGACGGCCCCGGGATCCCGGCGGAGCAGGTCGAGCGGGTGTTCCAGAGGTTTCACAGGGTCGACGGCGGCCACGCCTCCGGGAGCGGTCTCGGGCTCGCGATCGCGCGAGAACTGGCTGGTCGCATGGGCGGCTCCGTCACGCTCGAAAGCGGGCCCGGGCGGACGGTCTTTGCGCTGGATCTTCCGGCTGGGCCGCTTCCCGAAGTCGCCTAGACCTGGAGCTCCACGGTTGTCGAGGCAGCCGGGGTTCCACATCCGCCGCGACCGTGGAAACGGTGCGAGCTTGCGCGGTCCGATCGAATCGATCCTCCGGACCAGCAAGGACTCCTCACCCTCGACCACCGCGGCGGCTGCACCCTCGACGGACTTCGAGCCTGCATCAGTACACGCTTCCTCGCGCGCGCAGTTGTCCCGACCGGGAGCCGGGCTACCAGGCGCTCGCGGCTCCGCGGCGACGGGTGCACGCTCTGGCGCGCGCGCGCACCTCCCTCAGCCTGGATCCACGTGTGTCCAGCAGTTCGGACGCGATGACTGTAAGGAGGTTGGTCTGACGTAACCGAACGAGAAGCTCACGGCAACCAGCCGGTGTGAGTCCGGTCCGGGGAGACGCCAGGGTCCCTGGTAGCCAGGCCCCCGTTGTCGGTTGAGAGGCCGGCGGCGAAGCGGGGTGGAGCAATCGGCCGGTCCGCAGCATCAAGCGAAGCCTGCAGCGTCGTCAAGGCTCCCGTGTGAGCGGGAGGAGAGAGGGTGCCGAGCCTGTGTGGATTTGGCGAAGGCCATGGAAGGCGCCAGAGAGCCTCGAGCGGGCGCCGAGGAACCCTCCGGCGTAGGGGGCGTGGAACGGTCGGACGGCTGTCGTGGGAACTGGAGAGGCCCTCCTCGGCCCCGTCCCTGCGGGGGACGGGAGCGCGCTTGCCTATAACCGGTGTTCCCGGGAAGCGGCCGGCGGCCGAGAGGGAGTCGGAGGGGGTCGTAGTAGTGATGACGGGCGGGACAACAGGACCCGTCTCGAGCGAAGGGCCCCTGCTTCACCGGTGCACGACGAGGAGGTGAGGAGCTCTGACGAGTGCCCCCGCGGTGCGTGACCGGGTGGTGATAGCGACGACGAAGATCGTGCTCGAACCGGTGTTCGAGGCGGACTTCGCCCCGTCAAGCTTCGGCTTTCGGCCGAAGCGTTCGGCCTCCCGGGAAACCGGCGGGACTGAGCCCGTCCGACCTACCGGCCACGCCAAACCAGCGGCCTACCTCACCGTTTTGCGTGACCGCGAGGCGCTCGTCCGGAGCGCACCGTCCGGGTGGAACCACCCCGAAGGGAAGAAACGGGTGCCACCCGGACGGGATGCAACGCCCGCGAAAAAGGTGGATCCAGACTCAGGCCGTGCGCCCTGCCCGTTTCCACGTGGAAACGGACTGGCGTAGCGTCGTCGCCCGGCTACAGTGAGTCCGATGCACCTCCGAGCCGCCGCGGTCGTCGCTGTTCTTGCCGCCGTGCTCGGCGGTGGTGTCGCGGTATTGA
>Ga0315292_10001201_pt1 | contig 13576 bp, 9 predicted proteins | sample YL17G13_0_MG_FD_204029 | JGI IMG/M metagenome (GOLD analysis project Ga0315292, IMG submission 204029) | Sediment microbial communities from Yellowstone Lake, YNP, Wyoming, USA - YL17G13_0 | ecosystem: Environmental > Aquatic > Freshwater > Lake > Sediment | place: USA: Wyoming | collected... | reverse complement strand
AGCACGGGAGCGTCCGTCCCGGTCCGGGTTCGGATCGCGAGCAGGAGCAGGCCGAGCACGGCAGCGGCGATCAATGGCCAGGCGAGCCAGTTACGCAGGACGAGTTCCCAGAACGGCGCGTTCAAGAGCGGGGTCGACCACACCAGCGGTGCCCAGTTCTTCGGAACCAGATGGTAATGCCCCACGATGGAGAGAAGCTGGGGGCTCGCCACCGCGATCGCCGTCGCGCCCGCCGCGGCCAGGCGGCCCGCGGCCGGCAGCCAGCCGAGTTGCCGGGGAAGCGTGATCGCCCACGCGATCAGGAGGGCCGCGACGAGCAGGACGGCCGGCGCCAGGTGGGCGAGGAACGTCAATCCCAGCATCGCGCCCGTGCCGGCCCACCGGCCCCATGAGGGGTGCCGCAGCGCGAGCGTCACGAGGGCGAAACTGGCGAAGAAGAGCCCGTGGCTCGAGGGTCCTGAGAGCAGCCACGGTGAGAAACTCGGCGCGAGCCAGAACGGGCCAGTGACGGCGAAGAGGTACGCGGCGAGGCTGAACAGCGCCGGCCGCTTCCCGAACCAGAGTCGCACCAGAAGGTAGAACGCGACGGGGGCGAAGATGTTCACCCACGTGCCGAGATGCGTGTCCACCACCGATGTCGCCACACCGGTGACGACCGAGATCGCGCCGACCAGCCACGGAAAGAGCGGCGGATACCAGAACCGCTCGCCGGCAAAGAACGGATCAGCGAAGGGAGTCCCCCTGACAATCGTCTCTGCGATCGCCATGTCGCGGTATTGATCAGTCTCGCTTGGCCACGAGAGGTCGGCCGTAACCCACACGCCCCTGCCCAGGGCGACGGCGCACAGCAGCAGCGCGGCCGCGTCCAGCCAGCGGCCGTGCCTCCGGACCGCCGATCGTGGCCCGCCCGGGATTGCGGGAGCAGCGCTCGTGGCCACGTTGGTCCTACTGGCCGACCGGTTCGTCCACGTCGAACGACTCGCCGGCCTGATCGTCGTCGGGGAGCTTCGCCATGACGGCCTTCACCAGTTCCTGGTGCTCGACCTCCTCGAAGCGCAGTTCCTCGAACAGCGCGCGCACGTCGGCGTCGTTGATGTGGGCGAGCGCCGCATCGAAGTAGTCGTGCGCTTTCACTTCGCTGGCCAGGGCGACTTCCATCGCCTGGCGCGCGGTCATGAACATGCGCGGCTCATCGTAGTCCGGCGCCTCCACGTCCCAGAGCATCGCGCGCGAGACCCGGGTGGGCGCGTCGCCGAACAGCGCCTGGCGGCGCATCAGCAGGTCGGCGCCGTGCTTCGCTTCATTCCCGGCCATCGTGACGAAGAAGTGCGCGGCGTCGGGCGTGTGGTGCACCGTGAGGTTCTCGGCAAACTCCTCGTAGCGTTCCTTGGCCTCCTCTTCGATGAGGATGGCGAGGTCGAGGGCGTCCTGCAACGAGAGCGTCGAGAAGTCGATGATGGGCATAGACCATTACTGTGGCTGGGGCGCCGTACCGGTGTCAATGCCGAAGGCGCCGGTGGCGCTGGGGTCAGAGCCCAATGCCGGCCGCCCATGAGCATTGGGATCTGACCCCAGCGCCCTGTGGCCGGACGGAACGAGCGCCTCCGGCCCGAATCCCGAGCCCCGAGTCCCGAATCCCGAGCCCCCTGGGCGCCGAAGCCTCGGCGAAGGCGGCCGAGTCCGGAGTTACTGCGGGTGCGCCAAGGCATTGGCGGCCGGGACCAGCTGCCGGTAGACCTCGTGCGGGATGTCGCTCGCCCAGTGCCCGCTCAACTGTGCGTAGCCCACGAGGCCGAAGAGGATGACGGCCATCGTGGCGACGAAAGCCCACGTGGGGATGGCCGGCGAGCGCCCCACCGAGACGCGGAGCGCGCCCTGCGCGGGACAGATCGTGACGCATTCCAGGCAGCCGGTGCACTCGGCGGACTTCACGGTGATGAGCCGGTCCACCGGCAGCAGCGACGGACAGGCATTGGCGCATTTCGCGCAGTCGATGCAGGCGTCGGCCTGGCGGCGGATGCGCGTCGGGCTGACCAGCGACACCAGCCCCAGCAGCGCGCCATACGGGCAGAGGTACCGGCACCAGAGGTTCTTGACGAACACGGAGCCGGCCACGAGTGCGAAGACGACGATCGCCGCGGTGGTGCCCATCTGACGGAAGAAGTTCAGCATCTTCACGTCGGCGACCAGGCCGTAGGGACTCTCGATGAATGCCTTCAGCCCCTCGGCGGGTATGGTGGCCACGGCGTACGCGAAGAACCCGAACAGCAGGTACTTCAGTCCGCGCAGCGGGATGTCGAGCCAGCGCGGCGCGTCGAAGGTGCGCCCGAACAGTTCGCGGCCGCCCTGCCACAGCCATTCCGAGATCGTGCCGACCGGGCAGAGCCAGCTGCAGAAGGCCTTGCGCAGCAGGAACGAGACGAGGAGGAACGCCGCAAGCAGAAACATGCCTGCCGGGTGGATCTCCGGAATCAGGCCGGTGAGCGCGAAGTACTTGAGGTTCATCAGGCCTGCGATGGGGAGCCAGCCTTCGACGCCGGGGGGGCGGGGGACCCAGGCCGACTGACCACCGGTCTCGTAGAACCGGACGAAGAAGTAGAACCGCGCGCCAATCCAGAGATTGAGCAGCAGGAACGCCGCCTGCACCGTGCGCCGGACGAACTGGGCCTGGTCAGGCGCCCGGCGAGTGAAGGACTTCTTCGCGGTCGCCATGTCCCCACGATAGCGCGTGCGGCACCCCGCCCTCATGACGGGGGTCATACCGACAGTTGGGGTCAGACTCGAACTACGGGGCTGAACCTGCGACAGTTGGGGTCAGACTCGAACTGTCTGTTCGACCAGTTCGAGTCTGACTCCAACTGGGCCTATCTGATGGCTGTCGGCGCCTTCTGGCCCTCCGGAATGAACGTCACGTAGGCCAGGGGGGAGCGGATCGCCGTGAAATCGGCCCGCGCGCGTTCGACCAAGGCCGGCGTCGACAGGAGATCGAGCGCGGTTCCGGCCAGGGCCTTCGCGGCGACCAGCATGCCGGTTTCGCCAATCCGCCCGCCGGTGCACGCGACGATCTGCCAGCTGTGCCCGGGCGCTCCGAACGTGTAGGAGGCCACGGTCAGCGAGCCGACCGGCACCTGCCAGCTGATGTCGCCGACGTCGGTCGACGCCAGCCCCTGTTCGGGCCGGTCCGGCAGGGGCTCGACGCGCTCGGACAGCGCCTGGTCGAACGCGCGGCCCAGCGCCGCCTGCGTGGCGCGCGCGAACGTCTTGTCCTCGTCGGTGAAGCGCGGCGCGCCGACCGCCTCGAGGTTGTGATGGACGAGCTCCGAGAGCGCCCGGTTGGGCAGCACCTCGTGCATGTCCGCATCCACCTTCACCGACGACAGCGTCGTGCGCGTCATCATCGCCGCGCCTTTCGCGATCTCCTGGACCCAGGCGTAGTAGCGCTCCACGTCGGCGTGCGTGTCGGCCCGGATGTAGTACCAGACCTCGGCCTCGGGCGGGACGACGTTCGGCTGCCCGCCGCCGTTGGTGATGACGTAGTGGATCCGGGCGTCCGGCTTGATGTGCTCCCGCATTGCGTTCACGCCGGCATCCATGAGCTCGACGGCATCCAGCGCGCTCCGGCCTTCGTGCGGAGAAACTGACGCGTGCGCCGCGAGCCCGGAGAAGTGGAACTTCACGGACACGTTCGCCTTCGAATAGTCGTACCCGGCCGTCGTCTTGTCGCTCGCGTGCCACGTCAGCACGATGTCCGCGTCCTTGAAGAGGCCGTCGCGCAGCATGTAGGTCTTGCCGATGCCCGTCTCCTCGGCGGGTGTGCCGTAGAGCCGGATCGTGCCCGTGGCCTGCCCGGACGCGATCGCCTGCTTGACGGCGATGGCGGCGCCGGTGCTGGCGGTGCCGAAGATGCTGTGGCCGCACCCGTGCCCGGCGTCCGCGCCCGCCCGCGCCTTCCGCTCTGGCACCACCTCCTGCGACAGGCCGGGCAGCGCGTCGTACTCGGCCAGGATGCCGATGACCGGTTTCCCTTTCCCGTAGCTGGCGACAAACGCCGTGGGCATCCCGGCCACGGCTTCCTGGACCTCGAATCCGTTGGACTTCAGGAGGGTGATCAGCTCGCGCGACGACGCGACCTCCGCCAGCCCGACCTCGGCAGCGCTCCAGATGTGCTGGTTCGCCGCCTTCAGCGCGGCCGCGTTGGCGTCGATCCACGCCAGAGCCGTCGTCCGGGCGGGGGAAGAGGCGGGCCGCTGGACCGCCGGACTCAGGGACTGCCCCCGCAGAGGGATGACGAACGCTGACACGAGCGCCACGAGCGCGAACACGCGGACGAGTTTCACATCGGCCTCCAGGGAAGCCGCTATTGTACGGGAATCTCGGCGGCCTCGACCACCCAGACACGGCTCGCCAAGTCTCTGTGCAGACTCCGCGATTGGCGATTGACATCCGGAGTCCCGTTGCCGCATCGTGATGGATAGTGGGGCCGTGAGGCCCCGACCTGCTCAGTGGTCGCGGCCGGCGCCCCCCCCTTCCCAGCCGGCCAGAATCGAGGAATGCGTGAAGCATCGTGTTGTGTACGCTGCATTACTAGCGTCTTGCGGAGCTCTGGCCATGCCGGCTCCGACTCTTGCCCAGGGAGGACCGCCGGCTTCTCTGCCGCCCCAGGCGCAAGCCGAGATTCACCTGCCCGATCGTTTCGATACCACCAGGATTCCGCTTCGGGACATGCCGGACACCGAGTCGCCCACCGTCGCCAGAGGCGGGCGGGACTTCGAGCCCGGCCGGCCGTTCCCCGTCGATCACCAGAACCCGACGTTCCAGGACCCGCTCGTCGGGCGGAGCGAGGGACTCTCCTCCGCCGTCGGGGTGCCGAGAGCGTTCACCGACGGGACGCCCGTCGATCCGGCCCGCCGGGTCGCCCCGCCCGATACGACGGGTGATCTCGGCCGGACGCACTACGTCCAGTGGGTCAACCTGCGCTATGCGATCTACAGCGTCACGCGCAGCAACGGCACGATTTCCGCCTTCAATCTCGTGCCGGGGTTCCCGAAGAACGGCAATGCGATCTGGCAGGGCTTCGGCGGGGCGTGCGAGCAGTACAACGACGGCGACCCCGTCGTGCAGTACGATCAGCTGGCCGGACGGTGGATTTTGACCCAGTTCGCCGTGTCGGCGACGCCGTACACGCAGTGCGTGGCCGTCTCGACCTCGGAGGATCCGACGGGCACCTACAACAGGTACGCCTACTCGTACGGGACCGATTTCAACGACTACCCGAAGATGGGCGTCTGGCCGGACGGGTACTACATCACCTACAACATGTTCAGGCGCGGCCGGACCTTCACGGGCTCCCGCGTGTGCGCCTTCGAGCGCGTAAAAATGCTCGCCGGGCAGGCGGCGCGGCAGGCGTGCGCGCAGACCAGCAACAGCTACGGCAGCCTGCTGCCGTCCGACCTCGAAGGCGCGGCGCTGCCGCCGACCGGGGCGCCGAACTATCTGCTCAGCATCACCTCGTCGGCGCTCCAGTTCTGGAAGTTCGCCGTGAACTGGAGCAGCGGCACCGGCACGCTGACCGGCCCGACGACGGTCGCCGGCGTGGCCGCCTTCAGCCGGGCGTGCGGCGGCGGGACCTGCATCCCCCAGCCGGGGACCACGCAGAAGCTTGATTCGCTCGCCGACCGCCTGATGTACCGCCTGAGCTACCGGAGCCTCGGGACGCGCGCGTCGCTGCTCGTGAACCACTCCGTGGCGTCCGGCGGGGTCACCGGGATCCGGTGGTACGACCTGAACATCGCCAGTGGGTCACCGACCGTGTACCAGCAGGGCACATGGCAGCCCGACCTGAACTACCGGTGGATGGGCAGCGCGGCCATGGACAAGACCGGCGGCATCGCCATCGGCTACAGCGTGTCGAACGCCACGACCGTCAAGCCGAGCATCTGGTACGTCTACCGCAGCCCGGCCGACCCGCTCGGCACGGTCGGTCCCGAAATCCAGGTCCTCCTGGGGTTTGGCTCCCAGACCGGCAACAGCCTCTCCCGGTGGGGCGACTACGCCACGATGAGCATCGACCCGATCGACGGCTGCACGATGGTGTTCACCACCCAGTACATCCCGGCGAACGGGTCGTTCAACTGGGCGACGGCGATCCAGTCGCTGAGATTGAGCAGCTGCCAGTAGCGACGCGCGCAGTCCGGGACGCGGGGTGGATGTCCCGGGAGATCCACCCCGCCTCCCGTTTCGATATTGGGGACAGGTACCAATTCCGGAGGCCGGGGTTCGTACCTGTCCCCAATTTGCGTGGTGTGCTGGCGCAAGTCTGGCGAAACGGGGTAGACTGCGTGAGAGCGGTTTCACGACCCGTTCGCGCGCCAGGCAAGACGGGCGCCGACGCAGGTCGCGAAACCGGTCCATAACAGGCCTGCGCGAACGCGCTGCCATGCCCTTTCCGGCGATGCCGCCGGAGGTGAGAGTCCGGGGCAGGGCGAGGGCCACATCCTCCAAGGTGCGCTGGGTTCGGACGTCGGTGTTCCGCGAGTAGGGCCTTACGGCGTTCATCGCCCCGAGTCCCGAGTCCCGAATCCCGAATCCCGATCCTGCAGACCCCAGTAGATGCCGACATACACCGCCAAAGACATCACCGTTCTGGAAGGCCTCGAGCCCGTCCGGAAGCGTCCCGGCATGTACATCGGCGGCGTCGGCGCGACCGGTCTGCACCATCTGGTCTGGGAGATCCTGGACAACGCGGTCGACGAGGCGATGAACGGCCACGCGTCGAACATCGCGGTGACGCTCCACGAGGACGGCTCGTCGGTCACCATCACCGACGATGGGCGCGGGATCCCGGTGGACAAGCACCCGCAGAGCAAGACGAGCGCGCTCGAGGTGGTGTTCACGGTGCTCCACGCCGGCGGCAAGTTCGAGCACGGCAGCTACAAGACCGCGGGCGGCCTCCACGGCGTCGGCGCCAGCGTCGTGAACGCGCTCTCGAAAGAGCTGGTCGCCACGGTCAAGCGCGACGGGGCCCTCTGGGAGCAGCGCTTCAAGCAGGGTGCCCCGCAGGGGCCGCTGAAGAAGCTCGGTGCGGCGCGCGGCACCGGCACGACCGTGTTCTTCCGTCCCGACGCGACGATCTTTCCGAAGGTCGAGTTCGAATCGGCGCTCATTCGCGAGCGCCTCGAGGTGGCGAGCTACCTGCACAAGGGCATCAAGGTCGTCTTCGAAGACGAGGCGGCGAAGACGAAAGAGACGTTCGAGCACGTCGACGGCATCGAGGCGTACCTGAAGAAGATCATCGCGCTGGCGGCGATCAAGCCGGTGCACGATCTGCCGTTCGCAACGGTCAAAGACAACGGCCTGCGCCTCGACCTGGCGCTTCAGTGGACCGAGAGCACGGACGAACAGATCCGCAGCTACGTCAACGGCATCCCGACCGGGTCCGGCGGCACGCACGAGAACGGCCTGCGCGCCGGCATCGGGAAGGCGGTGCGCAACTTCATCGAGACGCACACCCTCACGCCGAAAGGCGTCACGCTCTCCGCGGACGACATCCGCGAGGGGCTCGTCGGCGTGCTCAGCATCTTCATCGCCGAGCCGCAGTTTCAGGGGCAGACCAAGGACCGCCTGAACAACCCCGAGATTCTCTCGCTGGTGGACTCGGCGGTGCGCCCGGCCCTCGAGCACTGGCTGAACCACAACATCAGCCTGGCCGAGGCGATCGTGGCGCGCATTATCCTCGCGGCGCGCGCCCGCGAGGCGAGCCGCGCGGCGCAGCAGGAAGTCACCCGCAAGAGCGCCACCTCCGGCCGCCTCAACCTGCCGGGCAAGCTCAGCGACTGCGCAAACTCGGGGCGGGACGATTCCGAGCTGTTCATCGTCGAAGGCGACTCGGCGGGCGGGTCGGCCAAGCAGGGTCGCGATCGCGCGCGCCAGGCCATCCTGCCGCTGCGCGGCAAGGTGCTGAACGTCGAGAGCGCCTCGCTGGCGAAGGTGCTCGAGAACAAGGAGCTCTCCGACCTGGTGACCGCGCTGGGCTGCGGCATCGGCAAGAGCTTCGACATCGCGCGCCTGCGGTACGGGCGCGTCATCATCCTGGCCGACGCGGACTCGGACGGGAACCACATCGCGACGCTTCTCCTCACCTTCATCTACCGGCACATGACGGCGCTCATGACCGCCGGCCGCGTCTATCTCGCCCAGCCGCCGCTCTATCGGATCGACATCGGCAAGCAGACCCACTGGGCCCTTGACGATGGGCAGAAGGCCCAGATCCTGAAGCAGCACGCCAACGGGCGTGGCACGCCCGAGATCACGCGATTCAAGGGCCTGGGCGAGATGATGCCGAAGGTGTTGTGGGACACGACCCTCAACCCGGCCACCCGGCGGCTTCTGCGCGTGGAAATCGCCGACCACATCATGACCGATCGGGTCATCAACGAGCTCATGGGCAAAGATGCCTCCGCCCGCTTCCGTTTCATCATGGAGCGCGCCGAGGAAGCCCGCGAGCTGGACGTCTGAGTGTCAGATGTCAAAGGAACATTCCGTGTCACAAGACTCCCTCAAGATTGCCGTCTTCATCGACTTCGACAACATCGAGATCGGCGTGAAGACCACCCTCAACCGCGAATTCGACGTGGGCGCCGTGCTGGACGCCATCAAGGAGCGCGGTGAAGTCATCACCAAGATGGCGTACGGCGACTGGAAGAAGACCGGCGACTACAGCAAGATGATGACGCAGCATGCCGTGCGCATGGTGCAGCGCAACATGACGCCCGGCGGCGACAAGAACGGCGCGGACATCAACCTCGCGCTCGACGCCCTCGAGATGGCGTTCACCCACGACCACATCAACGCCTTCGTGATCGTCGGCGGCGACAGCGACTTCATCAGCCTGGTGGAGAAGCTCAAGCAGTACGACCGGAAGGTCTTCGTCGTCGGCGGCCGGCAGTTCACCGGCATGGTGATGCAGAAGAACTGCACCGAGTTCATTGCCTACGAGAACCTGATCCGGCAGCCCAGCCGCCGCCAGTCGGCGCCGTCGGGCCAGGGCCAGAGCCAGGGCCACGGCCGCGGCGAGCGGCAGGGCGGCACCCAGGCCCCGGCGCCCGCCTCGCTGAGCACCGCGCCGATGAGCAAGGCATTCCCGCTGGTGACGCGCGCGCTGGAAATTCTCACCGACCGAGAGGTCACGCCGCAGCTGGGTCTGCTCAAGAGCACGCTGCTGCAGCTCGATTCGGCGTTCTCCGAGCGCGATTACGGCGCGTCGAGCTTCCGCGACTTCGCCGACAAGCTGGCCGAGGCCGGCCTGGTGACGCTGCGCAGCGCGGGCCGCAGCGTGATGGTGGAGCTGCGCGACGCGGGCGAGGGCGCGTTGCCCGCGGGCGAGGGCGCGCTGCCGGCTGAGAACCCCGACGCGTCGCACGCGGCGCACGAGGCGGGGCGCGCACCGCACGCGGCGAGGCACGCACCGCATGCGGCCGAAACCGAGGCCGCGCCCCGGCCGGTGCTGCCGCAGCCCGACGTCGAGGACCAGTCCGCGCAGGCGGCCGCGTCCCGCGACGGCGAGGCCCAGCCGCCGGCGATCGCCGACGGCATCCGCCTGCTGCAGAAGGTGCTCGAGACGCCGGGCGCGATCCAGCGCTGGCCGATGTACATTCGCAACGTGAAGCAGGCGATGCGCGCCATCGAGCCCGGGTTCGATGAGCGCAAGCACGGCAACCTCGTGGAGATTCTCCGCGCCGTGCAGCGCGACGGGTTCATCCGCCTCGACCGCGATCGCCAGGGCGTGCTGAGGGTCTTCCAGGGGCCGCAGATGGGACTCGGATCCGTGGCACAGCCGGAGCAGCCGGAACACGCCCACCTGCAACCGGCTCTCGATCGGGCCGGCGCCGGGCAGCCGCCTGCCGCGAACGTCGTTCCCGACGCCCCCTCCGAGGTGGACGAGCCCCAGGGGTTTGACACGACCGCCGCGCGTCTCGCCATCAGCAACACGGCCTCGGCCGTCGATGCCTCGGGCAACGTCGCGGCAGCCGGCGCCAGACCGACGCGCCGGCGCTCGAGCAGCACGGCCGCGCCCAGGGCCGCCACCACCGCCGCCCGCAAGCCGCGGGCTCGCGCATCGACGCCGCGGAAGAAAAAGGAAACGGAGACCGAATGACGTTGCTCGCTCCTCGACCCGTACTGATCCTCGTGGCGGCTGCCGGACTCCTCGCGGCGTCCGCTATGGTGGCGCAGGCCGGCCCGCAGACCCCGCCCCAACCGGCCCCGGCCGGACGCATCGCGCGGCCGATCCCGGCGCCGCCCGACGTCGCCGCCCCTCCGGCGGACGCCCAGAAGTCGAAGTCCGGCCTCGCCTGGAAGGTCCTGACGCCCGGCACGGGCACCGATCACCCGAGGGCGACCGACGTCGCGATCGTGGACTACACCGGCTGGAACACGAAGGGCGTGATGTTCGACAGCTCGTTCAAAGGCGCGAAGGCGATTGCGCTGCCCGTGAATCGCGTCATCAAGGGGTTCAGCGAAGCCCTTCAGCTGATGGTGGCTGGCGAGAAGCGCCGTGTGTGGATTCCGGAGGAGCTCGCCTACAAGGAGCGTCCCGACCGGCCCCAGGGCATGCTGGTGTTCGACCTGGAACTCGTCTCGTTCGCGGGCGATCCGACGGCGGCGCCCGCCGACGTTGCCGCGCCGCCCGCGGATGCGCTGAAGACGAAGTCCGGCCTGGCCTACAAGGTGTTGCAGGCCGGCTCGGGCGCCAGGCACCCAAAGAGCAGCAGCACCGTGCAGGTGCACTACACCGGCTGGACGACGGACGGGAAGATGTTCGACAGCTCGGTGGCCAAGGGCCAGCCGATCTCGTTCCCGCTCGATGGCGTGATCCCCGGCTGGACCGAAGGCGTACAGCTGATGGTCGAAGGCGAGAAGACGCGGTTCTGGATTCCGCAGAAGATCGCCTACGACGGTCAGCCCGGCTCGCCGAAGGGCATGCTGGTGTTCGACATCGAACTCGTCAGCATCCAGAAGTAGAGAAGCGTGACACTCGTGGGTGCCGGCTTCCGCCTTCGCGAACGCTTCGGCGGACTCGCCGTAGCCTTGGCAGAGGCGGTCAGCCGGCACCTGCGAGCGTCAGCCGCTTGAACGCCTTCCGCACTGCTTCCGTTCCCGCCTAACGCTACTCCGCCTTCTCCAGCAGCGCCTCGTTGATGACCGTCTGATACCCCACCTTGCGGCGGCGCGCCTCGCGCCGCGCCCAGCCAGCGCCCAGGGATGAGGCACCCGGGCGTTTCTGCTCGGCGAGGCGAGAGCTTTCGGTCAATTCTGGCGAATCGTGATCCGTGACCGGCTAGTCGCCGGTGAATGGGGCCTTCCCCGTCCTACCCTGGCCGAAGACCACGATCGAGCAGCGGTGTTTTGCCCGTGTTACCGCGTTGTAGAGCAATCGCCGCTGATGGTCAATGCTACCGGCGGTCGAGTGAGGCCACACTACGAGCACCTCGCCGGACTCTCGGTTCTTCGCCCTCTGGATAGTCATGGCCCGCCGTCCGGCGACGGACCGGGGCCGAGCGCGTCCCGCGTCCCGAAGGACGCCTTCAACGACTGCGCGCAAATGCTCGCGCGTAATGCTTGTCTCGCCACGCACGTTTCGCGCGGCATCCAGGCGCTGGCAAATGTGGTGATGCTCAGGACTGTCCGATGCTGCAACCGCCTCGATTGCCTCCGCCAAGGACAAGATGCCACCGCCCGGGATGGCGTCAACCAGCCTGGCCGCCTCCTCGTCGTCGCGGCGCTCCTCGGCTCCTGCGGCGATGACCTCTCGGTAGCCCGGGTTCATGCCCGGACTCCGGTTTTTTGCAGGAGATCACGTACGATAGGTTGCATCCATGCGGGGAGCGTCGGGAGCCCGGCACGAAGATCCTCCCGGATCGCTGAACCATGGCGCGGGTCCCTCAGAATCGTGACCAACCGCGCGAGGACGTCATCTGGGTCTGTGGCGAGGATGTCCTTCAACCAGTGCAGGGCCTGGACAACCCGCATCGCCGGCCGGCCGGCCCAGTACAGCTTGCTTGGCGCGGTGAGCTTGAACTGGATCGTCAGCTTGCCAAGCGGGATCGACCGCCGACGGGCGTCGGTGTGGACCACCACTCGTGCCGGGACGGCCGTGGTGAGGCCGAGGTCGTTGGCGGCCGTCAGCCCGTCGACCAGCATCCGCAGTTGATCACGCCGCGCCAGGGCATCGAGGACCTTGCGGTAATCCGCCGTGCCCGGTTTCTTCGTCAGGGCGCTGGTTCTCGGACGATCGTAGAGCCCTCGGTCAATCCGCCGGAGCGTTCCGTCGCGGGCCAGGCGCTGCAGTACCTTGTCGACGGCGTCGCGTCCGCCGAGGTCGAGGAAGTCGACAGGGGTCCAGACCGTTGTCGGCTCGGCGGCCTGGATGCGGGCACGTATGGGGCCAGTTACGTCTGTCATAGCTGTCCGATATTTGTACACATATATCGGACATTCGTCCAGCTTTGGACACCACCAGAGTCTTGGGCCCGAGGACTGCCAGCGTCCGACATCGAACTGCTCAGCATCCAGAAGTAGGAGACGGTCGCGGCGCGCGACTATTCTGAGCAGTGTGACACTCGTGGGTGCCGGATTCAGTCGGCACCTGCGAGAAGCCGGCTGAAGCCGGCTTCCACGACGGTCACACGACGCCGACCATCGCGCTACGCCGTCTGGCGCGGCACGCGCGGCGAAGGCCTCGCCAGCGCCTCGTTGACGCTGCGCAATCCGAGCCACCACTGCGCATTCGGCCGCCGGTGCTCCGCATCGATCATCCGCGTGTAGTCTTCGAACGGGCTGAACTCGACCTTGCCCGACACCATCCCGATGAACGAGGCCGGCGCCGTTCCCTGCGCGATCTGGTCCTCGAGGAAGCGCAGGCACAGCCGCGCCAGCCGCGTGGCCTGGATGCGATCGAACGGCGACGGGTCGCCGCCTTGCTGGAGGTGGCCCAGGATGCTCTGGCGCACGTCGAACAGCCCGCCGCCCTCTTCCTCGAACAGCGCGCACATGAAGCGGGTGTCGTAGACCGTGTTGGCCTCTTCGTTGCGGATCAGCAGGCCGAGTCGCTTGCCCTGCGTGAAGCCCTTCACGAGCACGTCAAGATCGGCTTCGAGCGACTTCAGGGTCACGCCCTCTTCGTGGGTGTAGACGCGCTCGGCGCCGGTCGCCAGGCCGCTCATCAGCGCCAGATATCCGCACCGCCGTCCCATCACTTCGACGACGTAGCAGCGCTGCTCGGCGACCGCCGACTGCTTGATCTTGTCGACCACCGAGACGATGCTGTTGAGCGCCGTGTCGGCGCCGATGCTGAGCTCGGTGCCCGGCAGGTTGTTGTCGATGGTCGCCGGCAGGCAGACAATGGGAATCTCGAACGCGGGGTAGTTCTTCCGCTCCTCGAACAGCCGGTGCGCGCCCTCGTAGGCCTCCCAGCCGCCGATGACGAGGAGGCCTTCGATCGCGTGCTGCTCGATCGTGCGAGCGATGGCGTAGAGGTCGCGGCCCTCGGGCACGTCCCGCGACGTGCCCAGTTCGGCGC